>JACCDV010025596.1_pt1 | contig 13219 bp, 4 predicted proteins | sample 7446131 | NCBI WGS metagenome assembly JACCDV01 (sample SAMN15323448, study PRJNA562643) | freshwater metagenome | isolation source: river surface water | place: USA:Blue River Watershed | collected 2017-08-17 | reverse complement strand
GTTTAAATTATAAAGATAAACAAAGGGCAACAATAACCAATGAAAAATTATTTCAATTCGTAAATGATCCATTTTATTTGATGAAGTCGCCATCCCTTCTTTATAGAGATTCTTTATGATAAATGTAAACGGTTATCACTCTAGGCTTTAATGCTTATTTTTACTTTTTTTTGTAAATGCTTGCAATTCTTTTCTTAAGGACTAAATAAGATAACAAATACTGGGATGCACTTCTGCATATAATCGTAATTGGTACTCAAATATGACTACACTAAGAAGCTAGTTTGTATTCCTTCTCCTACACTTGTATGCATGCAGGTAAAAAAATTGGTTATGCCTATGATTAAAATAATCAAATCAAAAATAAACCAAAAGTCTATATTTTTGACTCGAAAACTCAGAATTAAGTATGCAAGCAGAAAAGAAAGGCAAACTATTGTGATTTCAGCCACCATTCTAAAGTTAGAAAGGGCGTATTGAAAACCTATGAAATGTTGTGATGTTTAGCATAATTTTTGGCATTATTTTCCTGAGTCACAATAGGAGGTCCCAAAGATGTTTATATACGAATAGGAGTCTGTCCTCATCATTCCAATAAGCTGACTAAACCAGTTACAGCTGAGCTTGATACATTTGCATTTTTAGCAGGTATTTGAAGGATAACATACAAGTGTCCACACTAAATTGGACGGAAATTTGAGAAACGTATTCATGAATGATCCTGCAAGCACACTTCCCCAATTTTTACATAGTAATCGATCCAAGCTTGAGCTTTACTGATTGTCTTAAACCCCACTCCAATACCAATCAATTGCATTACCTGATAAGGTAAAGATGACTAATTTAAGTATATTTTACATGCGTTTTTAAGGAACTATATTCCCCACAAAAACTCGAGGATATTAAGAAATCCTAAGAACTTTGGGTTTAAAAAATCGAAAAAGTTATGGTTCGAGTGAGTTATATTGGAAAAGCCAAGATGCTGGAACAAAAAGAGAACAATCAGTGCGCAAAGCATAAAAAGAAAGAGAAGTATGTACAAGAGCTGCGAAGTATTTTCAGATAAAAATCTAACTGAATACTTGAGTAGAATGGTTTGAAATTCAATCTATTAGCTGTAGCAGCAAATCAAAGGGCACAGAATGATGATGAGAACCAGACATATCGTAAAGGCTAAGATTCTTATAAAGTAATGCTGATCGAACATCCTTTTAATATTGAAAATGTTACGTATTTTGGATTGTAAAAGAAAGTATGGCAAGAGACACCAATAATAAAATGGATAGGCTATAGGCAAGAATTGATACTTTATCTGGGAAAAGTTGTACAACTGTAATCCAAATGATCCCCAATGATACTGTGATTATGAATGTGTAGAATATAGTGATCTTGAAAGCGTGGTAGTCATTATAGGCGATGGAGCTATTGTCATGGGCAAAGGTGGAAAAGTAAATTTCATGTGTTTTGACTCAATTATGATTCAGTTTACCTTTGTTGCAATTAAATGCTGCTATCGTTAAAAGAGTGATGGCTAGAATTGCAGCTAGTATTGTGCAACAAACATCTGTCGAAGATCTATCTCTTTAGGGAATGGGGATTTCCTCAGGATCTGAAACAACTTTGATGAACATTCTAAATTCAATAAACTAAAAATAAAATTAGTCAGTCAATTAATATAAGTCTAATCATATTGGTAGTTAGTAAACTGTTGAAGGATAGGTGTCAAATAAATACATAATTTTTGTTGTTGGCTAGGTGATGCTTTTGCTCGATCGAATCAGCTGAAGGTATTGATTATTAATATGAATTTCTTCTTCCTTTTTATAATATTTCTATAAAATAGAACAAGGGAAGGATGCTTTATAAGTCTAAAAGTAACCGCAGCCTCCTCAAAGGAAATGACTTATCTATAATGCACTTAACCAAACTTTCAAGCTTCTTGTAGAGTCAGCAAACGATCACTCAAGATATCACAAAAGAAATTGTACGAATTAAATAATTTTTAGAAAAACTAGATTAATCTTAGCAAGAAAAACGAGAAGATTATGGATAAAACTATTGCAAAGATCAATTGTGAGGCAGAATAACTTGTCAAAAGATATGAGGAGGAAAAATAAAAAAATGTACATATGGGTTTATTTAGGAAAAACTTTAATTTTTAGTGAAGCACATTGAAGAAGAGATCTACAAAGCGAAGCTCGATAAGGCGGTGGAGCTGAAGAACAAAATTTAAACAGACAAGCTCGAGTAGTTTACAAACATTCTGAAGGCAAAGTAAAAAGATCTGGAGAAAGTATGCTAAAAAACCAATACATCTTCATACTAGCTTTCTAAAAAACTTGATACCATCCGTGCTCTAAGAAGTTAGAGAACAATTGTTTCGTAATTGCTTGATAAGATCTAAAGATAATTATGCAATTTAGAGCACTGCTACAAAGTATTAGTGATAGAGAGGACTGTCGGAGATAAGCTGTGCAGGTAAAGAGTGTAGGAATTTAATAAACTATAGATTTCAGCCAAAAAACAAATGTAAAAAATAACCTCACTCACTCAACTACATAGACCTGAAAAGTAGGCTGAAGAATTAAAGGCTGTGACCAAATTTTTGGGCAGGGACTCTCGGTCTTCTTGTGCATAGGCATCAAATACATATGGAACTGTAGTGAGTCAAACGATTAATTAACGATATACAATAGAATCATCCTAATTCGGCAAAGATAAATAAAGATATAAATAAAAGAAAGCTAAATTCGAAAACGATTTTTGGAAGTTATAAAGAGAGAAAAGACTCAAGACTATCCTAAATGATTTAGGTATATCTTCAGTCAAAGAACTGCCATCCAGTATTGATAACCTTTAATTGTAAAACGGAATAAAGCTTGATTAAGTTTGCCGCTTAAATGAGCATATCGAGCAAGTATAGAATTGCATTCGCACACTCTCTAGGAAGAAAAAAGTTCATAAGAAAGCCATCCCGAATAAATAGCAATACAATATTAAGATGGAGTAAATGAAGAAGGCCAGCGATCAAATTAAAATTCTAAGATCTGAAACAAGATAGTTCAAATAAATCTGCAAGATTTTGTTCTAAAGCATTAAATAATCTGCAAACGAATAGATTCTTCAACGGGATTTTTTCAATGAAGAGGAATAAATCATATACTATATGGGCTTTTTAGAGAAATTCTTTGAAAAGTCATATATATAAGTTAAGACCCAAGGAAGCATAAACAAAAAAGATATAAGCGCAACAAAGAGACTAACTTCATTGCTTAACAACCAAATTGAAAGGAACCATTATTCAATCTATGAGTAAAAAGATTTGCTTGACTTTGCTAAAAAAAATCTTTAAAAGCTATAAAAAACTTCCTCGAAATTAGATAAATGATTAATTAATTCTTATATTTTAACATTTATGGCAACAAATATAGTTATTAAAAACATTTTAATCAACAATTTACAGACAATCAATCGTCTTAACCAAAGTTTATATCTCTACATATCTCTTGGAACCTTCACAAGGCTTAGTAAAAATCATTTTTAAATTCTCAACACCATGCAAAAACAAATTATTCCTGCTCATCTTCAAATCATGTCATAATTATTTTACCATTATCAAGTGCAGCCTCCATTTCCTTTATGTGGCATTCACAAAACTGCATTAGTTGGTTTACTTACACATTTATCTTTCGCATAAAAATATTCTGAATTGGGCCTAAAGAAACTATTTTTAAAATGTAGTGAAGATTTAAACGATAGTATTCGATAATTAAACGAACATGATTTATAGTAGAAATAACTGAGAGCATTTTTGATCTCCTGTAGAAACGACCTGGATAGTAGATTAGCAATATTTGCCGAAGTACGCAGGGAAAACGATATTATTTCGAAAAGTATTGACTGGATATTATGATTGACTTTAATAGATACAATTTATTTATCACTTTCTCTTTTTGAACAGCTTGGGCCTGAAATGATTGCTTTATTCGCAGGTTGCACATATCTTATGACTCTGGTATTTTTGAAATTTACTTAAATTCAAGTTTATGCCCTTCCAACTTATTTACTAGCTTTTGCATTTGTTATGAGTGAATTGAATTTTGGGTTTTATTTGAAAGGAAGGCTTTATCGGAGATGCATACTCAGAATGCAGGCCTCTGTAATGGGGTACATAGCTCAAAGCGGAAGGCATTTGACTACATGATCTCGAAGGATACTTCTATATTTTGCCAGTTCCTGCTATTTAATTTGGAGATTTCAATTTTTCAACCAGTTTGGACTTAGCTTTGAGCATTTAACCAAAGTTATACTGCCTTAGACATTCTACTGTTTTCATTCTTCTATTCATAATGAACATTATAGAAATACTCAATAAATGTACATAGATAAAGTTAAACTATCACTAAAAGTCTGATTCTTCTGAAAATATTTCAGTGAAGAATTTTGGCTTTGGGTATGCTACTTCAATAGGTTTTTATTCAGCCTTTTGAAGCTATTGTAAGAGTTGAGATTTTTGAAGTTATTCTGGCTACTTTATCTTTGGTGATTATTTTTTGCTAGATTGCTTTTATGAGGCCTTAGGGGTTTGTATAATTTGAGCTTACTCCTAATAGAAATGTTCAGGTGAAGAGTATCCTTTAGATGATTTTCTTTTGCTTTTTGGCTTCGGGGCTGAGGAAGACTCATGATAAATTTCTGAGTCGTCATTGAATGGATTGGGGCTAACTGGTTAGATTTGTGGCTAATTTGATTTATGAACGTTCAACAGCTATGAAAGATACTCCTTCAGCGATCTTGGAAAATGTTTTTTCATTTTTTTCAAAGGTATTGTAAACCTCTAGTGTTTTCCAATAAAATGAACGATGAAGCAAACTTAGTTAGCCTTAGTCTTGAATACTGCCTAAATAGAGTCAACTAAATAAATGGTATTTTTACTTTGATAATCGAGAATAACACTACTTTGAGGTTTTTAAATCTAAAACGTAAGCTTCTCTATTATTTTTTAAAGTCTTTGCAAATTAAAAGCTTTATATTGTGATATCCCTTCTCTTTAAAGCTTCATAGCGTAATTTTATCTTTTCCGCATCCCTCTTTTCTAAACATTTTTCCTCTTATTAAGGAATTAGCTCAAATCATATTATTCTTTCTTAGATTTATTATTCTTTTTCAAGGAAGATCCTGACCTTTTATTCACTTTTTAGATGCCAATTTGTTAAAACAATGTTTTGGCTTGAGGGTAAACCTCATCATTAACCCAATGTGGCGGAATGATAGGGTTATCGAATTGAACCAAATAATAACGTTTTCCTTGAATTAATAAGATTTTTACCAAATATTTCCTCGGTCTAATAGATCTTTTTAATCATTTTTCTAAAAAATTATATTGACAACATTATTTCACCTCTATATAAAAGTATACATTATCTTATCGAATAAATGCAAGGTTAAATTTAAAAAATAAAAAGCATATTTATAAATATTTAAATTAATTGTATATTAATTAACAAAGGAGTATGTTATTAAATGAGAAGCGAGAAGAATATTTGCTATTCTTTATGAGAATGAAAGTAAAAAAAGAGGCAAAATTAAACTGGAAAAATCACACTTGATATCTTATTTCAGCAATATTTTTTAATCTGAAAGATGAATGCTGATAATTATATTTCAAAATTCTTATAATTTGAATATTAAATGTAGTCAATTAAAGCTTTTTTCACAAAAATCAAGTCATTTTTCGTCAATATTGGAGGCTGGATATCTAACAAGTACAGAGCCAATAGAAAGAAATGCAGAGGTATAATCTTTACTCTAGCCGTATTATCTTTGCTCGCCGGGCTTATCGTCGGCAGCTATAAGTCAGTTGATTCTCTAAGTGTCGGAGCCCCTATCAACTATACTTCAGGCACTATATTAGATGCTACTAATTCCAATTTCGGCTCATTCATGGGCCTCAACACATATTACAAAACAGTTCCTAATATAAACTTTCTTATTTCTTTCGAAAAAGCAAAATAAAACCCTAAAAGATCATTCCCACCTATAAAAGCAAGAGTCATTTAAGGAGCTCTTTTTGAAGTGGAAGTCTACGCAAAAGTAAAAGTATCTTTAAGCAATCTGAAAGGCTTCTTTTAGAATTATGGATTCGAATAAATCGAGCAGAATGATGCCTGGCTAATCTATATAAAAGAGTAAGTGGGATGATATGTAGAAAGATTAAGAATGTGGTTGCGCAACAAGTAGCTTTATTTAGGTTTTACTAAATTTCCAATAAAGCTTTATCAGAATCCACAAATAACATCTTTAAGGGATATGAGACAAGCACAAATATCTCATTCCCCTTCATAGTTCGAATTATCAGCATTAACCTCCACTACCCGTAAAAATCTATCAAATCTAATAATACTCTTGGAGTCAAATTGCTTGAACAACAGTCTCTCTTGAGTCAGTTGACAGCGCAGCTTTCGCAAATCGAACAATATATATCGACGTACAACGCGAGTACTGTGAATTATGCGGAGAAGCGAGGAGAAATTGAAGGGCAAATGGCGAGCCGCTAAAACTCAGTAAAGCTAGCAAGTAGCTTGTGGAGTGAGGGGGTGCAGACTTTTAGCAAGGCAGTTAGTCAAAACTAGACACTTATACAAAAATACCTTGAAGTGTACTTTAACTCCCTTTACAATATTACTTATAGGGTGAAGTCCCTTCAACCCTTCCAGATTTGATTATTTTGCCCATACAATTACTAAGATCAAGAATTCCTTCTAAAGTAAAGAACATCGCAAATTTCTCCTTTTATATCCCCAATATGTTTTCGCTTCATAATCTATTGTTTTCGCTTATCTATGAGGTCTGTTTTTTTCTTCACTACTGACCAATCTATTTTTTCTTACTCTTTCTTATTATATGCCTTAATGAAATATTAGTTAGGTTTTAGAAGGCGATTGTCCATTTGGGAAGAATTCCATTTATTGGTTCCATGGTAAAAGTCTTTCTGACACTTGGGCTGTTTTTTTGTCATATTCTCTCCCACTGCAATTCTATCATAATTCTTTTCAGGAGTGGCCTCCTAGTCTCTCTCAGTCCTCTCCCTATTGTATTTTTTATAATCAACTTTTGTTTTGAAGAGAGATTAATCAAAAATTAATGCCTCTTTAATTTTGCCGACTACACTCGAATTGAGCTAATGAATTGTAATCTATTCGTTGGGCTTGAGCTTTGATTTACATCTTTCGCAGTTCAAACTCGGGTCTCTCCTCTTATGTTTTTTTGGAGTATAAAATTTATTGAAGTCGACATTATTATTAGGAATGGGGTACTCTTTGAAGTTACAAAAATGACTTTCGTTTCTGCATTCTTGGCTATCCTTTTCGAAATATTAGCGGGAAAGCATTTTATTCATGTCTAGAGTTTTTCCCTTACGGCTGCATATGAGATGTTTTACCCTTCGAATGTGTAGTTGGTTTCGGTATCATCACATTCATCATGAAAGAACCTTTTTTGATGTTTATCGAATTAGGTCTGAAGACGCCGGTTTAGCTTGGTTTTTGCACTGATGAATGATTCTTCGAACTTATCGAAGTTCTCGCTTCGATTGTCGAGGAAAGGTTTCCTTCGCTATTGCTATTGTCTTAGCTAGATTTGATTGAGCATACTGATGTCAAGATATTGGCGGCTCCTTTTGTACATAGAAGTAGCGATAAATCTTTTTTAGAGCTGCGAGCGGATGGGAGGCATAATAAATTAAATAAAATTGTATTGGTTAGATTTATTAGCTAAGCCTATCCAAATATTTACTGAGGTCATAATAAAACTATATTAAGCAAGCTCATGGACAAGACTGCCTTGAAGATATATAGCAAGATAATTAACTTTACTGTACACCCACAAACGATAAAGACCAGTCCTTCCTCACCAATAAAGTAGATGATAGAGTTGGGAGAACAGATTGCTGACTTGTAAAATAAAATTCAGAGTTTGTAGATGTAATTTTCGAAGGAAAGGGAAATCAATTATATACTAAAAGGCTATTTCGGGAAGATTGAGAAGATTATGTACAACAAATAGTCTCATTTGTTTTAGCAGCAACCCATCGACTATCAGCAAACCGAACTGTATATGAGGGAAATGCTGAGGAGGCTCAATGATATTCATAATTAGAAATTGAACTCAACGCCGGTAATCTACAGGAAGAACAACGTCAAAATTCATAGGCACACGTTGTTAAAGCAAACCAACGATAAATAACTATTGTGAGTTGATTTTATGGTATTGAGAGGGTGTTTGTGCGTATGGGTTATTATATTAATTGATAAGTTTCATTTATGTTCAAAAACACGTACCAGTCAGGGTTTCTGTCGATTCTGTACAGCATTGGTAGCAAACCTCTCCAGATCTGGTAGAAAGAAAGTACTTTGTTGTGAAAGTTAGTACAAAATGGGCATATTAAAAGAATTACTGATCAGGACATCCAATCCTCAGTGCTCGAAATCATGGGAACCAATGTTACCACTGCCCTCATCACCTGCCCCCAAAACCCAGCCGAAACACTAGGAATTAAGCTACCCTTCCTGGTCATGATCATCAAAAATGTACTCTCTCCTTCATGCAGCTCAAGAAATACTTCACCTTTGAAGTCCAGGTCCTCGATGATAAAAACGTACGCAGACGGTTTCGGGCTTCCAACTATCAATCCACCACAAGAGTCAAGCCCTTTATTTGCACTATGCCAATGAGGTTAGACGAGGGTTGGAATCAAATACAGTTCAATCTTTCCGATTTCACACGTAGGGCCTACGGGAGCAATTACATTGAAACCTTAAGGGTGACAATCCACGCAAACTGCAGGATTAGAAGAATCTATTTCTCTGATCGCCTCTACAGTGAGTAGTAGCTCCCTCCTGAATTCAAACTCTTCCTCCCCATCCAGAAGCAGCAGTGAAATGATTTACCTTTCCTTTTATATATCGAGCTATGTAGAAGGGAATTCGGCTTGTCCACAAATTTCATTTGAAATATTTCATAAAGTTTAAGTTCGAAAATTAAGAGTTTACAATAAATATTGAAATATTAGATTAATAAGATTTTTGTTTGCTTTATTCTTATTAATTATTTACTTATTCAAAATGCAATAAGACTTTACGAAATGTGAGCTCTGTGGAGGCAGTATTATGGCACAGTGCGCTGAAATTCACAGGCGGGCCTGTGCCAAAAAGCTATCTAAACCATCTCCAACCAAACAGAGCATTTTTAAGTCCAGCTCTGCGTAATTGATTCCTTGCGCTGAGTGTGGATAAATGGTAGATTTCAGCGTTTTCTCAATTCATATGGAAGAGTGCGTGGGTAGGCAACTCATGAAATGCCCAAAGTGCAAAATACTGTACCCAACCTTCCTATTTTAATAACACTCCAACCTCTGTACATCTTTTAGGGAAGAGATTAAGCCTGAATAAAATTTCTAAGAAGAAGAAGATGACGAGGAAGTTGATTTTGATATGGGGTAGATGATAATGAACTTAGCCAGAAATCATTCAAATCAAAACTCAGAGCCATTAAATTTAGGCCAAATAAATCAATTAAAGAGAACTCTTTTGAATAAATCAGATGAATGCAGCATATGCTATTGCTAAATAACCAAAGGAACCAATGTTTATCGCCTTCACTGTCCTCATAAATTTCATACAAAGTGTATAACTGCGTGGCTCCAGAAAAACCCGCACTGCCCAATGTGTAGAAAACATGCGCTATATTGATGTCGTAACCGGTGTGTGTGTATAAAACAATTTTTTATCATTAAGTAAACTGAATTTGTTGCTTAGGTCTCTGCTTATTTAGTCCTTCTAAAAGGATACAAGCTTTGCAAATTTTGTTGCTGGTCATAAATCCACATTTCTAGCATTTTTGCTTGGTTATCGGCTTCTTTTTCTCGTTTATCTTTATGCTCTCCGCAGAGTAAATGATATCAATAATAGACTGTGGTCTTATACTTTCCATTTACTTTATGAGCTCTCTCACATGCCCACGGTAGGCATAAGGACTGTAGATGCACTATGTGGAAAAATAATCAAGCTTTTTATGATAAGCATAAAGCACAATTTATTTTTCGTAGGCGTATTTCAATGGTTTAACTCTTGGAAGGGATAAAGGATCTTCTTCTTCGCCTGAAATAGGATCAACACAAATTGCTAATCGGTTTAAGTCGCCTCTCAACATATTCATCAATACTGTTTCTGCAATATCGTCAGCATTATGGCCTGTAACGACTTTAGTACAGCCAAGTTTGACTGCTCCTCGTTCTAAGGCCTGTCTTCTTAAGACTCCGCAATATGTACAGTTATTAGTTTGCCCAATAGTCTTAACTACGTCATCCATCGTCCAACCGTATAGCTCTTTGTATGATAGTATCTCCAAGGGCATTCCTTCTACTTTTTGATTCCTCTTGACCGCCTCTAAAGAGTCATCCCGATATCCCTTGATGCCTTCATCAATGGCTAGCATATAAAACTCAACTCCATAGTTGTGCTTTTTATTGAGTTTATTAAGCACGTGGTTGAGAACTGTTGAGTCCTTTCCTCCACTTGTACCAATAGCTATTTTTTCTCCCGCTTTAAACAACTCGTACTTAACTATGGTTTAATGGATTTATGATTCAAAGCAAACGAAAAAACACTATTCGCAAATGGGCTGCTGAGTTTTAGGTCGCTTTATTTTGGCTTTTGCATTTTTGCAAACCTCACATTGTTTGGACATCTATTGTTGATATTTCTTTTATAGATTAATATAATATAGTAATTTTTAATGATTTATGTAATGAGCCCATTTTGATGAACAAAGTGGATCAGTCAGCTTCTTTTCGACATCCCAAATAAATATAAAAAGACTGTATAATCTAAGATATACACAAAATTTTTAGCTGGGTTCCTGACTATTTTTAAGCAAAGCAAATTCATGTTTAATCAATCTTAATCGTTCGGAATCAAATAAAGGTAAACTATTGTATGTTATATTAATAATTATTAATGTCATTAATAAAATCTCATCTCAGCCATTTTTCAAGTCAGCCAGGATAGCCGAGAAATATCTCAAAGCTAACTAACGAAACAATCGCGTCAATTAATACATCTTCTTTATTAAAAGGAAATACGAGTAATGATTTTAATTCAGAATGGAATGCAAAAGGGTTTTCTTATTCTAAATCTTTTTATAAGATAGCTTAGGGCCAATAAGGGCTTCATTAAAATGAGACAGCACTATAATAATTCAACAATTCAATGCCGAACAAAAGTGATCAATAGATAAATTAATTACTTCAGCTTGCGTCGTATATCGGCTTTATGAGTAAACAGTTCAATTAGAGGAAAATATTGATTGTTAACAAAGAGAAGGCCATAAAAGATTTGCGATTAAAAGTACAATCAAATTAATAAAGATTAGTCTTCACTAAGACAAATTGAGGATGCAGATGAGCTCATACAAAAGGAAGGAAAGAAATTTGAGAACACGTTCCTTGAGTTTAAGCAGACATAAAAAAATGATTAGTGAAAGAGTGGCATCTGAAATATATGATATGAAGTTGGGGATCGATATGATGAAGAGGAATATTTAATCGAATAGGCAATCCAACTACAAGAGAAATGATACTATATCGGGATAAAAGCAGAGAAAAAGAGTTTATATTCCCATTCTTCTACCAAGGCATTCTCAGACAAGTCAAAGATAGTCGAGAGCTACAGAATATTTGCAAACGCAACCCGAACAATAGTATGAGAGCCGACGTAGGCAAGTAAACACAGAGCAATTTCATTCACATCGCCAAAAAGATTACTCTAACTCTTTCTGGAATTAGAATAACCGCCTTGAACAACACTCAATTAGCATGAGTAAAAGAATTTCAAACAGTGGTAAAAATTCAGAAAAAGGAACACCTCAACATAAGAAAAATCGAGGTGAAGCCAGTGGAGGAATTTTATAGCTCATTCAAGATAAGCTTCAAAAAGGTCAGAAGCTGAAAGGAATGGGATAGTTTCAACGCAACCCTGAGGTCATTCAAGAGAAACACATAAAATAGTACGAAAAGATAAGTAAAGATGCAGTTGATCTGCGTATACATACAAGCAAGGAGCCCAATCTAGATTACTTATGTGATGAAAATATAGAAATCCGTTCTAGTTAAAAATCCAAGAAATCCATTAAAACTTTGAAATCTTCACGGGGGCTTGTGACCAAATGGAAAAAAGACTAAGAGGACAAATAAATTGTAGAGCTTTTGAGAAAAAGCATTAATGATAAATCTAAGAAGCAAGATCATAAAAAAGAAGAAAGAAGTGCAATTGGGGCGAAGCTGATTGTTACAGATTGCGGATAAACCTAATCGCTTGTGAATAAATCAAAAGAAAAAGCGAACAATTCTAAATAGAGCGAATAAAGAAAGCAAAACAATAGTGGGTCCTCTGAAGCCAAGATCACGAGGGAATAGAGGCAGATTCTTATAAACTCATTAATTGGAATCGATTTACAAGATATAAGTGATAGCCAAGATTAATAAGCAAAAGATAGCAAGAGCAGGCCAATAGGTAAAAGTTTTAATAGCACCTTAAAGAAACAAATAAAAATCTAATAATCCACAGACCAAAAAACTCCAAACAATATTCTATATCTCTAAATACCAAGGATTGTCTTCCAAACTCCTCCTGAAAAAGAACTCTAGCGGCCACCTTCGCTTTAAAAACCATCAAACATTTTGGAGCAAAAGGAAGATGAGTTTTATGATGACGATATTGATTCGATCAGATTGGCCACAACCAGCAAGAGGGTAGATTTTGAAACTCCATCCAAGCTAATGACGAAAAGTCAAACAAACTTAAACAACGAATAATAGGATTTCCTAGGAGGGATCCGCTTATAGACAATAAGCAAGATATCTAAATAGAGGTCATAGAAATCGAATTTGCTTTAGAGCTCAGCTGCAGAATAGCAGTTCTAATAGCCTCTTTAGCCGCTTTCTATTATCAAGAATATCGACTACAGCTAGCTATCACAAGGAATGCAAGACGAAGACATCATGTAGATGGATTAAATTGATTCATAACTAAGGAAATCTACCAACAGTATCTTCGTGAAGAAGGGAAATAGTTCTATTCAAAAATCAGCACCCCGCAGCCGCAACACTAATTAGTACAGCAGAAACTCTTTTCCCAATAAAGCCAGCAGTATGCTACTGATG
>JACCDV010740418.1_pt1 | contig 13222 bp, 17 predicted proteins | sample 7446131 | NCBI WGS metagenome assembly JACCDV01 (sample SAMN15323448, study PRJNA562643) | freshwater metagenome | isolation source: river surface water | place: USA:Blue River Watershed | collected 2017-08-17 | reverse complement strand
TTCAAATTGGCACCGTCTGCCCCTGCATTTGCTATCTCAGTTCTTAAATCGCCAATAGTGTCCGTTAACTCACCCGCTCTTTTGATGGCTTCTTGACCTATTGGGGATTCTCTACCTGCAGCCAATGCAATAGCTGCGTATTCTTTCACCACCTTGGCAGCTTCTCTCATTGTGAGGTTGCCTTCAGCTACTTTTTTGTTCAAAGCGGCCATAGCCTCCGCGCTCTTGTTGCCCGCTTTGGTTGCTTCAGTTCCTACTTCAGAAAGTGATTGCTTCAGGTTGTCGACATCCTGTGCGCTTTTGTTCGTTTCGACTTTCGTCCTAAATATTAGTTCTTCCATTATCCGATCATAATTTTACTGATTTCTAAAGTTTGGTTCTTTTCGCCTCCATTGAGAACTGGCGCACCTGTGCCAACATTGCCAATCGGACTAAGTTTCACAGCACCGTAAATGCTAGGGAGTTTCTTGGCCGTTGTGATTTGTTTGCGGTTGAAGCTCTTGGCCTCAATCACTTTTATGATTTCAATCTTAGTGACCTCCGTCACTTCAGAGTCGAAGTCTAAAATTTTGTTGAAACGAAATAGCGCGCCATTCCACATGAGTAGTTTTGACCAATCGAGTTTTTGAATTTGCAGGTTGTTCATCTTCCTGTAAAGCGACACATACTTCCCTTCTTTGCTTATGATTTCATTCACTGAAGCTGCGTAGTATTCCGAGTAAGTGTTGACGGTTGTCACTACATTGGTTGCATAGTACACTTCGTTCACCAACTCAAAGTTCAAATCATAAGTGGGATTCTGCCAATTGTCAAAATGATGAACACTTGGGTAGGTTGAAAACTCATTGGTTGTGGAGCCTATCAATTGCCAGATGCCAGGCTTAAGCCCATTTCTGTACATGATACGCGGGACGCCTGAAGTTACTTTGCGATTGCCTTGGTTGTCGATGTCGACAAATCTAGGAATGATCATTCCCGGATAGACTTCATAGGGCACAATGGTGCCAAATGGGATCTCAATCTTTTGCTCACCTTTGGCAAAGAATGAAGCTTGGTCAAATGATAAATCGCCATAGCCTTTCTCCCATTTTTCAAAGTAGTTCTTGTAGTCCGTTTCCGTACCCGCTTTGAAAGTGTAAGTGAGTTTCTTGGCGTACTCATTGGCAGAAGGCCTTATCTCTATTTCCTTGGACAAGTCCACTTCTTCAGTGATGTCCGTAAAAATGTTAGTGCCTTGGTAGAAGCTCGCTTCTGGTTCTATTCGTACAGTGTCGTAAATGTCGGGGTCCGTTATCATGAGTTTGAACATGCGGATAAAGCCCAAGACAAACTCGCTGCATTTCATGGACGGCAAAAATCTGCCTATCTCCACCACAGACCCTTCTACTAGGGTCGTATCCATTGAAACAAAACTCAGTTGCAAAGGCACGGTGGCTTGCAGGTTGCGGCTTACAATTGTATTGGTCACAGGATTGCCCGCATAAAGAATGGCAGCGCCAAACTCAAAGCTGATTTCATCGCCCTGGTTCAAGTTCAGATTCACAACTAAATTGAGTGCAAAGGTTTGGTCTGCTGCAGTCTGAACTAAATTGACAAGCGGAAAAGGCACTCCATTTTTGAGATAGTAAATTGTGGCATCGCCTCCAGAACCGGTAACGTAGTCAAATGACCCCGTAAACTTTTGGCGAATGGTTCCAGTCAATGTCATTTTATACAGCCCTGTTCTCTGAGCTGTGAAAGTGTTGGGCGCAAATTGGTTGTAGATGTCTTGGAGTTCATTGAAAACAATTACCGGATTCCCTGTGCTAATTAGTGGCAGGCTCAATGAAAAGTTGTTGAACAGTAGCGTTTGGTTTGCCAAAGGAACTGGGCTGCCGTTGTTGTCAAATTGCTGCTCAATCAATTGCTCTTGGGTGAAATCCATTGCACCATTGTTAAGCAATACCTTGCGGTTGTTTTGCTCAATTGGTGAGATAGCCGCATCAACATAGCCGCCACCGCCGTAACCAAACAGAATGCTTTTGGCTCTGGTTGTATTCAAGAAATTGCTAGTGTAGCTTTGGCCCACAAACTCCATGCACTTTTTGAACACTTCAACCAAATGCACATACGGAACCATGTCCGTATTTTTCCACTTGGATACCCCTAGACGTTGGTTTCTTTCAATCAGGGGATAGTAGTAGCCTTGGCCAATTGGCGAAGCCCATGATGCTTGTATATTGGCGTTGGTGAGTGTATGCGTGTAAGCGGACCAGTCAAGGTCTCCAACTTCAATTGTGCTCAGTAGCAAGAAGACGTCCACAAAATCGGAGTAGATTCCCACTTTGAAAGTGATTTGCTCATCTAAGATGGTGACGCTGTTGAGCTTCAGAACCGCATTGCGCAGAATGGCGATGCCATTTTTGTAGTATGTGCAATTGACCTTGGCGCTGCTGTTGAAATCGAATGCACCGCCTATTTTTGTCAAGCTGAAAGCGGATGCAAAATACTTCTGATTCGCAAGTGTGCCTGGCAATTCTATCTCCTTTGAGAAATTACGCTGCCTTTTCTCAGGTTCTCTGAAATCAGCAATTGACAGATTCAAGGGAACCGGAACTCCCTTTGCCATGTCCAAGCTGATTCCTGAAGAAGTTATAAGTTCATCCATTCCCTATTGTGTTATCGATTTAAAGTTACTCTTTTTGTAGCTCACTTGGAAGTTCAAAAGCTCATCAAAACGGCTCTTCATTTCTGAGCTTTGGGTTTGCGTCACCACTATCGCTTCAGTAGTGTTTTGGTCCAACAGCAGTGTCGAGATACTATAATAGATCTGAGCCAACCAATGCTGATATGCTTGACTTATCCACCCTGTGTAGACCGTTCCTGTGGGCTGTATGGTTTTCAAGTAGACAGTGTCACCGCTTAACAACGGGTCAAACTGAAAAGAGTTGTTTGCGTCCCAGGCGCCAAATTGCTTTTTGTACTCGAGGGCCGAGATGGCAGATTCCTGGTCTTTGTTGTGGCCAAACAAAAATTGGTCATAAGTCCCAAGGTTGTTGAGCCAATTGACTTGGTGGTATTCTGTGCATTCTGCAGGAATGTATTGCACAACCAAAGGAAGTGACTGATTGACGTACACTTCTAATCGGGCGACATCTTCAATGCTTGCGGGTGAAATAACGCTTGCAATATCCTGAGGTGTTATTTTGATATCAACTACTTCCCCAGTTGTTGTGTGCTGCCCAGTAATGTGTCCAAGTTCGGTGCCTTGGGCATCATAGCATAACACTTCCAACTGCAATTGTGGCGAAGTGACAAGAATGGATGCGTAGAACGGATGCTTGTTGCTGACAATGAAGGTCTGATCAGGGCAGTCCGTAAGCCATTTATACTCGGCTGTATAGGTATCCGTTATCCAATCCAATTGATACTTCTCATCTGAGCATCTGGCCTTCATGATCAGAATAGTGTTGGAATAGTAGAACGGTTGTGTTGTTGGCGTTGTGCCGTATCTCTCAGCTACTCGCACGTTCAAAGTTGGCAAAGACCTTTGAGTCAACATCTGTGGTGCTCTAGGAGAATACTTTACAGCCGTCATGGCAATTCTTGAAGCATCCCAATGAGCTCTGTTCCCGCGCTCTGGGAATACTTTGTCAGTTGATACCACTAAGCCATTGATAAGCGTTTCCACAATGAAGCAGAAATTGGGCTGTGTTGACTGGTTACTTGAGAAAACAAATGTAAGCGGATTGTCAGAAGACTGAATGCTTTGTGATGTTGGTTGCTGAATGAATGTTACTGCCATTTTGGTTCTGTTATTTCTATGATTATTGCCTGTTTGATGACCTCGCTTATTGTCTTGGTCAGATATGTTTTAAGCTCTTGGTTTACTACGTCAGTGAAAAATGGACGCGGCTTCATTCCGTTCTCCTTCACGCCTCTCATGATTGCAAAAGCCATTTGGTCATAGGTCTGACCGGGCCGCGCTTGAAGTCCTTTGTCCCTTATCCATCCAAGAATTGAATCTTTGAAGGACATTGTGCTGCCAGGTGGAGAGCCCCAACTTGGTGCCCCATGATTGACCTTAGTTCCATTGACTCCATAGTTCACATACTTCCAGTAGAACTCGGCCGAGATGGCCACACTGAGTACACCCGGCTGCGAATCATCTACGGTGACAATTGACTGCTTGAGCCTATTGGATGCAATGGCATCGTAGCCGGTTATGGAAGCATTCAGCCTGTCGATGATTTCTTGGTTCAGTCCTATCAATAGCGTATGCAGCGGAGAATTGACTTCCGCTGCTAAGGCTTTTCTTGAGACTCCGAGGTTCAAGCTATTGACTACTTCTCTAGGGCTTTTCATTTATTGTTTTTCTTGATTGCTTTTAGGGCTTCTTCGTTTTTGTGCTTGACATAATTGCACCGGTGTGTAAAGGTGCGGTAATTCAGTTTCAGGGTTTCATTCCAAGTTAGGTTGAAAGTGTTCATGACGGCTTCAATAGACGTCTCCCATTGAAAAGGTTTAGGACCTTTATTCCCGTACTTATTCGATTTGTCTGCTTCTGGTTTGCGATCTGCTTCACCATTGACCTCGCGGTTGAGGTTAGCGATCGCTTCAAAAAAAAATTGCTGCACCGGATAAAAAGGTCCAGGGGGAATTCTTCAGCGAACAGCGCATGCCTAGAAGCTATCGGAAACTTGATATTGCCATTCTCATCTACGTCCGAATAGTTGAAGCCTTCAGGCAGATAAAACAAGCATGCCAAGCGCACGGGGTCTTTTTTGATTGATGAGTTGTTGAAGTCAATGTGCCAGCCTATTCCGACTTTTTCAGGGTCAACTAGATAGAACGTTTGGCCCTGTAATGTTATGGTCTTAGGCAGCTCCGAAACTAGGTCCATTGAAGCCAAAGCAGTCATGGCCCCAGTGCGCATTTTTCGGACGTCCTCAATTGTGAAGTCCAACATTCGGTTATAACCTAGACCGGTAAACTCGGCCAAGAACAGCAAGCTGTCCTGGTCTGTTTGGAAGTCCTGTTCTGGTGCCATTGCCATACTGGCAAAGTGGCGAATTCGAAGCGCTTTTGCGCTTGTTGGTATTCTTGCTTCTATCATTTTACAATGTAATTTCCTGAATATTTTCCTTTGCCCATTTCTTCATAACGCATGGCATCAATAGCGTGGTTGTGTTTGTCTACAGGTTTATTGGTTGGCTTCCCGTTGCGGTCCACTTCCCAAACGTAATTGCGCAGGTTGTTGATTATGTTCACTGATCGCCTAGTCACGTAGATTTTCGGATATTGCTGCAGGAGGTCAATTCCAAAACGAACTGAATCAGACCCCTTGTCTACTCCGACCGCTCGAATCCTGTACGTCTTGCGCAGCTCGGCCACGCTCTTTGGTTCTGCTGAATCGAAGTAAGTTGTGGAGAATGCCAATACAGACTTCTTGATTCTTTCGGCTATCTTCTTGTTGGACATTTCGGTTTCATAGCAAATCTCATCATAGACCGGACAGCCGTTCCACTGATATCGAGCTACAATTGCAGTCGGGTCATTGGTGTATCCGAAGTCACCGCCACCGGCTCTGAGTCTTGCATCTTTAGGGATTTCATCAATGATTTCCCAATTGCTGAACACGGCGCCCATGAGAGCTCCGATATTCCCTAGACCGTACACCTGCCACTTATTGGCCCAGTATGCGTCTTTGATGTTGTCTTTGTGATATCGCTGCCCTGGTTTGTACCCGGGAAGCAATGCAGCTTTGTGATACCCTTTTTTGAGATAGCCAAGAATTTCGTCTCTCTCTACTTTATCCAGCATCTCATTGTCTCGAAAGGTCAGCTGAAGGAATTCGCAGTCTTCACGGCTCAAGACCTGGTCATCAACAAAGAATGGGGCGTCCGGGTTCCAGTCGCCTATGACCACTTTACAGCGTGACGCGTATTGGTTGTAGCTCTCAAACTTTATTTTGTTTATCTCATTGAAATAAACGCCGTAAAAGATTCGCACTCCCTTACCCGCGTCCTCTTTGTCCATTGACCGGAACTTGATGATAGATCCATTTGGGAACTTATAGACGAATTCGGACTTGTTCCAGCGCCAATCTTCCCAAATGCCAAAGCCTTTCATGACGTTTTCGAAGTCGGCAATGACGCTATCCTTCATTTTGGTTAACTCTTCAGAAGCTATCAGCCAATTTCTGCCTGCATTAGAACTGGCAGAGTTGCAAATCAACATGAGAATTGAGATAGTTTTGCCCGCTCCCTGCCCGCCGCGAATCATTCGAATGCGTTTTTTCATCGAACTGATTTTGCGAAGAGCTGTTGTCTGCTGCATTATAGAGGGTCTACGTTCAAGAGTTTGATTGATTGCTGCACTTCCTGTTCAATCTTATCGGAGATGCCGTTTATTCGTGCTGTGATGTTTTCTTTGTAGATTCCAGCCATGCCACCTTCAATCTGATCGCGGCGAATAGATTTACGTATACGCGCTAAGATAGATACAAAATCTTCATATCTGCCATCTCGGTTCTCCAAGTATTGCTGTATTCCTGTAATGCCGTAATAGTCGCAACAATGCTCCTCAAACCCTTCAATTGTTAAGGGTCTTTCCTTTTCCCTGTGCACGGAATAACCATCCTTTCCAACAAAGTCGTGCACCTTAATTGGATTTGATTTTGTGGCTTTGCGGTACTCAACAAATCTAGCCCAGAACTCGTCCGGGCTAGTTATTGTTTTTGGTACTCCTCTTTTTTTACTCGCCATCTTCTAGTTCGTTCACGTATGCAAGAAGGTCCTCGAATGAAGTTTCTTCTGGAACTTCTTCGCCCGTTTTTGCTTTGATGATCTCGACAAGTTGTTCGCGTGAAGGAGATGTCGCTACTGCCAAATCTTCACCAAGTAGATCGTCTTCTTCCTGTGCTACTTCTGGAGAGTTAGCGCCTTCTTCCTGTGCTGCTAAAGTGTTCAAGTAAGACTGAAGCGCTTCGATTTTCTGGTCTTTCGTCTTGCAAGTTTTTGCAAACTCATAGCCAACCTCTTCTGCTTTAGCTGCAACTGTTTTCAAAGTCTCAGCCCATTCAGGTCCTTCAGTTATTTTTTGCGGCTGTGAAGCTACCTGTGCTTGGTAGTTCTTAATGATGTTCACTGCTGAGGTGACACACTCTTCACACCCTAGATCAACAGTTCTACCCCAACCAACAGATTCTTTGGTGATTGCATGGTAACACTTCTCAATGTGTTCTTTTTCGGACTTGGTCCAGTCTTTGGCGTCAATTGCCAATTTCGGCTGAAGCGCCTTAAGGCTTGCTTCAATTTCAGTTATTCTTTTCATAGAAACTATAGATTAAAAATGCCATGATGGCGGTTAATACATTGGTAGAAATTGCAAGTGTAAGCCAAAAGGCAAAACAAGTATCGCAATAAATCATTTTGACCCTTTTAGTCTTAGGCCAATTCAAATAGATCTGCCGGTTAATTCCCCAACGGTAGACCATTACAAACACCAGGAAGATGAAAACCAGATTGAACTCGAATGAACGTAATTCAATCCAATGATTCAAGTCTAACAAACTCTTTAAGTATTTCATTCTTAGCAAATTTACATATTTTTTCCAAAACGCTTCTAGCAATTCCACTGCTTGCAGAAAATGCTTTATAGTTGCTATTTACGTGGCACTCCAAAAAAGTGTCAATTTCTAGCTCATAAGTCTCTCTGACTTTATTCACAGCCAGTGACAGCTTTTTCAATGTAGGTTCAAAATTGTCTTCTTGATCAGTCAAATCTAAAAACATTTCGGATATGTCTATTTTCTCCTGCAGTGGTTTTGGCTTATTGTGCTGCAAGCAGGTTGTCAAGTAAGCATCGCTAGGAAGGTCTGAACCGAATTTACAAAACAAGTCATGAACGGCATCCTTATTCAATTGGCCGTGCCGGTTTTTGGCAACCTTGTAAAGTTTATCAATTTCCATTTCCTAAACAAATGTATTCAAAAATTCACCAGGTGCGTTTTAAAGTGACAAAATAAACATTGTTCCACTATTGTTCCAGTATTGTTTACATTATTGTTTACGCAAAAAACCTAGTGTGCAAAAGGCTTTCAGAGCATTTGAGCTCAAAAATAAACAATGAAACAACTTTTTCTCTATATAACCCCTATACGTGTGGGGGGTAGTACGTGTGTGTTTATATGCGTATTGTGTACCACTACCCCCTATTTATATTTTAGTCATATAAGAAAATTATTGTTTATTGTTTACAAATAGCAAAAAAGCCAATAGCATCAAGGGTTTCAGCGTAAACAATAACGTAAACAATGCGCCTTTTTATTGTTTACATTGTTTACGACATAAAAAATTTTTGAAAAAAAGTGCGAATAAATCAAAAAAGCGTTTTATATTTGTCGGAGTAAAACGCTAAAACGATAAAAATGACACAAAACTTCAATTTCGCAGTTGCTAGATCCTGGTGGTGCAAATCCGGAACCGATGACCATTTGGGCGGTCACTTCAATTATGATTTGTATTCTGCCATCTGTGATACTCGGATTGCTTATGGCGATGCTTTCTGCCAAACCAACCCTCATCTATTAATTAAAACGAATCGAACTCTTATGCGCTTCATAGGACAGTCAGAAGAAACAGATCAGTTGCATTTGAACTACCACGTATTTTGGGAGAGCAACATAATTGATGAAACTCTCAAGGCATTTTTCATAGTTGTGAAGCGCGCGGATGGCTCAACCTTTAGAGGCTGGGTTCCAAAGTCGCGCACATTGGGCCTGAGCATGCAGGACCACAACAACCCGGACGAACCCAAGACGAAATTTTTTATTCCTAAATTTTTTACACGCCAGAAACCATGACTGAACTAAAACACATCGAAGCCAATACTAAGATCTACTATACCACAGACTATGGGCGCTTCAAATTCCTGAAAGGAAACCGCGATATCAATGAGAGCAAAGTTCAAAAGATTCAAGACGTTATCCGCCTAGGCATTGACGTACTCCGATACGCACCAATCATTGTCAATGAGGCGATGGAGATCATTGATGGGCAGCATCGCTTTGCTGTCTCCAGAGAACTGAGAACCAACGTCTACTATGTAATTCATAAAGAGGCAGACCTCAGCATTGTTCCAACAATTAACAGCAACCACACCAAGTGGCGCAACTCTGACTTCATGAACTCTTACATTGACCTGAAGAAAAAAGCATACATTGAGCTGCAGGAGTTCATCGATGCTTTCCCTGGCATCAGTTTGGCCACGGCTATAAAGATGTTCCATGCCGGTACACCATCTGCACCAGAAGCCATTGAGGCTTTCAGAGACGGTACCTTGTCCACGAAGGGCGAAAAGCAAGCATATCACCTGGGCACATTGCTTCGCGACTTTTCCGAATACACTTCCAACCCTTACAGCTCGCGCTTCTTCCATGTGATGACCCAACTACTTTCGAGTGATAAGTACAACCATGAGCTAATGTTAAAGAAGCTCAAGGAGTCCGGACGTCGCATCGAGGACGTGAAATCTGTGAAGACAATTATTCAGGAGATGGAGTCTATTATCAACCACCGCATGAGAGATCGTGTGTTAATCAACTAAACTACTTGATCATGGCAAATTTGATAATAGGGTGTAACTACCACACAAAATGGCAGAAAGACAAAGCAATGCGCTTCGTATTGGTAGACATAAATGGTTCACGTGTCAGGCTAAAAACTCGCAGAACCCATAAAGATTTTTGGACCGATGCTTCAGATCTGATTTTCATAGAGACTAAGCACAACAGAGCCAAGAAACAAAGAATAATCGACGACTTTTTCAACCCAAATAAGGGAACCCGACCTGGTAAATTAAAAGCCACAGAAAAGCAACTGGAGTACATAAAGTCTATTGAGGCCAACACTGATATAGTTTTTACGGGCTCCACTAGAAAAGAAGCAGCTGAATACATTACAGCAAATAAAAATCATCTGGAGAATGAAAACGAATGGGCCATCGTTAACGGCTATTAATTAGTAACCAATTAAATTTTAAATAGAATGTCTAGAATCACAAAACAAATTGCTGAGAACACAGCCAAAGCAATGACAGCAGAAAAAGCTAAAGAAGCAGAAGCTCTGAAATTGGAGTTTAGAGAAATCGTTAGAGCAGTAGCTTTAAAAAGAGTACCTGAAGCAGTTCAAGCTCTATACAGGGAAAACGAGTTCAAACCTTATTTAATTACTCGCGAGTATTTTGCCCTTAATGGTCACGGCTTTTCATACCGCGGAGCCTACACTGATCAGGAAATTCCATGGAGCGGAAAATCAAACGCTTTGGAACTATCAAGAGAAGAGGGAAAAATTCTTTGGGAACTTGAAAAAAATTATAAAAAAGCAGAAGATAGAGTTTTGGAACTTAGAGACGAAATTGAAGTGGCTTTGTATGATACATTGCGAACCTACAAAAAAGTACAAGAGCACTTCCCGGAAGCATTCGAGTATCTCCCAAAGCTATCCAGTAGCACAGCTCTTAGTATTAACCTGGACACTTTGCGCCAAAAAATTAAATAGTCATGTACAGAATTAAAATTGAAGAAACAAAAGACGAATTAACTTTACGCTATACTCTACAAGAAGGATGGGTAAGGCGGTTCAATGGCCCAGAGGGTTTCGGAATCAGGCAAGAAGAAATTTGGGAAGACCTAGTAGAGTCAGCAGATAGAGAGTTCATCAGGGAAATGCATGAAGGAGCTAAAACTAGAACTAGATCCGAATTCAAAAAGTATGCTTTGCGCAGAGAATTTGAACGCTGTAGTAATGTTCGTAGAATAGTTACTACATCCAAAATCATGAAAGATCTAGGGGAGGACAAGAAGTACATGGAACTTAAAGAAGTAGTTAGTTCTCTGATTCACATGATAGACAATGGAGCAGAACTTCAACCGGACAGCATCATAGTTCAGGCTTTGCGAACTGGTTTAAATGATTGATTTAGTCAAGAATCAAAAAATTTAACTATTTTTGTAAAAAATTTTTAACATGAACATAGATCTAAAGAAGCTCATCGACTCCCGTAATTTGGACAAAAAGGAATTGGCTAAGGTGCTATTCCCAAAAGCAAAGCATCCGGCACCTGCACTGGCTAGAATACTATCAGGCAAAGCACAGATGCAAGAGGCACAAATTTACAGGCTATCCATGTTGTCGGGCTTGTCAATCGATGCTTTGTACTATGAATCCCTGAACTGGAAGCAGACGGTCAAAAATGGCCTTATCCGATTTACCTTGGACAACTACTCTGCCATCTATTCCCCAGAAACAGGGATCACTAAAATCTACCATTTGGAGAGTCTTTTGGCGACGCATGTCCTGAGCTCACCTAACCAACCTTTGTCAGACTACCTGACCGAGATCAATAGAATAGTAATCAATAAATCCGTAAAATCATGAAAATCATGAATGTAAGTTTAACGATTGACGTATGTAACGTCAAACAAGTAGAAGCATTAGAAAGATTAATGCGCACCCTAGGGGAACTTCCAATGGTTGAAACTCTTAAATTGGAACCAGCTAAAGCTATGCAAGTAGGGCCCGGGCCAAGCACAACTGCAACTGAAAAGGCTACGCGCAGTCGCAAGGCTAAAACACCACAGGTTGAAGAACCTGAGGCAGAAATGGCACAATGTCCTTCGCCAGCAGATATGCAAGAAGAGGAAGCACCGGCAGAAGAGAAAATCAACATTGCTACCTTGCGAGCTTTGACAGCTGAAAAGGCGGCAACGCACCGTGCAGAAATCAAAGAGAAACTAGCAGAGCTAGGAGCTGCCAATGTCACTTCGATTCCTGAAGAAAGTTACAATGAGTATCATGACTTCATCACTTCATTGTAATGGCTAAGAAAGTTGAAAACCATTCAGAGAGAGCCCATGCGGTTCTCTCTGCTTCTGGAGCTTCAAGGTGGCTAAATTGTACGCCGTCCGCAAAGATGTCTGAAGGCATTGTTGAAGAAGCTTCTCCACATGCTGAAGAAGGTACCTTGGCCCATGAGATATCTGAGAACATTCTTCGCTACAAACTAGGCCTCATCACTGAGAAAGATTTCAACAGCAAAACAATGGACCTCAGACGCCATCCCATGTACACAACCGATATTGAATTCGAAGTTGGGCCATACATTGAGATAGCACTGGAGCAAATTGCAGAAGCCAGGGGAACCACACCAGACGCATTGATCCTGGTAGAAGAGAAAGTATCTTTGGAAGTCTACATTGAAAACGGCTTTGGAACCTGTGACCTCATCATCATTGCTGATGATTTGATGTGGGTAATCGATTTAAAGTTTGGCAAAGGCGTTCGAGTTTCTGCAGTGGACAACAGCCAATTGAAGCTGTATGCAGTTGGGGCAGTTGAAAAGTACAGCATTTTGTACGACATTACAACGGTGCGTTTGATGATTGTTCAGCCACGTTTGGATGCCGTTAGCGTTTGGGACATTCCAACAATAGAACTCATGGAATGGGCTGAGAGCTATGTCAAGCCTCAAGCCAAATTGGCCTACGCTGGAGAAGGTGAACACACCCCTGGTGATTGGTGCCGATTCTGCAAAGCAAAAGTTCATTGTCCTGCATTACGTAAAGAAGCTCTTGAGCTATCGCAAAAAGACTTTAAACCCGAAGAACTTACTGAAGACGAAACGGACGCCCTTTTAGAAGTGTTTGAAATTTCGGATCGAGTAAGCAACTACCTACAGGCAGTCAAGGACCATATCTACAAGCTTGCTTTAGGCGGTCGCAAGTTCCCAGGATACAAACTTGTTGAAGGCAGAAGCAACCGTCGAATAGTCGATGAGCAAAAAGCCATTGCAATTTTGAAAGGCGCTAAATACCATGAAGATATTTATCTCAACAAAATTGTCAAGCTCAAAGGTCTAGGCGATTTGGAGAAAAATCTCGGCAAAGCCAACATGGGCAAATACTTGGGCGAAGTAATTGTGAAACCTGAAGGCAAACCTGCTTTGGTTCCTGAGTCAGACAAGCGCCCAGAAATGAACAGCGCGGAATATTTTCTATAATCTATTTGAAAAAATACCGCAAAATTCAAAATAAGTAGTACATTTACAATTCAAACAATTTATTAACTCCATTAAAAAAAAAGAAAAAATGGCAAAAAAAGTAGTAACAGGAGAAGTAAGATTGAGTTATGTCAATCTATTTGAACCAAGAGCAATCACAGAAGGACAGCCTGCAAAGTAC
>JACCDV010085506.1_pt1 | contig 13222 bp, 14 predicted proteins | sample 7446131 | NCBI WGS metagenome assembly JACCDV01 (sample SAMN15323448, study PRJNA562643) | freshwater metagenome | isolation source: river surface water | place: USA:Blue River Watershed | collected 2017-08-17 | reverse complement strand
TTTGATCGAGAAGAACAAGATCATGGCCAAGCCCGAGACCATTCAGGCCGATCGCCAGAAGATGCGCCAGGCCCTGGCCACCATGAAGGAGACGCAGGGTCTGCTGGGCAAGGTCGGTCGCACCGACGACCGCGAAGCGGTCAAGCCCTTCCTGTTCGTGCAGGCCAAGAAGGGCGCCTGGACCGTGGCGCACAAGCCCAACTGACGCGCGCAAACCGGGGGCTTTTCTTCCATGACCTGGCTTGACCTGCTGGACCTGTTCCAGTCGCTGCTCGACGGCGTGATGTTCGGCACCACGTACGCCCTGATCGGCATTGGCTTTACGCTGATCTTCGGGGTGATGCACAAGATCAACCTGTCGTATGCGGCGGCCTCCATCGGCGCTGCCTACCTCAGCTTGCTGGTGGCCAGTGTCGCGCCGTCGCCGGTGGTGTACCTGGTCGCAGCCTTGCTCGGCGGGGTGCTGGGCGCACTGGTGTACCTGGTGTGCTTTCGCTTCCTGCCGCTGGACAAGCCCCTGGCCACGCTGATGTCCACGGTCGGCATGCTGCTGCTCCTGGAAGAGGCCATCGTGCATGCGACGGCCGGCATGCCGCAGAACTACCCCGCGGCCTTCAGCGGCGTGGTGTTTGACATCGGGCCCTTCATGTTGCGCGGCGACCTGCTGTTCGTCTTTGCGCTGGGCTGCGCGGCCATGGTGGGCCTCAAGCTCCTGCTCGAGCGCACCCGCCTGGGTCTGGCCACCCGCGCGGTGGCCCAGCAACCCGTGGCCGCGCGCCTGTGCGGCATGGGTGTGGACTCCACCAACGCCAGCACCTTCGTGATCGCCGGCCTGCTGGGTGGCACCGCAGGGGCCATGACCGGCGCGGCCATCGGCGTGCTCTCGCCGCTGCTGACGCTGCCTTTCACGGTCAAGGGCCTGGTCGTCACGGTGATCGGCGGCCTGGGCAGCGTGCCTGGCGCGATCGTTGCCGGTTTGTTGGTGGGTGGCGCCGAGAACCTTTTTCAATTCCTGCGCGGCGTCAGCGAACGCGACATCTACGTGATGCTGATGCTGTTTGCCTTCCTGGTGTTTCGCCCGGGGGGCTTGTTTGCCGCCCCTGGTGGCCGCGACTGAGGGCAGGACGGAGCAAGACATGGATTTCTATCTTGGTTTGATGCAGGTTATCGGCGTGCACACGCTGCTGGGCCTGTCGGCCTGGTGCGTGCTGCACACCGGGCAGGTGAGCCTGGCTCAGGGCGGCTTCTTCGCGATTGGTGCCTATGCGGCTGGCATGTTCACCGCCATGTGGGGCTGTCCGCTGTGGCTGGCGCTGGCGCTGGCGGCGCTGCTGGCGGCGGCCATTGCGGTGGCGGTGGGCTTTCCGGCGCTGCGGGTCAAGGGCCTGATGCTAGTGGTGGCCACCACCGCCTTTGCCGAAATCGTGCGCCTGGTGTTCTTCAACCTCAAATGGCGCGTGGAAACGCCCACCGGACCGGTTGGACCCGATGGTGGATTGGGCTTTGGTGGCATTCGCTACTTCCAGGCCAATGGCTGGACCAGTGGCGAGGTGCTGCTGCTGATCTGGGCGCTGGTGGCTGCGGTCATGCTGGCCCTGTGGTGGCTGGATCGCTCGCGCATCGGTACGCTCTGGCGCGCCGTGGGCGAGGACGAGGTGGCTGCGCAAAGCGCCGGCATCGACCTGACGGCGGCCAAGGTGTCGGCCTTTGGCATCGGCGGTGCGATCGCCGGCATCGCCGGCGGCTTGTTCAGCCACACCACCACGCACATCGAGCACAGCAACTTCACCATCTTGCTGGCGACCTTCGCGATCGCCTATCCCATCTTGGGCGGCCTCAAAAGCCTGGCCGGCACCGTGGTGGCGGTGGTGTTCATCCAGGGTCTCCTGATCGAGGGCTTGCGTTTCCTCGGTGATTGGCGCAGCCTGCTTTTCGGTGCGCTCATCCTCCTGGTGATGCTGGTGCGTCCGGGCGGCGTGCTGTCGGCCCCGCTGGGGGGCTTGGGTGGCCTGCGCCGGCGCGCGGACCACAAAATCAACACGGAGGCTCGCCATGCTTGAGCTGGACAATGTGGCCCGCCACTTCGGGGGCGTCAAGGCTGTCGATGGCCTGAGCCTGCAGGTGCAGCAGGGAGAGATTTTGGGCCTGATCGGGCCCAACGGCTCGGGCAAGAGCACCACCGTCAACCTGATCGCGGGCCTGTACCGACCCAGTGCCGGCAGCGTGCGTTTTCAGGGGCACGAGATATCCGGACTGCCCACGCACCGCCGCGCCGAGCTGGGCATTGCCCGCACGTTCCAGAACATCCGCTTGTTCGCGCAGCTGACGGTCTGGCAAAACATCTGGGCCGCCCGCGTGGTGCGTGACACGGGCTGGGCCGGCTTCAAGGCTCGTTGGCTCTCGAGCGCGCAGGCTGCGCGCGATGAGGCCGAGCAGCTGCTGGCCTTCAGCGGCCTGGCGGGCAAGCGCGACATGCTCGCGGGCAACCTGGCCTTTGGCGAACAGCGCCGGCTCGAGCTGGCCCGCGCCGCCGCCTCGGGTGCACCCCTCTTGCTCCTGGATGAGCCAGCTGCCGGCATGAACGCCGAGGAGATCGGCGAGCTCGAGCAGCGCATCCGCGCGCTGCGCGATCAGGGCCGCACCATCGTGTTGATCGAGCATCACATGGAGTTGGTCATGGGCGTTTGCGACCGCGTGGCGGTTCTCAACTTCGGCCGCAAGATCGCCGAGGGCACGCCCGCTCAGGTGCAGGAGGACGCGCAGGTGCGCGCGGCCTACCTGGGCACCGACGACACCGATGAACTCATGAGCGCCGCGCTGGCCGCCTGAAGGAGAGACCATGCTCGAGATTCAAGACCTGGCCACGGCCTACGGCAAGATCGAAGCGCTCAAGGGCGTGAGCCTGTCGGCGCGGGCTGGCGAAGTCACCTGCCTGCTGGGGCCCAATGGCGCCGGCAAGACCACCTTGATGATGACGCTGGCCGGCATCCTCAAGCCCCAGCGTGGCTCCGTCAAGTTCGAAGGCGAGGAGTTGGTCGGCCTGTCGCCGGCGCAGATCGTCAGCCGGGGCCTGGCGCTGGTGCCCGAGAACCGGCTGGTGTTCCCGGCGTTGACGGTGCGCGAGAACCTGATGGCCGGAGCCTTCCGCCGCAGCGACCGCGCCGCCATCAAGGCCGACGCCGATCGCATGCTGGAGCGCTTTCCGCGGCTGCGCGAGCGCATCGGCCAGTTGGCCGGCACGCTCTCCGGTGGCGAGCAGCAGATGCTGGCAGTGGCTCGCGCGCTGATGTCGCGCCCGCGCCTGCTGCTGATGGACGAGCCCTCCGTGGGTCTGGCACCCAAGGTGGTGGCCGAGATCTTCGGCATCGTGCGCCAGCTCCATTCGGAGGGCGTGAGCATCTTCCTGGTCGAGCAAAACGCCCACATGGCGCTCAAGGTCGCGCAGCACTTCTATCTGATGGAGCAAGGGCGCGTGAGTTTTTCCGGTACCCCCGGCGAGCTGGCCACCGACGACGTGGTGCAGCGCGCCTATTTGGGCGAGCGCCGCGCCGCCTGAGGCGCGCACTTCGGGGGACGGCATGGACCTGTGGCTGCAGCACACCCTCGATGGCCTGCTGCAGGCCGGGCCTTATGCCTTGGTCGCCCTGGGACTGACGCTGGGTTTTGGCACCTTGCGGCGCATCAACCTGGCCTACGGTGGCGCAGCCATGTTGGCGGCCTACGCGGGTGCCTGGCTGCATGCCCGCTACGACATCTCCGCGCTTGTGGTGCTGCTGTCGGTGCTGGCTACGGCCGCTGTGTCCGGCCTGTACGTGGAGTGGCTGTGCTTTCCGGGTGCGCGCGGCGTGGATCAGGGTCAGGTGCCTCAAGGCAGCGGCCCGCTCGGGCCCAACGGCCGCGAGGTGGTGGCGCTGGCCTCCAGCTTTGCCGTTTGGATGCAGCTCGAACAGTTGGCCGTGGCTCTGTTGCCGCACCACCTCAATGCCTTTCCGTCCTGGGCCGCCGGGCGCGAGTGGACGCTGCTGGGCTTGGGTCTGCGGCCCGACCGTCTGGCGCAACTGCTGCTGGCTTTCGTACTGGTGGCGGGCCTTTCATTTTTTTTGCAGCGCAGCCGCGCCGGCCTGGCCTGGCGCGCCGTCTCCTGCCAGCCCACCGCCGCCCATTTGAGCGGCCTGGCCGTGCCCGGCTTGCAGCGCCTGGCGTTTGTCGCCACCAGCGTGCTGGCCGGTCTGGCGGCCTGCGCTGTGTTGGTGGTGGACGGCCAGGTCACGCCCATGTTTGGCATGTGGATGCTGGTCAAGGGCTTGGTCGCGGCCATGCTCGGTGGTCTAGGTTGCGTGCGTGGCGCTCTGTGGGGTGCGCTCGTGCTGGGCGTGGTCGAGGCGCATGCGCAGGCCTGGCTGGGCGCGATCGCGCGCGATGCCACGGCCTGGGCCCTGCTGCTGGGTGTGCTGCTGTGGCGCGCTGCACGCCAGCGCCCGGGTCTGGAGGCCGCGCATGCGTGACGCCTTTTGCCTGTCGGACGGCTGGGTTGGCCTGGTCACTGACTTCGTGATTTTTTCGCTGCTGGCCTTATCGGCCTGGCTGGTGCTGCGCACCGGCCGCATCTCGCTGGGGCAGCAGGGTTTTTTTGCGCTGGGCGCATATGCCGCGGCGCTGGGCACCGTGGGCGCGGGTTGGCCCTTGCTGCCGGCCCTGGCGCTGGCGGCGGCCGTTGGCATGCTGGCCGCCGCCCTGACGTCAGCCGCCCTGGTGCGTCTGTCGGGCCTGCATTACGCCGTGGCCACGCTGGCTTTGGCCGAACTGGTGCGGCTGGGCCTGGGGGCCTGGCGCTGGCAATGGGCGGGCGAGGACGGCTTGCTGCGCGGCCCCAATGGCGTGGATGGCTTTCGCGAGATCCGCTGGCTGCAGCAACAGCGCGTCAGCGCCGAAGACTACTTGTTGTGGGCGCTGGCACTGCTGGCGCTGGCCTTGCTGCTGTGGGCGCTGATCGCGCGCACGCGCTGGGCGCTGGCCTTGCGCACCTGCGGCCACGACGAGACGCTGGCCCGCGCATCGGGCCTGCCGGTCGATGCGCTGCGGGTGCTGGCCGGCACGCTGGCCGGTGCACTGGCCGCGCTGGGCGGCGGCCTGTTTGCCCACCGCCTGACCTTCATCGACCCAGCGGCCTTTGACCCCATGCTGGGCATCCATGCCGTGGGCTACGCCTTGCTCGGTGGCCTGGCCACGGCGGCCGGCCCGCTGCTGGGCACCGCCTTCGACCTGGGTCTGCTGCAGGCCACGGCTGAGCTGGCCACCTGGCGCATGGTGGTCTTTGGCGGTTTGGTGGCCCTGTTCCTGCGCTGGCGGCCGCGTGGTCTGCTGGATGAGGTGCTGCTCGACCGCCTGACCCAGGCCTGGCGAGGCTTACGCCCGAAACGAACTTTTCAATGAAAGGACCTCTCATGAGTACCCATGATCTTCTGGCCGGACGCACCGTCGTTGTCACCGGCGCGGCCACCGGCATCGGCCAGGCCTTCGCGCTGGGCTGTGCGGCCCAGGGCGCCAACGTGGTGGTGGCCGACATGAACGCGGCTGACGAGACCGTGGCCGGCATCGAAGCCCTCGGCCGCCAGGCCCTGGCGGTGCGTGTGGACGTCGCCGACGAGGCCTCCACGAAAGCCATGGCCGAGGCCGCGCTGCAGCGCTTTGGCCGCATCGATGGCCTCATCAACAACGCAGCCTACTTCCGCGAAGTCAAGCTCACGCCCTTCGAGGAGATCGACCCCGCCATCTGGGACCGCATCTTTCAGGTCAACGTCAAGGGTGTGTGGAACTGCTGCAAGGCGGTCATGCCGGCCATGCGCGCGCAACAAAGTGGTGCCATCGTCAACATTGCCTCGGTGGTGGCCGTGGCCGGCCAGCCGGGCTACCTGCACTACGTGGCCACCAAGGGCGCGGTGCTGGCCATGACCAAGGGCCTGGCCAAGGAGTGCGGTGCGCACAACGTGCGCGTGAACGTGATCGCTCCGGGCTTCGTCATTACCGACGCCACCAAGAACCGACCGCTCGAATGGCAGCAGAGCTTTCTCAAGGCCCGGGCGATCTCGCGCGAGCAGCGCCCCGACGACCTGGTGGGCACGGCGCTGTACATGCTGTCGGACCTGGCCGGCTTCGTCAGCGGCCAGACCCTCGTGGTCGACGGCGGCCACATCATGTACTGAACGCAGAACATGGAGGAGACACCCATGAACGACATCATCCTGCACCACTACCCCTTTTCGACTTTCTCCGAGAAGGTGCGCACCGCGCTGGGCTTCAAGGGCCTGACCTGGCGCTCGGTGGAAATCGCAGGCCTGCCGCCGCGCCCGCTGCTCGCGCCCTTGACCGGCGGCTACCGCCGTGCGCCGGTGCTGCAGATCGGCGCCGACATCTACTGCGACACCAACCTCATCCTGCCGACGCTCGAGCGTCTCAAGCCCACGCCCGCGTTGTACCCGGCAGGCAGCGAAGGCGTGGCCCAGGGCCTGGGCTTTGCCTGGGAGCGGCAGATGTGGATCCCCACCATCGGTGTGCTGGTGCACTACATCGGCGAGCACATCCCGCCCGAGTTCATCAAGGACCGCAAGGAGGGCTATCTGATGATCGATATATCCAAACCGGCGATGGCGCCGCTGTTTGCGCAGCACCTTCAGTTCGTGCGTGCGCAGCTGGGCTGGCTGCGCAAGGCGCTGGCTGCGCGGCCCTTCCTCTTCGGCAATGCGCCCAGCGCGGCCGACCTGGCCTGCTGGCAGACGATTTTCTTGCTGCGCAAGAACTGCCCACCCGAGGTCGATGCCTTGCTGGACCTGGCGCCGCTGCTGCCCTGGTACGAGCGCATCGCCTCGATCGGCCACGGAACATTCACCGAGATGAGTGTCGAAGAGGCCTTCGAGGTGGCGCGCCACGCCACGCCCGCGCCGGTGACGCACCTGCCGCCCGATGGCGATCCGGACTTCAAGGCCGGCACTGCCGTGGTCGTCACGCCCGATGACAACGCCCGCGTACCCGTGCGCGGCACCCTGGTGGGCGCCAGCGCCACCGAGGTGGTGATCCACCACCGGGATCCGCAGGCCGGCGACCTGCACGTGCACTTTCCGCGCCTCGGCTTCGACGTCGTGGCCGCCTGATTCTTTGCTGGAGACACCGTATGAGCGTTCAAGAAACCAACAAGCAGATCTGCCGCGATTACTTCAAGGCCTTTCTGGCCCGCGACACGGCCTGGATGGCGCGGCACATTGCCCCCGATTTCGTGCGCCACGACCCTGGCCTGCCCTTTGAGGTGCGCGGCCCCCAGGGGGTGGCCCAGCTGCATGACGCGTTGCTGCCGGCCTTTCCCGACATGGCGCTGCCGCTGCTGGACTTCGTGGCCGAGGGCGAGAAGGTGCTGGTGCGCCTGAAGGTCCAGGCCACGCACACCGGCCCCTTTGGCGAGATGGCCGCCACCGGCCGGCGCATCGACATCGACGTGCTGGACCTCTTCCAGATCCGCGACGGCGTGCTGATCGAGCACTGGGCGCTGCTGGACAATCTGGGCATGCTCAAGCAGCTCGGCGCCTTGTAAGCCCGCCTGGCGGCGCCCCTGCGGCCCGGCGTGGCCGCTGGCGGCAACCCCGCCTGCACGGGCCTTCTATTTCTTTCGGAGCACATCCATGCAACTGCTGGCCAACACCACTTCGCCCTTCGTGCGCATTGCGCGCATCTGCCTGATCGAAAAAGGTCTGGAGATCGAGCCGACCCTGGTGGACCCCTGGGCCGACGACGCCCGCCTGCGCGCCGCCAACGCGGCCACGCGCGTGCCCACGCTGCTGCTGGACGACGGCACGCCACTGACCGAAAGCCTTTTGATAGCGCAATGGCTGGAAATCACCCGTCCTGCGCCCGCCTGGCCCAGCCTGCTGGGCGATGCTGAACAGATGCCTGGTGTGCTGTCGCGCGCAGGCATTGCGCTGGGCGGCATCGACGCCTCGGTACACACCATCATCACCCGCAAGGTCACGGCGCCGACGCTGTTCGACGAGACGCCGGTCGGTCTGCGCCGCCGCCGCACCATGATTGAGTCCATGGAGCGCCTGGAGGCATTGGCGGCTGCGCTGGCCGGCCCGCAACCTGGTCAGACCGCGCCCACGCTGGACCAGATTTGTGCGGTGGTGCTGCACGACTATCAGCTGTTCCGCTACAGCGACCAACCCTGGCTGCCGACCACGCCGGGCCTCAAGGCTTTGTCAGATGCGCTGCGCCAGCGGCCGTCGTTCGTCAAGACACTGCCGCACGCGTGACTCCGCTCCCTCTCGCAGGGGCAGAGGCATCCATCAGCTTTGTTGCGCGGCGCAGCTTTCCAGGTGCTTGACCAGAAGGCCCAGCGCGGTCTGCGCCGGCGGCTGGCTGCGCGCACACAGCAGCATGCGCCGGTTGGCCCAGACGTCTGACAGGGGCAGCACCTTGAGCGGCAAGGCGGGCACGAAGCCGCGCGCCGCCGCCAGCGGCAGCACGCCGACGCCCAGGCGCGCCACCACGGCGCGGCACACGGCCTCAAAGCTGCGCACCTGCACCCGCAGCGCCATGGGCCGCAAGGCCTGTGTGGCCTGTGCGGTGAGCAGGCGTGTCAGCGTGCTGCTGCCCTCCAGGCCCACCAAGTCGCGCTCCAGCAGCTCTTCAAAGGCCACGTTCTCACCGCTGAGCACGTCGTCGGCGGGCAAGATGGCGGCCAGCCGGTCGTTGCGGTAGGGGCGGCACCACAGGCCGCCGATGTCGCAGCCTTCCACCACCACGCCCAGGTCGGCTTCGCTGGCACGCACGCGGCGCACGGCCTCGTCGCTCCAGCATTCCTCCAGGGTGATGCGCAGGTCTTCATGTTGGGCCTGGAAGTCGGCCACGTCGGCCGGCAGGAACTGCGTCATGGCGGAGGTGTTGCCATGCACGCGCAGCACTGCGCGTCGGCCGCTGGCGTAGTTGGCCATTTCCGCGCGCATCTGGTGCACGTTGGCGATCACCTCGCGCGCCAGCGTGAGCAGCTGCTCGCCGGCCGGCGTGAGCTGCAGGCCGCGCGAGTGGCGCTCGAAAAGCTGCGTCTTGAACTGGTGCTCCAGCAGTGACAGCCTGCGGCTGGCTGCCGGCGTCGTGATGTGGCTGGCCTCCGCAGCGCGCGTGAGGTTGCCCATCTCGGCGGCTTGCACGAACAGTGCGAGGGAGTCGAGGTCTGGCAGCATGGTGTTGGGATTGTCGCGTCAATCATGCGTTTCGGCTTGCGCGAACGGCAAGACGCCGTTGCCGCATTTCCAATTCCGCTCGCCAGGCCTCCTGCGTACAGTGCCAGCACCTTGCGAGCCCTCGCAAAAAATGGAGCAGCACGAGATGCATAAGATGTTCATTGGCGGCCAGTGGGTCGCTGCCCAGGACGGCAGAACCTTGCCGGTGATCAACCCGGCCGATGGCCAAGCCTTTGACGAGATTGCCCGCGGCAGCGCTGAGGACGTGGACCGTGCGGTCAAGGCCGCTCGTCATGCCGCTGAGCAAGGCCCCTGGGCGCGCATGACCGGTACCGAGCGTGGCCGCATCTTGTGCAAGATCGCCGACGCCGTGCTGGCCCACGAGGAGGAGCTGGCCCAGATCGAGGCCCGCGACACCGGCAAGCCCCTGAGCACCGCCCGCAACGACATCAAGGTGCTGGCGCGCTACTTCGAGTTCTACGGCACCGCGGCCGACAAGGTGCACGGCGAGGTGATCCCCTTCGTGGCGGGCCACCAGGTCAGCCTCGTTCGCGAGCCCCTGGGCGTGACCGCGCACATCATTCCCTGGAACTATCCGGCCCAGATGATGGGCCGTACCGTGGCCCCCGCGCTGGCCATGGGCAATACCACCGTGCTCAAGCCGGCCGAGGACACCAGCCTGTCGGCCCTGCGCTTTGCCGAAATTGCCACCGAGGCGGGCCTGCCGCTGGGCGCGCTGAACATCGTCACCGGATTGGGTGAAGAGGTCGGCGCGGCACTGGCCGGCCATCCGGGCATCCACTTCATCTCCTTCACGGGCTCCAATGAGGTGGGCACACTGGTGCAGCAGGCCGCCGCCAAGAATGCCGTCAAGTGCGTGCTGGAGCTCGGAGGCAAGAGCCCGCAGATCGTCTTCGACGATGTGGACGCGGCGCGGGCCGTGCCCATCATCGTGCGCGCCATCGTGCAGAACGCCGGCCAGACTTGTACCGCCGGCAGCCGGCTGTTGGTACAGCGCTCCATCTTCGACCGGTTCGTGGGACAGGTGGCCGAGGCCTTTGCCAAGGTGCGCGTGGGCACGCCGGAGATGGACCTCGACTGCGGCCCCGTGATGAACCCGGCGCAGCACCAGCGCGTGCAGCGCTACATCGACCAAGCCCGTGCCGGCGGCATTCCCGTGCTGGCCGAAGGCACCATCGCAGCTGACGCGCCGGCCGGTGGCTATTACGTCAAGCCCACGTTCTTCGGCCCGGTGCCGCGCAGTGCTCCCCTGGCTTGCGAGGAGGTGTTCGGCCCGGTCCTGGCGGCCATGCCGTTTGATGATGAGGCCGATGCGATCGCCTTGGCCAACGGCACCGACTATGGCCTGCTGGCCGCCGTGTGGACAGAAAACGCCGGCCGCCTGCAGCGTGTGGCCAAGGCCGTCCACGCCGGCCAGGTGTTCATGAACTGTTACGGCGCCGGCGGGGGCGTGGAATTGCCCTTCGGCGGCACCAAGCGCAGCGGTCATGGTCGTGAAAAAGGCTTGCTCGCGCTCGAGGAAGTCAGCAGCACCAAGACCCTGGTCCACTTTCACGGCTGAGGAGCGTTTTCATGTCGCAGCTCAAGGACAAGATCGCCATCGTCACCGGTGGCGCAGCCGGTTTCGGTGAAGGCATCGTCCGGCTTTTTGTGGCCGAAGGTGCGCGTGTGGTGATTGCCGACCTGGCGCAGGACAAGGGCCAGGCGCTGGCGCGCGAGTTGGGCGCGCGGGCGAACTTCGTGGCCTGCGACGTATCCAGCGGCGCGCAGGTCGCGGCCTTGGTGCAGGCCTGCGTGGCGCACTTTGGCGTGCCCGACATCGTGGTCAACAATGCGGGCACCACGCATGCCAACCAGCCCATGCTGCAGGTCGATGAAGCGACCTTCGACCGCATGTTCGCGGTCAACGTCAAGTCGATCTATCACATGGCGCAGGCCGTGGTGCCACTCATGCGCGAGCGCCGCTGCGGCGTGATCCTCAACGTGGGCTCGACCGCCGGCATCCGGCCGCGTCCGGGCCTGACCTGGTACAACGGCTCCAAAGGTGCGGTCAACCTGCTGTCCAAGTCCATGGCGGTCGAGCTCGGCCCCGATGGCATCCGCGTCAACGCGATCTGCCCCGTGATCGGCGAGACCGCGCTGCTGGAAAAGTTCATGGGCGTGCCTGACACGCCGGAGAACCGAGCCAAGTTCCTGGCCACCATCCCCCTGGGTCGCTTCTCGCGCCCGTCGGACGTGGCCGCCGCGGCTTTGTTCCTGGCCAGCGATGCGGCTCATTTCATCAGCGGCGTGGAGTTGCCGGTGGACGGGGCACGCACGGTCTGAGGTGTCTGATCAGGCCCGGTGACGCCCGAAGCGGCCGGCATGGGCCGCCGCGAGTCACGGCGAGGGCGCGTGTCATAGCAAGGGCACGTGTCATGGCGAGCGAAGCGCGGCCATCCAGGCTCGCGCCTATCGCGCCGGCATCCGGATCGCCACGGCCTGCGGGCCTCGCGACGACGCGCGCGCGGGCGTTGTCCAGGTTTCGTGCTCAGCGCGCGCTGGCCGAGGCCAGCAGCGCCTGGGCGCGCTTGAGCACGGGCGCATCGACCATCTTGCCCTCCACCGCCACGGCGGCGCCGTCGCTGGAGGCGATCGCCGCCAGCACGCGCCTGGCCCAATCGAGCTCAGCGGGGCTGGGGCGAAAGCCCTCGTTGACCGCTGCCACCTGCCGAGGGTGGATGCACAGCTTGGCGCCAAAGCCCAGCCGGCGCGCGCGTGCCGTGTCGCGGGCCACCGCGTCGGCGTCGTCCAGGCTGGTGGTCACGCCGTCCACCGGGGGCTGAAGCTGCGCCAGTCGCGAGGCCAGCACCAGCTCTGAGCGAAACGACAGCAGCGCTTCGTCGTCGCCTTCGATGCCCAGGTCAGCCTGGAGGTCGATGGAGCCGAACACCAGGCGCGCGACACCGGCGGCCGTGGCGATGGCGCGGGCCGCCGCCAGGCCAGTGGCGCTTTCAATCAGCGGCAGCACCGGCGTGCCCGGCGCGGCCGCTGCCACGCGGCCGACCTGCGCGGGCGACTCGGCCTTGGGCAGCACGATGCCGGTCACGGCGGGGTGGGCGCACAGGGCCAGGTCTTCGTCGCACCAGGGGGTGCCCGGCGCATTGATGCGTACATGCACCGGCTGGACTGCGCCGCTGTGCAGCCATTGGCCCAGGGCGGTGCGGGCGACTGGCTTGGCGCCCGGGGCCACGGCATCTTCCAGGTCCACGATCACCGCGTGGGCCCCGGCCGCGAGGGCCTTGGCAAAGCGCTCTGGCCGGTCGGCCGGAACGAAAAGGTAGGACAGGCAGCTCATGGCGCGAGCATCGCGCGCTTGGGGCTTGCAGGCCATTGCTTTGTGGCAAAGGGCCTGTTGTGCACGCGTCAAGCCAACGCATGCCTCTTGGTACCGGGCCGGGGCCGGCTGCGCCTTAGCGGCCTGCTCACACCCCGCGCGCGCGGTCGGCCTTGAACTGCGCCCTGAACTCGGAAAAGCGCCCCGCATCGAGCGCCTCGCGGATCTCGCGCATGAGGTTCAGGTAGTAGTGCAGGTTGTGGATGGTGGCCAGCATGGGGCCCAGCATCTCGCCGCAGCGGTCCAGGTGGTGCAGGTAGGCGCGTGAAAAGCCGCCTTCGGTGCTGCCGTCTTCGCGCGTGCGGCCCTGGCAGGCGTAGCAGGTGCAGGTGGGGTCCAGGGGCGTGGGGTCGCTCTTGTGGCGGGCGTTGCGGATCTTGAGGTCGCCAAAGCGCGTGAACACATGGCCGTTGCGCGCATTGCGCGTGGGCATCACGCAGTCGAACATGTCCACGCCGGCGGCCACGCCGTCGACCAGGTCCTCGGGCGTGCCCACGCCCATCAGGTAGCGCGGCTTGTGCGCGGGCAGGCGGTGCGGCGTGTGCGCCATGATGCGCAGCATTTCGTCCTTGGGCTCGCCCACGCTCACGCCGCCGAT
>JACCDV010812784.1_pt1 | contig 13227 bp, 11 predicted proteins | sample 7446131 | NCBI WGS metagenome assembly JACCDV01 (sample SAMN15323448, study PRJNA562643) | freshwater metagenome | isolation source: river surface water | place: USA:Blue River Watershed | collected 2017-08-17 | reverse complement strand
TAACTTGCAATTATCGCTCAATCTCCCTGAGCTTAACCCTTAGTTCTTTGAGTTCCTCAGCACTGGCTCTTAATGTTTCGTTTTCTGTCTCTACTTTTTGGAAAGCCTGGTCCTTGTCAGCCACGTAGTCTTGATGGATCTGTTCTAGTTCGAATAATCGCTTTTCTGTTTTCCTTAGTTTTTCCTCAGTGTGGTAATACTTTTCTTAGATATTTTCCTCATGGTCCTTGAGGGCAGTGACTTCCTCGAGATGTTTCTATAGATCAGCTATTTCTTGTTCGTGACGGCTTGCCCTTTCTTCATATTTATCCTTCACAGTACTTATTTTCTCCTGCAGCTCATTTACTTCAGCCTCCTTCTCCTAGAGCAAAGCTGTAAACTATGCCTTGTTTGTCTCGCTCCTCTCTTACAGCTATCTGTATCTTTACTCCAACTCAAGAATCACTGACCGAAGCTCGTTCTAAATATTGCTCACTCCCTATGTGTTTTGCAATTCTTAGAGCTTTTAAGAAAGCTAAGCAATGGTGGCATCCTTGTCCATGATGGCAGAAAGGGCAGCTTCTTTGATTTGGCTAAGATCTGAGCTCAGAGCTGTATTTTCCTTTTGCAGTTCCTCTATTTCTTCGTAAAGCTTTTTAATTTCTTGCGCCTTCTCTTGTTCGTTAGATATGTGCCTTAGGATTTAATTTTCCTTTTCCCTGAGCTGCTAATCGAGTTCTTGGAGTGACTCCTCTTGGTTCTTGTACTGCAGAATTGACTTATACTTTTGCTCGTACTCGTTGGCCCTGGCAGTCTGGAAGTCGAGCTTGGTGTTGGACTGGGTAGGCAAGTTGATACCTCGAGGAGTGCCTTCTTGTGTTAGTGCTCGCTGGCCTGCAGTTCTTATTATATCTTCCTGATGCGTTCGTGGAGTCTGTCGTTCTCCTCCTTCAGAGCCTACATACCCCCACCATTACCTTCTCGCTACTCATTTAAATAAGTTGTTCGATATATATTATAATAATGTTCAAAGGCTCCTCCCTCTCCCAATTCTCAGAATTGTACTTCTTCTTAATACAAGTGCCCTCAGTAAGCTACCCACCTTCTCCTAGCCCGCCCACAACCCACTCCAGAGACACATCGACTCAAGCATCTGCCAATGCTTCACTCAAAAGGACAATAAATAACTAAAGTAATTTGAAGTGGATTGGGCATTATTTCGCTAAACCACTCGTCCTTAGTTTTACGGCATCATCAAGAAGACTCTGACCAAGCATTTGAAAGTATGGCATCGATAATTTAGGTATTTTAAGTGATATTGGAGAAATTCGCGAAGACGATAAAGGAGTTAGTGTAGAGTCGTTAGAGAAGCGGAGGAATGAGCTGGCTGAAAGAAATGATGGGCGACTTGTAAGGGCTAATTGTGAGTTCATATAATTATATTGGACTAGTCTAAAGATAAATGAAGTGGTGCAACTGTTGCAAGTAAGCCATCTGCGAGGAAAAAAGGTCAAGCTAGTCTTACCGCAAGGACATATTCGCCTACCTCATCTCCACCAGCGAAGTATGCACACCTAGATCTAGGTCCTCAAGGCTACCCTCAAGGAACTCGAAAAGTCATCCATCAAGCACTCCTTCTCCCCATTCATCAAAGACACCCTCAATTAAATCAAACTGCAAATGGAGGAATGCTGCCAGGAAGGCCACTCAAAGCCCAAGAAAAAGAAGAAGAAGAATAAGGACAAGAGTCAACCCGAGTAGAAAGATAAAGAAGAACTGATTTAAGATGACGAAAGGTAACTAACTGCCTTTCTGAAAGGACTCACCATTGAAGATAATGCAAGAGAGAGATGCAGTGTGAGCGAAGAGTGGATCAACAGCATCCGTCCATGCACTTTTTTCAACAAATGATCTGTACTACACCAACCCTCCAAAATAGGTTAGCTGTTATTGATAATTGGCGGTATAATGGATTAAATTGGTGGTTGGCTTATAATTGTCGGCAGGTGCTAATTTAAATAGACTGCCAACTATAATACTTCAAGTTTGCTATGAGCTAAGCCCGCTCAAATCCCAGAGACACCCCCAGACGCACTCCCCTCCAGTCTCGCTCCTACCTCAACATGCCCCACGTCCTCCAGAGTCCTCACAACTCAGGCACCCCCCAGCACATGCACGACACCAACTCCCAGGCCAGCGACGAAATGGGAGTGATATACGGGACGAACATCTCAATGAAGCAGGTGATGAGTACTCTGTAAAGGTTCATCCTGCACTTTTCGAATACGCGCATCCAGGAGGGCGAGACAGTGACTTAGCTCATCTACCGCAATCAATTGAACTAGCTCGAGCTGCTAGAGCGCACCATCTTCGAAGTCCAGGGCACCCACCTCAAGGACTACGACAAGTAACTCTATTATCAGTTCATCTACTTCCCAGTGGAAATGATCTCCTTCTTTGACTTCGTACTCAAAAATTTGTACTAAAGGTTCTTCATCGAAAATAGCCACTCAGAGTCAGAAAAGGCCGAGCGTGAACAAAGGAGAGATCGCCTCATGATGGGCATCAAGTATCTTGATTAGCTGATAGATGTGAAAAGCTTAGGCCCAAAAAACATCAATCGCTTGATATGCATTCGAGGAATCGTTATCCGGTCCTCAGAGATATATCCTTAGATGAAGCGTGCTTTCTTTAGGTGTTCAAACTGCAAGCAGGATCTAACAGTGACGTTGGACAACGCAAAGGTACAATAGCCAACATAGTGCCCTAGTTGCAAGCAAAAGAACAACTTTGAACTCATCCACAACCTCTGCCAATTCACTGATAAACAATACATTAAGTTTCAATAGCTCCCTTAGTATGTGGCTGATGGGTAAACCCCCAACTCCCTCACCATCATCTGCTACGACAACAATGTGGACGGCATTCGCCCTGGAGACAGGGTAGAGATAGTTGGTATTTACCGAGCTCAGTCGGTCAAAATTCAAAGAATCAAATCCAATGTCAAGTCAGTCTTCAATACCTATATCGACCTCATTTCCTTTAGAATTTTGGAGGAGAACCGGTTTAAAGCTGATGAGAGCCAAGGGAAGCAAAAATTTAGTGATGATGAGAAAAGATAGTTCATGAGGATGGCATAGAGCCCAACGATCCTAGATGATCTAGTCAATAGCTTTGCCCCTTCCATATATGGTCACGAGGAAGTAAAGAAGGGCATCTTGGCTCAGCTCTTCGGAGGGTCAATCAAAGAATTTAGTGATATTGGGAGAGCCCGCTTTAGATCAGACATCAATATCTGCCTGGTTGGCGACCCATCAACGGCCAAATCCCAGATGCTCCAGCAAGTATACAAGATAGCTCCAAGAGGAATATACACAAGCGGAAGGGGATCTAGCGCAGTTGGTCTCACAGCCAACGTCAGGAAAGACCCATAGACGCGCGAGTTTATCTTGGAGAGTGGAGCCCTGGTGCTCAGCGACTTGGGAATATGCTGCATAGACTAGTTCGATAAGATGGATCAGAACAGCAGGACCATCCTGCTGGAGGCGATGGAGCAGCAGACCATATCGATAGCAAAGGCAGGGATAGTGTGCCAGCTCAACTCGAGGACAGCCATCCTTGCAGCTGCCAACCCCGTCAACTCCAAATACGACCCACGCAAGTCAGTGGTCTAGAATATTAACCTACCTCCAGCTTTGCTTTCCCGCTTCGACCTCATCTACATCATGCTTGATGTTCCCAACTAGGCCAGTGATAAACTTCTAGCCTCCCACATCTTAGATATCTATTCTAATAAGTAAGCGCATCACATCAAGTAACTTTGCCATTACCTAGTGTTGGAGTCTACAGGAAGAGTGCCCTTGCCAAGTATATTAGCTATGCCCGCGACTACGTCAATCCAATCTTGTCTGAAGATGCCGGGAGGAGACTCTCAAGGGCTTACATGGAAATGAGACAGCTTGGAAATAACAAAAAGACTATCACTGCCACCCCAAGACAGCTAGAGTCTCTCATCCGCCTAAGCTAGTCTTTTGCTAAGATGAGACTATCAAGTGTGGTGGAAGCATCAGATGTTGAGGAGGCAATCAACCTCATTAAGGTAGCCACACAGCAGGCAGCCACCGACCCCGTTACTGGCCTTATCGATATGGACATCATTACAACAGGTCGCACAGCTGCAACTAGGCAAAGAGTCAGTCTCGTTGCCAGTCAAATAAAGGAAATACTTCGGGCCAACCAATCCAAGTACTCACGCACAACCAATCTGTAGAATTTCCTTAACGATTTTACCAAACACTATGGAGAAGGAGAGAAGACTACTGTCCCTGAGTTACTTGAGGCACTGAAGTTGCTGCAGACATAGGACATCCTGGTGGTATTCGGACAGAGCAAGAACAACAAAAGCTTCAAACTGCAGAAGGACATGAGCAGCTTCTGATTACATGATCATCTTCATTTGCGACTCATTCAATTATTCATGATTAGCCAGGGCAATAATTAGATATTGATTATTAGTGCAGTATGTATGATAAGGGATTATAATTAATAATAGTTTCAACAATAGATAGTAAGTTTGATAGTCCCATTTTCTATCCTCTCGCACTCCATTGCGTGAGGAAAGGTAGGGACTATAAAAGAGAGGTGCCCTGAGTCAGCTCAATCGATAGACAAGTGTTGATTGAGTGTTCCAATGGGTGAGCATCATCATTAATAGCCAATTCAGTTTATCTTATGTCATCAATCATGCAGTCTTCTTCTCGGGAGTCAATGAACTATCTCCTGATGCTGCAGGCACGCTCTCTCCACCTGAAAAGGTTTTCTTCCATTTGTAGTATGGTGGTCCCCAGTTCTTGAACTTCATTATGTTCTCTTGGTTGTGCTTTCCAGTCATCGAATACAGCTTGTGCCTCAGAGAAGATCCCAAACCGTCAGTCGAGAATGACACTTATTATCCTCCGTATTTGTGCTCGATGTTGGCCAAGGAGTGGGGAGAGGTGTAGAGTGCCACCTTAGCATAACCGTCGTATTTGGCATTCAATGAGAGTCCATTGAGTTTACGCTCGAGGTTGTGTCTAACGACTGAGACTTGGCTGAGTCCTCCATAGAATGTTTTCGTGGTTGGGGCATTGATAACATCTCCCAGGCCAAAGATATTGTCGTATTTCTTGTGTTGGAGGGAAGCATGATCAACATCGAGGAAGCCAGTGGAATCAGCAAGGCCAGCAGTTGACAAGATGTCGTGAGTGGTGGTTGGCATAAGGGAGTAGAAATGTCCATAGGCCCTCTCCACAACCTGTCCTGTCTTGGTGTTCTTGAACACTGCCACACTATCATTCTAAATAGAACTCATCATACCTTCCTCACCTCAACGAGCTCGAGATCGTTTTCAATGTTGATGTTGTGGTCGTAGCAGGAGTTCTTGATGAACTAGTCAGCCTTGGGGAAGTATTTGCTGAAGGATTTGTTGGGGTTGATCACTGTGAACTTGGAGGTCTCCCAGCTCAGCTTCCCAGTCTTAGCATGTAGGTCCCAGATAGCCTTGGAGACGAAGAAGTTGTAGTCCTGGATCTCTCCATAGAAGTTGCCTGGAGGAATGTAGAAGAGGGCTTATCCTCCATTGAAGTTGAGGTGCACTCTGTAAGTCTTGGAAACGTTGGTCTTCCATGAGGGGTGGTCTTGATTCGTATAGAAAGGATGGACAGTGTCACTCCATGCCTCTTCAAATCCTTTGATGGCTCCGAAATTTTATTTTTGACCCATGGCAATCACCAAATTATCGTATTTGATGGTCCTTCCGTTTCTGAGCACCACTTCATTATTGTTTGGATTGATCTTATCAACGCCTACGTAGTCTGACTGTGCGTTGTTCTTGCTGAGGGTCTGCCTGGTGGGGCTACTAAAATTGAACTTGGTGATTCTAGGTGTAAGGAAAGGTACGATCCGGTTTCATAGAGTCCCCTCTCCGAGCTGTAGGGAGTGGTGGCGTTATCGTAGGTCACATAGATCTTCTGCTTCTCCCCCACCACTGCGTCCAGGTGAGTGGCCAGAACGTTGCCCAATCCAGCACCAACGACCACCACGTCGTATCTTTCAAGGTCAGAGGCAGTGGCCTTGCGCTTCTTGCCGAATCCGAGGGCGTAGCTGTTGCGTGAGAGGAGCTGCCGGGCAGCGATGTTACGCACTGTGAACATGTTAATAAATTGATATCAATCAAACAAACAACTTCTTTATTTAATATCAACTCAAACTAATACTGATAAAGGGCACACTTTACCTCAATCATTTGGCCCACCACTCAAGAGTGGCTGATGTAGCTTTTGAGGGACTTGGTTTGGCTCTTCCCGATTGTGTTGCTGAATTTGAGCTCGTTCTTGCGGATGACGAGATAGCTGAAGATCTTGCAGGGGTTGCCGTGGAGCAGTTTCATATGGATGTCCATGTAGTCGGCTGTATCCATCTCCAGGATTAGCTTCGTCCTACTGTTTTTGGCAATCAGACAATATTTTTATCGACTCAGCTTTATCTTTATCTTGAACTCAGTCCCCTCGATGTAATCCACTCCATAAAACAAAGTCTTCTCATCCTCGTGTGCCCTTTCCTTCACATACTCCCTCCGTTCCTTCACGTATTCCCTCTCCCCATTGTTCTTCACTTGCTACTTCTAAGATATGTTGCTCTTTATCTCCTTAATCTGCTTCAGGACCTGTCGGAAGATCTGACTCTTTGGATCCTCCCCCTTGGACACCTAAGTCACTACTTTTTATTTATATTTTGACGGTTTCTTTTTCCGACGCTCAGCCAGAATAGCGATCGACTCCTTTATCTCTTTCAGTTGATTTGAAAGTTTATTGTATAGTTTCTTATCAGAGCTTGTCTTTATCCTCTCAAGAGGGACGATCTTGGAGTGCACCAGCCTGGACTATGATGAAGGCCTCACAAATCGAGGCAATTAAAAACTGGCCTTAGGTGTACTGTTGCTTTGGTTATGCCTCCGCTCACGCAATTTAAATAAGGATTCTAAGTTTTATTATCGGAATTTGCGGATGTAAGTCATGTACAGCCAACTTGCCCTACAAATATAATGAATAAATAGCATGGACAACACTATTCAAGTTCATTATATTCGACCTAATTTTTCCCCAACGCACTCTCATGTATGATAAATGAATGAGATAATAAAAATGAGAATTTATTCAATAGTGCAGACCAACGAAATTAGCACTCTTGCTTTGACTCTTATAGAAATTGCGATAGATCCCACTCTTTTTGTCTCCGTTTAGCAGTGCTTTTACCTTTGACTTTCCGATTGCCTGCAAATGAGCGTTGAGGGATTCAGGTGCCCTTTCAAGAGTTCTATCATGAAAAGGGACCTTTATCAGTCTAATTAAGTAAAAGAGTACTTTTCAAGCTACTCGACTTAAAAGATTTTGCTTTTCTGATACTTTTAATCAAAGGTTCGTAGGTGGGGACGAATCCCTCCCTCGTCCTTTTCTGCCTTTGGAAATTGCTTCTTGCCCATATGCTCAATTTATGGTGGCTTATAACTGATTAATGCGGTATCGAGTTAGTCCTTTGGGTGGTTTTCGTGATATTTTCCTCCTGCGAACTTGCGAGAACGATCACCGTCCCAGCTGGGAAGTGATTATTTAAGCCCAACATGGGTGGAAAAGTTTTGCATTAATTTCTATTTATTAATAATAAAGCTGTCCAAACTCAAATTCAATATATCTGTGTCTTACCAATCTTATTCTAAGATAAAGCTGTATGAAGGATAGTAAAGATGGGTATAATATGCAAGTGCTATCACTTTTCGTCGAATGAGACTATTTTGCTGCGTTTGGCTGCGAACTGTATTTTCTAAAGTTAGTTCTCTGTCTACCATGGGCTTACCAAAGATCGGATAACCGTGCAGGTTGTTTTTGGCTGCAGTTGCCTCTCCAACTTCTCGGAATACGACGAATGCCTGTCCTCGCATTTTATCGTTGCGCTTGCATACCACTTGGAGGACCTGCCCGAATGCTTCGAAGAGGTTGAAGAGGGCGTACTTGACGTCTGAGTAGGGATGGCAGTACCTTTGGCTTTGATCTTCTCGTTTATGTTCTGGATGTAGAGTGTCTCCTTGGGAGAGTGCTCGTGCTGTTGCTCCTCGCTTATCATCTCTTATAAGTTTATACGAAACAAAAATCATAGTGCTCCCTTCAACAACTCACTCACCTTCTGACTCTGCCCGCTCTGAATACGCACGTTGCCCGTCTTATTCTTCTTTGAAGTGTTTGCCCTCCCCAGCATATTCTTGTCAGAGACAGGCTAGATTTGCTGCCTCACTCCCTAGTTGAACTTCTTTTGACTCACCAGTCTCTTCTTGGTGGCCTTGTGGGCCTGGGCTATGATTTATTTGAGTTTGCTCACGTTATGACTGTACTTAATTATTGCTTTGTGGTTATTAATATTGCGGTTGAAGAGTTGGTCATAAATTCTCTCCTAGTTCTCGCTCCTCGATTTCTTTTTGTCTAGTACCTCAGTTTTACAGTTCATGAGGTCGCCTATGGCGGTCTAATATCTGTTCCAGGCTAGTTGGGATCTAAGTAGCACATAATATACTTTTTGATTTAGTTAATGCGAACTCGCACCTTCTCTCCTTTTTTCTTTACCCTTGTTATTGACTTCAACTTGTTTATTGTGACTCCCTCGTGCTCTTAGCGATTGTTAGATATCTTGGGTTGGTTGGGTGAAAGGTTAACGCTTTAGGTTGGCTTTATGCTCGCCTTTAATATCGTCTACGAACGAATTTTCACTCCCTACAAACTATCAGTCACCCCAGCATTTTCGAATATGAGGTGTTTAGCCGCCACCATCGCCTCGACTGTCCTCTTCTTGAGCATGGCTTCCACCCTCAAATACTCCCTCATTTGGAAGGACTGTTCGTGTGCAATATTGATAAGTGTCATGACTTCTTCGAACTTGTAAGCAAGGCTTTGAGTGAGCATGGCCATGAGGCGTGCCCTTTCGAGAGATACTCTGAGGATGGACTTGAGCCTCATCCAGAATGATCTGAGCTGGCTGTGTAAGCGAGGGGTACATGCTGTTGAATGAGACCGTAGCAAGTTTGTCTATGAGCTGCCTGATCTGAGAAGAGTAAATTTTCTGCTTCATCAAGAACTACTGCTTGTATACTTTGTATTGTTATGTTTGAATTCTGCTCCTGGCTGCCATCGAGAACAGCTACAGGAAGAATACGAGCCCGTTCTCTCGAGCTCGCACGTTGCTCAGCAGGAACTTTATGTCCTCCTCCCTCTCCTCCTACTCCCCACCACCCTTCGCTCCCTACCGCATTCAAATAAAATAACCACTTGATGCAGAGACTACCAAATCCAATAGGAATGGTTAGTGCCAATAAATTTTTGCTAATAAATAAAATTAAAAGAAATGTCTCTGTCTATCACTTCCACTGAGGCCATCCGCAGACACCCAGCCAATAACTCCACCTCTAAGGAAATGCATATGTTCTCCAAATCCAAGAGGTTCGTCCTCCCCAACCCATAGTGTCCCAATGCATTCTACTCCTTCGACAGTCAACTCTCCAATCGCAAGGCCGGCTTCGGCTACGGCAACAAGTCTGACTTCACTCAAACGTTGACTTCGAGTCCACCAGTCACCAAGTACGAGCTCAAGACCTTCCTTGATGAGTCCAGAGAAAAGGGAAAAAGTTTCGGATTAGATCGCGAAAAATTGCCTGACAATTCTTACCTTATACCTCAGTTGCAAAAGGTGCCAGGTCCAGGTGTACTTACTGTGATATTTAGTATGAGAACGACAAAGCCAAGGTCAACAACTATAGTTTCACCATGCGTCCCAAGCCAGTCGACTTCATTGACAAAAAACTAACATACAAGGAAGCTCCGGGTCCAGGGGCACATCAGGAGGTTGACCTGGTTCCAAGATCTGGCAGATTTACTGTCTCCAAGTTTACAGACTCCCCCTACTCAGTTATCCACCCCAACACATAAAGATTTTTGACCATCAAAGACGGCCCAAGTCCAAGCACTTACCTCGAAGGGGATTCGATGAATGGCTCATCCAAATATGTACTTTCTCAGAGGAAAAGTAACGGAAGGAGACTTTTCTCTAAAACAGCAAGGGATGTGTACTGGAGGAAAAGCTAGACCCCAGGGCCAGGCAGCTACTTGTAGACGTCCTAATTCGGACACTATGGTAACAGTAAGTATTACAAGACATTGGGCAAATGATGGTCTAATAAAATCATTAATTTTAGCCTTAGTAGTGATTTATAATGGAGCTGTCTTCCTCCTCGGTGAGATCCTTGAGACGCGCCTCAATTTCAGTGAGGTTGACAGTTTAAGTGTGCTCACCCAGCAGGATATCGATCACTTCTTGCTTTTGGTTATCATCTACATACTGCTGGTACAATCTCTTGCAAGTCTTAAAGCCGTGGTCCATCAGCCCCTTTATATCCCTCTTCCCTGTCCTTGTCACGTTAGTGTGTGTTGACCCTGTTCCTGTATAGTGCTTAGAAATCATGTCTCCATTATCTGCCCAGGCATTCTTCAAGTGGATAATGAGCAAGGAAGAGTTGGATGCATTATCTGCAGATGTCAAAATGGAGTTAGTTCCCACAATTTCTTCGACATTTAATCCAACGTCGTTCAATATTTGGGTTAAAATTTGGTAAGCTATTTTGGTCTGAATGAGGTTAGTTCTGTCCAAGTTATCCAAACAGTTTACCCTAACTACTCCAGCCTGCACTTCAAGAACAGTTTGAGTCGATAAGTCTTCCCTGTAGTAACCAAAATATTTATTCATATTCTGCATTTTGTCAATAAGGTAGTTACATCGTTAAAACCTTTGTCCTTTGGCTGCGCAATGCACATCAAAATACTCATAGCGAACGTCCTTCAACTTTTCATCCTTGATCAGCTTTTAGTAATAAAGTGTTAAGTCGATCTCCCCCTATTTGTCCTTACACAAGAGATTAATAGCAAAGACTTTATTATAGTTGCGGAGTAACTTCGAAAAATGTTTTCGGAAGGACAAAACATTTTATTCACTGCTTTTATCGAACTACACTTCACCATACAGTCCAGTCTGCCTCCAAAAGCAAGGAACCGATCCTCTTATTTGAACATGGGAAAAGCACTGACCTGCAATTTCTATTATTTGCTATGTTTCACAAAAGTTAGCCACGTTTCCTTTTTGGTCAATTCCTCTAGAGTAATACCTCGTCCCTCCCTTGGTCCAGCTTCTTCTCGTTATGAGTGTATAGTTGAGAACTGCTCCATCCAAGGTCGCTTTGAAATTGCGAATGGATCCTTGGATTAATACTACAAACCATCTCTTTTATCCTAATTTCTCAAAATTTTTGCCAATATATTTATTCCATATAAATTTTTTCTTGGAGGGGATTCCGTGGGAATAAGCACTGCGCGATAAGCTTAGGTCGTAGCGAAAGGCAAAGTAATACCCTTAAATAAGAAGATTAGACTTGAGATAGGTTAAATGAGTGATGATTTTTGAGTTTATTTCTGCAAGTTTGACGCTACTCTAAGTGAGGTTTCCTTATTGGTCACGTTCATAGGCTGCCTCAGCATCAAAGGGAATGAGTGCAACCTGATGGACCTCATAGACTGGAGCCTCGTTGAGCCTTACCACTTCTTTGCACATCTAAACAGTTAAAAGGAAGCGTCGGTTGAGCACTGGCAATATTCCTAGAAGTGCAGAGCAAGCAACCCTTTTCTCGTAACCTTCACTAACAGGCTCATTAACATCTATGTAATACTTCAATTACCAAGCTCGATAATGTCTGCAGTCTTACGATCAATCTTTATCTTACTGTTTATCCCCGTCATTTCCTTATTGGCTGCCACCAAGAAGTAGCTCTTGTAGACCCATATAATGGTTGATTAGATGTTGATTCCTTCAGGCACTGAGGAAAGCCCAAGCATTATTAATTATTTATATCAATCTAATCACATCATCATGATAACGGAATATCTCGAGGCGGGTTAGCTATCTTGTAGACTGCCTTATGCCTAAACTCATCGCCCTCGGCCAGCCTGTTGAAGCTCAGAGGATGATTATTAACAGCCAAATCTTCATTAACTTTGGTCTGCTTGCCCAATTAGAAGACTGGCAAGAGGGTGAACTTGAGGTCATTGAATACTGGCCTATTGCTTTATGAATATACATTTGTATTGAACTTGGCTTAATTGCTCGTAAATGGTGTAAATGGCCTTTGCAAACTATTTATTTGCTCTTTTTAGATGTTGAACAACTATGGCCTTGAACTTGTTGTATTGTATGAATTATAGTTAAAGGGTAAATAAGGCGGGTTTTGTATTGGGATTGGGTTGGGTTAGTTATTAAAGCTGAATTTGTTCTGATTGAATGGAGGGATATTTACAAAGACAGGTCTTTGACCTTGATTAACCCTTTAGAATTAAGTATCATAAGAATCCTGGCTACTGTGTATGCCTACTTTATTTTGGTATGTGGGATTTAGATAAGTATTGTCTTTAATGTTATTGCTGTATGAATACAATGGATTTGCTATTGTATCTTTCTTTATTTTCTCAGGCAGAATTATATTGTTGCTTGCTATGTACTCATTCAAAAATCTACGTAAACCTCGAAAGTTAGATGATTTGCTTAGAAGCAGTTATGCGAAAGGCGAAGGGAAAACTCCATTTTAATTCTTTTATTGGATCACAGTGATTAAGTTGGAGATCATTTCGGACTAATCCCTTAGTTAGGGATTAATCCCCCCATTATGTTTGGCTGAGCACTTGAGGATGGGTATATAATGACTCGGACGGTTTAAGGCCCAGTTCTAGTTCACCCAGGCTCTTATCTATCCTTTCTCTGTCACTCCTATCAACTATGGGTTGATATGGAGTCCTCCCAGTTTCTTATAGGCTACTTCATAGGCAATTGAAGTTTGCCTGAGGAAAGATAGACTTTATGGAAAAGTAAGCTGTGGTAGTTCACTTAATCTATAAGCAATTCTTTCAGTAGAAACATCCAATTATATCTTTTAATTGGCGCATCTGCACAAGTCAGCAATCCCCTACTTCTTCTCCTCCTTGGGCAGCACTACCACAGTCTGTAAGCACTTGACCAACCCATACTGATTGTTGAGCCTGAATTCATACACTTTGTTTTATTAGGAGAGAGCGTAATTGCCCAGTATGACTACTCTCCTCCTCTAGGCAAGGACTCCATTCTTATCTTTAT
>JACCDV010862262.1_pt1 | contig 13229 bp, 14 predicted proteins | sample 7446131 | NCBI WGS metagenome assembly JACCDV01 (sample SAMN15323448, study PRJNA562643) | freshwater metagenome | isolation source: river surface water | place: USA:Blue River Watershed | collected 2017-08-17 | reverse complement strand
CTCAGTGAAATTAGAACTGCTGGTAAATGGCTTTTAGGGCCATTCTGGTTACAGGACTAACATTTTTGGGGGTTCTTCCACAGGACCCCTATCTCAGCGAGTTTTTTAAGTGCATTGATAATGATCACAAAGTCCGGTCTTTCTCGATTTTTAGGTCTGCAATTGGCCCTATTTTTAGGGGTCATCGCCTCAATTCTCGGACTCACAACTTGGCTCGAGGGCAGGGTCTTTGAAGGACTATCCGGATTCACTCCTTCATTAGCTGACTTTTTTCAATTTTGTGAAGAGGGGAGGTCTGGCTTTTGGCTGTCTTTGGGAGTCTCCCTACTGTTGATTGCGGGAGGATACGGGGCTTACCTCGCCAAAAACTTTTCTGGGGTAGGTCAGCCCTTAGGCCAGGCCAGATTTTCTCATGGCTGGGATTTGTATCGAGCGGGATTCTTCTCAAAAACCGGCATGGTCCTCGCAAAGTCCCTTTACGGAAAATTAAGATACTCTGGCTTTGAGCCCATTATTGTCGTATCGGGAACGGGGGGCGGAAAAACCAAAGCCGTGGTCATTCCGAATATGTTTGAGCTCACCGATGAGAATATTGTGGTGACGGATATCAAAGGTGAGGTCTATCACAAGACCCATCAATATCGAGAAGCCTTGGGGCAGAAAGTCTTTCGATTTGAGCCCGCCTCCAAAACTACCCATCGATATAATCCATTGGGCTTAGTTCGAGAATCTCATCTGGATGAAGATCTGGATATGATTTTTAAAACCTTGATCCCCGACTCGAACGATCCTCTCTGGGCGGACGGCTCTCGGAATGTTGCCAAAATGTTGGCGATGTTTGAAATCCTAGAACTTAAAAAAACTCCGACCCTACAGGGAATCTATGAGACGATTTGCGATCGAAATTTCTCCGAGAAAATCCCATTGATGCTTGATGAAATCAAAACTCAACGAGTTGCGAATCTCTTCGGAAAATTTCTTTTCACTCGGGACAAAACTCAAAAAGATTTGCTCTTAAATGCGCAGGAATATTTGTCGAAATTTGATAGTCCGAATCTAGCTTATGGGACGAGCGGGAACGATTTTGACTTCAAAGATCTTCGAAAAATTCCCATGACGATTTATCTCATCATGCCTGCTAATACCGAAACCTTTGGGCCGATTGCGGCCATCTTTTTTGAACAGATGATTCGACTCACCACGGAGAATAATGAGCCTGGAAAAGAAGAGTATTCTATCAATGCGTTTATCGATGAATTTGGGAATCTTCCCAAGATGCCGTCGATTGCGAAAGGGATTAGTTTTTTGAGAAGTTATCGCATCCGAGTCTGTGCATTTACTCAACATATTGCGCAACTCAAAGCTGTGTATGGGGAGGAATCGAAAGAGGGGTTCTTAGCTTCTCCGCTAAAGCTCGCCTTCAATATCACCTCAAAACAAGACGCGGATTACTTTTCTGCATTGGCTGGAAAGAAGACCGTCACCCTTAAAAATGAATCTTTTCGAGGGGACTTAAGTCTCAATATCAGCGCTCAAAAGCAACTCAGAGAACTTATCCAACCAGATGAAATCATGCGGATGAGTCGGTCTAAATTATTGATTTATAGGTCGGGATTTCAGGTGGTTAGAGCGAGGAAGAATTTTGCGAAATAACTTGATAATACACAAATATGGTGTACTATATGGCTTATGATTTGGGAGTGAGATTTTTAATTGGAATCATACATTGTTAACGTATCAACGGATGCAGAAAAAGACCTTAAGAAGATTCCTAAGAATCTGGTTGTGAAATTAGCTTTATGGATAAAGCAAGTTAACAACGAAGGAATAACTCAAGTCAGAAAAATGAAAGGATATCATGATGAGCCACTCAAAGGAGATCGAAAAGGTCAGCGTTCAATCCGACTGAATAAAGCCTACAGAGCGATATACACGGAATATGACGAAGGCAGAATAGACTTAAATTACATTGAAATTGATGAGGTAAATAAACATGAATACTAAAAAAAATGCGTTGGAATTGCTTGAAAAAATTTCTGGTAGGCCTTTGACTCTTGGTTCAGCCATTTGGTCTATTCGGACAAGTGATGAATTTTCTCAAGTTGAATTCGCGGAGAAACTGGGGGTTTCTAAACAGTACCTTTGCGATTTGGAGCATGATAGAAAGAGCGTTAGCCTCAAGCAAGCGGTAAAATTTGCAAAACTTTTGGATCACTCCATGATTACCTTTGTTCAACTGGCTATTCAAGATCAATTGAATAACGAAAGGTTGAAGCTAAAAGTTAATTTACAAGAGGTAGCCTAAAGGACCGTATCTAAAAAATGATTAGATAGTAATTAATCCCATAATAAACATTATGTTAAATAATAAAAGTAACAATCACTCCTCTAAAAATACCCCAGTTAATTGATCCTTAGCTTGGTTACTTTCCGTTGCGCTTAATCAAACCCTTCTGAAAGCTTTCATCGCTTCGCCCCCATTGCTGAGAAGAAATTTTAGAACCGGACAAATTATTTGCTCTAGGCCTGGTGTGTACGTAGCCCCACTTTTTGGACAAGATTAGTTCCCACTTTAATATGAAGTTGTCTATTTTATACAAACTATCTAGCCACCCTTACCAGACCTAACATTTATAATTGTCTGTTTGATTATTTCATTCACTTTATTGGGGTTACAGTTTTGGATGTAATGCCCACAAGCTGGAAAAATATATAAAGCATGTTTTGGTACTTCATCGGAAAAATTCTTTTGTATTTCGTCCTCTAATGAGTCATTCCCAGCACTTAACACCGATAAGAAAAGGTCTTTTTGCAATGCTGGTGAATCCATTACCTGCTGTGCACTTTCTTTTTTCCCCATTACTTCAAGAGAGTATTCGATTTGTGCATTCTCTTCTGGCGTTTGTTTCTTCTGATGAGTCATTTTTAGTGTAGAAACTAACTCATCATGTAATTTTTTCACATGATCATTATTTTCTTTTTGAATTTTTATGACTGTTTCATTCGATATTCCAGGAATTTTTTCAGGGAAACTTTGGTCAACTAAATTTCCATCAATGGTGACTATGCCAGAAATTTCACTCGGATAATTTTTAGCATAATATTGCGCATAAAGACCCCCGATAGAATGCGCAACTAATATATATGGTGGCTTAAGATTTAATGCCTTCAATAAAAGTCTCAGTCTATTCACAACATCTTTGGCTGTTCTTGGTTCAAGATTAGTCAGCGGCTGGCTTTTTATTTCACCTACTCTGTCATAAGCCAGTACCGTTGTTATTGAATTGATTGACGGAATGACTTGCGTCCATTCAGTTTCAATCGTGTCGCCTCCCCCATTAATTAGAATCACTACCGGTGACCCATGCCCAGAGACCTCTGCCCACATCTTAATATCAGGGGAAATTTCTACTAATTTCTTAAAATTATCTTGTCCGTTTGCGTACATGTTTATTAAGAATAAAAAAGACAGAAAAAATAACTGGTTTAAAATTTTTTTATTCACTACTCACTCCATCGATTATTTTTTGTCCAAAAAATTGTTTATTCAGTATAGTTTGCCGATTGTTCTTAAATCGGAAACCTATCAATCTTTTCGTTATAACTTTCCTGCGCATTCGCCAAGGATAATTTCGAATAAACCTCCAATGACTGCCGAGTCTCATGGCCTGAATAGGGCTGAATTAAGGCATCATCAATCCCTTGTTGTTTAAGCCAAGTAAAAAGAAAATGTCTTAACTTATGGGGGGAGATGGATTGGGCCATGCCCGCTTCTTTGGCGTAATCTGCCAAGATTTTTCTAATCCCTCGGGTCGTGAAAGCTTTTCTTCTGTTGGACTCAAATAGATAAACGGTCCCAGTGGCTTTCTCAGCATTCGTAAACAGCATTAGCGTTTCTCTGAAATCTTGAGGAAACGGAACAATTCTGTCTTTATTACCTTTGCCTTGATTGACTCGGATTTGGCAACGATCAAAATCGATATCTTCTATTTTTAGATTCACCAACTCTTGAACTCGAACCCCCGTGTAAAGCAGCACTTTAATTAAGACCATGTGCTTGGTGTTTCGCATCTGCCAGACGATATTGTAATAGTGTTTCAGCTCTTCTTCGGTGGGGACATAAGGAAGTCGCTTACTTTTAATTGTGACTTCAACAGAAAGCTCTTCTCTGACTTTTCTGAAGAGATCCCTTAAATAGACATAGTCCGGTCGCTCATCTCGTAAAATTTTGCTGATCTTTTTGACGATCTCTTTAGTGGGGGTTCTCATGTGAATACTTCCTCTTGAATTTTTTTAATCATTAATCGCTTTTCTAGATCCAGCTCAAAGGTGCCGTATGGATTGATATGCAAATAAAACAAAGCCGTTAGCGCTCTGTAATCTTCAGGTCCCATCTGATTTCTCCAGTGTTCGTCTTCTAATAAATCTTCAACGAGCAACGTATTGACGTAAGAAATACTGGTCTGAAGCAAATGAAGACAGAGCATGGAGATTTCTTGTTCATCCCGGTCATTTGAAGAAATCTCAGCGCTTTTTCCGTAATACACAAAGTCATTGGCGCTGTTCCAGTTTTCAACGACATTGAGGCCTGCATTGATCTGCTGTCTCAATTCAACAGAATTCAGGTAACGGCATAAGAAAATCGTTTTAATGGCTTTCCCCAGCTCCATAAAGGCTTTGAAAGTGGGGTGTTGATAATGGCTTCTCGCGAATTTTCTAATAATGGTCTCAGCGGTTGCTGTGCCAATTTTTAAGGCTACCGCGTGTTTTATCATCTCATCGTACTGATCTTCGATGACCTGCCAATCAATCGCACGAGTCATAATGTCTTCAATGTTTTTGACCTGAAAATCTTCCTCTGGGAGATAGAGCTTTTGATTTCCAATGGTCTTATATCTTGGCAAGAGATCAAATTTTTCAAGATAACTTAAGGCAAAACCCAATTCGCTCTTTCCATGGCTATCAACATATTGAGACTCAATCTCCATATCCGTTTCTTGGCTCGTAATTCCTTGCAACATCGAAGCAACTTCAGAAGAAGTACAAGTTTTAAGCTGTGAGTACACACAGACATATTGATCACTGACGTGCCAGTAAATCATCACTCCACTGTCATGGTGGCGAGGGCTCCATTCGGTGATAAGATTTTTTTCAAAGCAGGAAAATTGCTTCGAGTCCGCCGCACAGGCCGTAGAAACAGATCTCCAAATTTTGGGATTCCTGACTCGGAAAATGGCATTTACCGTTGTATTGATGCCTTCTCGTAAGTCATCCTTATTCATGAAAAACTTTTTAATATGACGCAGTTCTTCAAAAGTAATCGAGCCTTTTGAAGCCCCCGCAGTTCTTTTAAGTCCTGTATTAGTTCCAATGGCAAAAATACAGAGCAATAAACGCTTTCTAATCGTCTCTCGATCTAAAATTTCTCGGTTACCGGCTGTACTAATACAACTTGTGAAATTCTCACGAAGATCAACTTCTTTCAAAATATCTAAGAGATCAATGATTCCCCATTTGTTCGAAATGGCTTCTTTCATCCGTTGAATCAATTTTGGCTCTTCTACTTTTTGAAGGGGAGATAATAAGATCCAGGGCTTTCCCTTCTTTTTAAGAATATGGACCAGCTTGTTTTCAGGCAGACTTTGATCAAAAGCGCCAATATATTTTCGCATCTCACTTCTGAGTTGATCCGTAAAAGTCTTGGCTAATAAAGGCTGTCCCATTAAGGAAAAATATTCTTCTCGATTTTCTTCAAAATCTTTTGGCAAGTCCTCGATAGGATTTCGATATTTAAAAGCACCCGATATCCAGACTTCTTTATGACGCAGTTTAATTCGCAAGAGCTTAAAAACAGCAGACTCATACTCTTTCCGTAAAACTCTCTGCGATTTATTTAATTCATCCAATTCGACGATGAATTTTTGTTCTTGCTTGCTAATCAATCCGTCTAACGGGATATCTATCTCTGATGGGTAATATTTGGAGCGATCATTTTGGCGCTGCTTAATCAGCTGAAGAGCTAAAAGAAATTCCTGATTATTGGATTCAAAACTTAAAACATTAAGAATTTCAAAAAGTGTGTGCCGATAAGTCATGGAGTATCTTTTAATTGTCGATTCTCGAATCAGCTCTTTACCGCGATTAGCAAAGTGGCGAGTTTGAATAATCTTATCGATGTCCGCTTGTGGAATGTTTGGATAAACAGCGTTTTCAATAATCTCTTTAGGGTTATCTCTGTTAATCTCGGCGAGTCGATAAAGCGTCTCTAGGTCTCCTAAGCGCTTACCTATTTCTTTATTGAGCCTTGCTTCCTTCGTTTCTTCTGTTTTTTTAATTCGATGAATAAAACTGACTAAATGCTCCACTAAATTATCGAGGGCCTCTTGATGGCGTTGATAGCAAAAAATAGCGGCTAATCCATATCGAACCATGCTTGTCCGACGCCTGGTTCGTTCTGGGGTGTCCGTTAAAAATCGCCTTCGATAAAAATTTCGGTGTTTAGGATGAATTTCTTCAATAAACCCGAGAGAAGCGATAGGTAACTTTTTAAGCATATTGAGACGGTTAATCTCTTGTCTGACACCATCTTTGGTTGATGAGCCAGAGTCTTGCCGAAGGAACTGGCAAACACCTTCGAATTCAGGGCTTGAGATGAGGTAATCATCAATATAATTTTTATCTTCGTCTGATAAGACCACATCAATTTGAGCAAAAAATTCTTGTTCTTTTTGAGATTTTAAATTTTTAACCAGCTCAGAAATCAGAGTTTCACCAGGGTTTTCAATTCGATGTTTTTTTAAGTAAGCACGAGTTTTATCTTTTATTAGTTCATCATTTTTTTCTTTAAAAATAATACTCAGCAGAAACTCCTGAAGAGACCCTCCTGATTTATCAAAGGGTTTAAATTCAAAATAATCCAGAATCTCTTGCTGATAACGCCTAATCGTTTTTTCTTGTTCGAAAAATAAGAAGAACTCTTCTTGTAAAAAAGGCTCTTCAGATAAAGCAATTCCGTGAGTGATCAAGTCCAATGGAATGGCCTTCAAAGCTTCTGGGAATCCCGATTCTTTTTCAAACCATCTCAACAATAAAAGATAGACAACTCGAGAGACACCGCGCTTCTTTTGTAACAACCTCTTTTCATGAAGGTGTACCCGCCAAAATTCCACGGGGTCTAAGGTAAAAGCGGTTTCATTCATGTTATTTTTAATCTTTCAGAATTAACTTTTTGGCATAATTTTCCTTGGCGATTGCCATGGCTTTTCGTAAGTGTGATTCCAGGACCTCTTTAGGAGGCATTTCTGTTAAGTACTGAGCGACATGAATCCCCGTCTTATCCATCTCGAGATACTCAATGTCGTCGTGGTCTTTCCCAGCGCAAAGAATAATTCCCATCGGCTTTGCTTCGTACTCAAACCGTTCGTTCACATCAAGCCAATTCAAGTACCATTCCATTTGGCCTTTATAAGCAGGGTCAAAGTCGCCCAGTTTTAAATCAATCGCAATTAGCCTACGCAGCCTTCTGTTAAAAAATAATAAATCCAAATATCGATCTTTCTTCCCGGTGCTCATGCGTTTTTGACGAGCGACAAAGCAGAAGTCATTGCCAAGCTCCTGAAGAAAATCCGTAATGTTCTGCAGGATGAGGTCCTCTAACTCTTCCTCGGATTTATGTTGGTTAGCGCCAATAAAATTAAGAAAGTAAGGTTCTTTAAAAGTCAGATCAGCCGTCATTTCATCTTCGGCTTTAAGTTGATCCAATTGATATTTAATAACATCTTCAGGTTTTTTACTGAGGGCAATTCGTTCATACAGGGCCTGGTGTGTACGTAGCCCCCATTTTTGGACAACATTAGTTCCTACTTGAATAATGAAGTTGTCACTATGTAATGTCCTTGTTAGTATATCGCTCAATAGCTGCCTGATCTCAGGCATTTTTCCACCCAACAGTTCCGCCTCTGCTGATTATGGGAACTTTTAAAGAGAGTTAAATGAGCGACGACAAAAAGATTATCAAAAAAGATTCTGAAATGGTTCCTAATCACGAAACCACCACCTTAGTTAAAGACATTAGTGCTCTTATCGATGAAGCCAGAAATCATCTGGCCCGCGAATACAATTCCACGCAAGCCTTGCTTTGCTGGTTGATTGGGAAACGGATTGATGAAGAAATCCTAAAATCAGAACGGGCTGAATATGGTGAAAACGTGGTTATCTTACTGTCAAAACACCTATTGCTTAATTATGGCAAGGGCTATAGCCGTCCTAACTTATTTAGAATGATCAAGTTTTTTAAAGCATTTCCAAATCGTGAGATTGTCTCAACACTGTCGAGACAATTGTCTTGGTCCCATTTTGTCTTGATCTGCGCCATTGATGAGGACTTAAAGCGCGATTTTTATGCTGAAATGTGCCGTGTTCAGCGCTGGAGCGTGAGAGGTCTTCAGAAGCAGTTGAATGGTATGCTGTAGGCCCAGTGTGTACGTAGCCCCTGTTTTTGGACAAAATCGCGAGAAGGCTTGGTGAGACTTGATTCTGAGGCTAGTGATGTTTCGCAAAAAACTAATCCTTTTGAGATAACTTACAAAAAATAGATTAAATTTCAGGTAAGAGAGCCATTTTACGCTCTCAAAATCATCAAAAATGCAAAGAAAATCAAAAAGTGACAGCTTTATTGTTAAAGTGGGAACTAATCTTGGTCAGAAAAAAGGTCTACGTACACACTGGGCCCTAATGAAGAGGTTTTTTGAGTTCAGGATGTACTGCGGCCAAATCATCATATTGAGACAGCGCCCAAAAAGAATTAACAATGAGGATCTTCTCTTGTTCATTTGCAGTCACCACATGAAGAGCGTCAATTTTTGCTTCTCCTGTTTTCACTTTGTAGTAAACCTCCAAAAAAATAGCGCCGTGTAATTCTTGTTTATTATTGATCTCAACGTGTTTACAGATGATTTTTTTAACTTCTATTTTTACTAAACGAGGAAACCAGGATTTCAAGCTTTCAGCGAATCCCTTTAGACCTTGAACGCCCTCTCTAGGACACATTTCAACTGCATTAGGCGCAAAAAGACTAAAATCCATGTTAAGTTGACTGAGTCGTTCCGCATATTTTTCGATAACATTCATTAATTTTTTCCTTTCAACCGATAGTAATTTGCAATCTCTGAGAACAGGGCTTTGATGGGTTCTGGGCAGTCCAAAGTTGGGATCCAATCTATGAAAAGGGACGCCCCATGGTAGCGACCTATTGGAATCTTCTGTTCTCTATATTTTAAGCGAAACATCCAGCCTTCCGGATGTTTGACAGGGTGAGATAGCTCAATTGGTATGGAATGTGCTATAGCATCGGCCCCTGGGGACATCTCGTCATAGACTATGGCGACTTCTGGAGGCTCTTTTTCAAATAAAGCATGATGTTTTGCCCATAGGCTTAAGAAGTTTTCTGCGTCGATAAATTCCTGCAGTCTTACAGGTCTTGCCGTTACTGAGAGGATCTTTCGATCAATCCCTTTCAGAAGTATCGAATATCCAGAATGGTTTTGAGTAATCACCGCTTCTTTTGCCCAAGCCATACATAAAAGATGTAGCATTGCTTTCATAACACACTCCTACTGCTTGGAAATTAAAGAAGGAACTTGAACTCTAATAGGCTCTGGGCAGACAAGCGCCGGAAGCCAGTCGATGAATAAAGTGATATTTTTATATTCCTGGGGGTTCATCGGAGTGTTTACAAACTTCAAACTAAATTGCCAACAATCTGTCCCAATAGGAGTTGGATTGCCAAATTCCAGTTGAATTGCTTTAGCAATGCCCTCTTTATCGGTTTGCATATCAGAATGAATAATGGCGATATGCGGCGGATTAGCAGTATAAGCCTTATCATTTTCAATCCAATTTTTCATGAACTTGGAAAGAGGAACAAATGCTCTTGTGCGGCCAGGACGAGCAGTCATAAATAGAACTTTCGGATCAGCATTCTTAATGAGGAAGAGATACTCACCTTTTTCTTCCACAATCGAAGCTTTCTCTGCTGATAACATGAATAGGAAGTGATACATCTGCTGATCTGTACCCTCTGGACACACGGTCATCATAAAATCCTTAAAAAAAATTTACTGATTTTTCAATGCCGACCAGCCTAGACAAGCCCCTGATTCCTGTCAAAAGCTCTTACAAAAATAATTTCACTCACAATTTGCCTAGTGTGTATGTAGCCATTTTTTAATCGGCAACCTCTTTCAATAATTTATAAACCGTCGACCGCCCTACCCTTTCTTGTTTCGCAATCTCAGTGGCTCCCTTGCCAGATCGATAAAGCGCGATGATTTTCTCTCGATCTATGCTGCGCTTTCGGCCAAACTTTATACCTTTAATTTTTGCCTCTGCCCGACCTTCATTCGTTCTTTCTAAAATTCGGCTTCTTTCCGCTTGAGCGACAGCAGACAAAATAGTCACAACCATCTTTCCCATCGTCCCTTCTGTACTGATGCCATCGTCTAAAAATCGGATAGAGATTTTCATCTCGTCGAATTCCTTGATGAGCTGAATCATATCGGCGGTATCTCTGCCCAGACGATCGAGCTTCTTCACCAATATCACATCACCCTCTTCCACTTTGACTCGAAGCAGACGTAATCCTTCTCGATCAGAATTACTCCCTGTCGCTTTGTCTGTGAATATCCGACTAACGGCCACACCGGCTTCTTTCAAGGATTTAATTTGTAGCTCTAAAGATTGCTGACTGGTCGAAACACGGGCATATCCAAAAAGTCTCATTTTTTGTCTCCAAAATCGATTTAGAGAATTATAGTCTACAAAGTATGGATAAAACGAATTAATAGACAATTTTTTGATGGGAATTCTGGATGTCTACAAAGTTATAAATTAGTAGATTATTTCAGTCATGGAGAAAGCTCCTTAGCCATTAAAATTTCAATATCTGTCTCAATGAGAACTTCTGAAGTGGTCTAATACTTTTAGACACCTTGACTTAGAGGCTAGCTCTATTTTCAGACTCAGGTCCTCGATGACCCAGCAACTGCACTTCATAGTTAAGGCCATCGTTTTGAATGAGGTCCTGCAAACATAGGCGAATGAACTGACTTTCCGAATACCCTAGTCGTTTGGCAAATTCTCTCGCCATTTTTGGGCTTAAATATCTTCGATCATGTTCTAAATCACAAATAAACTGGCGTGAGACTCCTAATTGCTTGGCGAACGCCACTTGAGACAAATCCTCTCCTTCACGAATTGAAACCAATAGATTATTTAGAGTAAGTTTTTGACCCGCGATCTTCTCTAATTTTTTCATGAGATCCCGATTAATATTCATGTTTATTCACCTCCAAAATTTCAACGAAACGGACTTTTCCTTGTTCGTTGACTTCATAAATGGCTCTGTAAGATCTGTTCAAACGAATCGAACGTTGGCCTGACCGTTTCCCTTGAAGCGGCTCATCATGATACCCAGGGATTTTTTTTGCCTGACTCAAACCTTCATGTGAAACCAACTCAACCCACGACATTAATTTTGTCACCAAGTACTTAGGAATTTTTTTCAAATTATCTTCTGCTTTTTCCGAGATAGTGACTAAAAAAATATCCATAACGTCTGGGCACCCTGAGCTTCATTGAGGCCGATTGTACCCTAATAACGGGTACTTTTCAAGAAAAGATTTGATGAAATCAACTCTAAAAACACTTTCAGGACTTTAATCCATTAACAAAGGGGGGTTTAAACACAGAGACAGACAGATCAACTCCCCCGCCCTCTTTCCAAAGACCCCCCTAACGATTTTAGGACGAGTGGGACCTGCTTACTGATTTCTGGCGCTATCCCTCTCACAATCTCCCGAAAGCTTTCATTGTTAAAGGTTTTTTCGACCATTGATATGAAGGATTTTTTGACAAAATTCTGCTGATTTTCTGCGATATTTTGGTCCAGCAGCTTCTCTCGGAGACTGAGTAATACTTCAACATTCTCTCGAAAGATCCGTCCCTCTCCTTTCCTCAAGCCTTCCCAGCCTGGTTCTCGAACCCAAGCCTCCAACGAAAAGTCTTGAGTTTGTTCAGTCTTCAAATTCACAAACTGCTGCTTCGCCTGCCGCCGAATATTCGAGTCATTTTTGACTCGATTCTTTTGTTCTTGAGATTTAATGAAAGCTTCCACGTTTCGAACATAGAGCCACCCTTCTTTGATAGCACTCCCTACGTCAGCCATAAAATCTAACGCCTTACCGAGCATGCTTTCGGGGTCGAATCCACGCCGTTCGGAAAAACTTAAGGGGTAATCAATTGCATTATCGCGGACCTTGGCCTGAGACAACTGTTTTTTGAGACCGTCTAAGTTTTTGTAGTGAGTCTTATTCGCAAAGACGCTCAGTTCTTTTCGATGACGGGTAAAAGCGACATAACTTAAAAATCGATCCCATCCAAAGCCATCTAAATACACCAAGACTCGATCAAAGGTCGCACCTTGGGATTTATGCACCGTTACGGCATAGCCATAATTAAATTCTCGATATTGGCGTGAGTCAAAACTCAAAGATCGATCTTTCAGCTGGATACTAATCTTTGATCCTTCGATTGATTGAATCGTCCCAAAATCGCCATTACAGACCCCAAGATCCCGATTATTTTTCAAAAAGACAATTCGATCGCCCGTGGCAAAACTTAAGTTTCCAGAAGCCGTTTGAATCTGATGTTGAGCTTTCGAAATCAGGCCTTTTTTAAGCAAAATTTCTCGAGCGGAGGCATTGAGTTCGACCACCTGCTTTCGGGTATAGGCCAAAATAATTTGTGTCGATAAATCCCTTTCAAGTGAGGCTTCCCAGGTGTTTAAAAGTGTTAATTGAACCTGATCAGACTCAATCAATTGCAGTTTATTTTCATTCACATAATGATCCACGGCTTGGCTAATTTTCCCGGAGGAAAGATAAGTGCTCGCTTCACGATCTTTCGCATTTTCCTGGCGCTGAATGTGCTTCATCTCTGAAAAACCAACATGATTTAAGATGGCTCTAAAAGGCGCGCCGGACATAATCGGCTGAAGCTGATCCGGGTCGCCTAATAAAATCACTTTGCAATGCGCCGTTTTCGCGAAATTAATAATTCGAGCCATATCCTGAAGCGCGACCATCCCCGCTTCATCAATCACCAGGATGGACCCTGGTTTTGGTTGATACTCTTTCCGAAGAATTCGATACGATAACGAATGAATGGTGTCT
>JACCDV010175373.1_pt1 | contig 13243 bp, 6 predicted proteins | sample 7446131 | NCBI WGS metagenome assembly JACCDV01 (sample SAMN15323448, study PRJNA562643) | freshwater metagenome | isolation source: river surface water | place: USA:Blue River Watershed | collected 2017-08-17 | reverse complement strand
TAATGACATATTACCACGATTATTATTTGGAATATACTGATTATTATTTGGAATATACTGATTATTATTTGGAATATACTGATTATTATTTGGGATATACTGATTATTATTTGGAATATATTGATTATTATTTGGAATATATTGATTATTATTTGGAATATATTGATTATTATTTGGAGTATACTGATTATTATTTGGAATATATTGATTATTATTTGGAATATATTGATTATTATTTGGAATATATTGATTATTATATCTATTCATATCACTACCACCATCATCACCACCATCATCATTACTATCATCTCTATCTCTTCTTCTGTTTTTATGACTATGATATCTATTTTTGATATGATGTTTTATTTTTGCTCTATTTTTAAATAATATATATAATAAAAATATTACAACTGCAGCTATAATAATATATATTACAATGTTAATCATATTTGATATAGCATCTGATAAACCTAATGATTTAGATACTGATGATATAAATGTCCCACCAATATCACCAATTACATCACCAGCAGTATCAACAACATCTTCTACAGCACCAACTGTTTCAGCTTGTAATTCACCCTCATATGTTGTATGAACAGTTATAACACCATCAGTACCAGGTGCTGATGATAAATATGTATCATAATCAATTAATATTTGTGTTGGTGATATGACTTTTAAAATATTAAAGGTTCCTTTAACAACTGGTACTGTTGTTGTTACATCAGTTATTTCAACTTGATCTTTTTTATTAAAATCAAATTCATTTTCAATTGTAATAGTTAATTCATATGTGCTACTAATTACACCAATATTTTTTTGTTCAATTTTTTTTATATTTAATTTAGTACCATCTTTTTCTTTAGCTTTAATTGCTGGATTTATTAATACATATCCAGCAACTGCTGTAGCTCCCAATATTGCACCCTTTTTTGCAACATTTTTTGCAGTATCTTTTAATGTACTTTTTGCAGTCGCTTTTGCAGTGTCTTTTAATGTACTTTTTGCAGAAGCTTTAAGCGCATCTTCAGCTGCAGATTTGGCTGCCGATTTAGTTGCAGTTTTTGCTAAATCTTTACTAAAAGTTTTAGATAATGCAGATGTAGCAGATTTAAATAAATTTACCATTTTATTTATACTATATATTATATAGTAAATAAAGTCATGGTTTATAATTTATTAAAAAATGATAACGATTATATTAATAATAGTAATAATAATAGTAATATTCATAATGATAGTAGTGGTGGTTATTTTAGTAATAATACAAACAATAAATATAATATATTTAACAAAAATAAATATAAAGACAATAATAATCATGATAATCATGATAATCATGATAATAAATACCATAATGATAATAAACACAATAGACGCAATAGACACAATAAACATCATAAACATTATAAATCAAAAAAAACATCATGGACATATAAAATAGCTTGGGGTGTAGTTATTATATCATTACTTGTTATATTGGCTATTTTTATTGTTTCAGTTATTAAAAAAGACAAAAATAGTGATGAATTAGATGCTGCATCACAAGATATTTTACAAAAGAGTTTTGATAAAGGATATGATGATAAAATGAAAAATGCTAAAAAAAATGCTAAAAATGTATTAAGTGGTAATAATACATCATCAAATACAGATACAACAGATATTACAGATACAGATATAAATATAAATACAGATATAGATACAATTGTAGACACAATTACAGATGGTGACCCAAGAAATGAAACTGAAAAAATATTAGATGAAATTAAAAATAGTCCATTCTTTTCTAATCATAATTTAGAAGTATTAGGTGTTGCAGTTTTAAGTGATATGGCAATTCGTGCAGTTTTTAAAAAACTTGTTATGAAAAAATTTTACTCTAAAGCAAGTAAAACTGCTTTAATGACATCTGGTAAAGTTTTAGCAAAAATAACAGAAAAATATGGTGCTAAAGCTTTAGTAAAATTTGGTATAAAAGCTGGTGAAAAAGTTGCTGCAAAAGCAATGACAACAGCTGCTACAAAAGCAAGTACAGTATTGGCTAGCCAAGCTTCAATGGCTGCAACAACTGGTCCAGCTGCACCGATTGTAGAAGCTGTATTTTTAGCATTCGATGCTATTAGTTTAGGTTTAGATATTGGTGATGGTGGTGGTTATAATAAATTAAGTTCTATTGAATCATATGTTAAAATTAGAGATACATTAAATGCTGAATTAGAAAAAGCACATAAAGAAGCCGGAGTATTATATCCAACAATTGCTGGACCATTGGATTTAATTAGTCAAGATATATTAAATGATAAAATATTAGAAAAAATGCAATATATAATGGCTCCTAAAAATAAAGATCCATTGTCTAAACCTGTTAGAGATGCTTTAGCTAATGATATATTAAATGATGTGATAACATTAGAAGAAGCATCTGATGAAGATGTTATTTTATCATATTCTAATTTATTAGATATTGATGCTATTTATAATAAAGCATTCACAATGCTATGTGAAGAAAATAAAGGTAAAATTATAATAAGAGACCCAACAAATAATCCGAATGAGTTATCGTGTTCATATGCAAATATTGATGATTGTACTAATAGTTATAATTGGCCAATACCAGATAATTCAGAAGTTGATACATATGTTGAATTTAAAAATTCTCAATTTGGTGGAGCTTGTGTTGTAGCTTCATTTGGTGTTAGAACAATGTGTGAAGCTAATGATTTAAAATATGATCAAGAAACTGGTTTATGTATTGAAGATGAGAATTATTGTTTAATGAAAGGTGGAACGTGGGAAATGAATGATAATATTGGTCAAATGGATTGTAAAATACCAATGAGTCAAGAAATCATAGAAATGATATTTGGTACAACAATTGTGCGAGGTCTTATGCAATTATTTGGTATGAATCAATATGAAAAATGTAAAGATGATGAAACAGATGATGGTTATTTTTGTAGAAGTAGAAACTGTGCTGAAGGTGAAGAATTTGATTTAGCTGGTGGTATATGTCATACTAAATGTAAACCTAATTATAATTCTAATGGTATTACAATGTGTTGGCGAAATTGTCCAAGAATTGGACCTATTAATGTTAAAAATAAATGTTTAGACATTCCTGGAAATCAAAGAGTTAATGGTAATAAACTACAATTATATGATTGTAATGATTCGGTAGCACAGCAATGGTATTTTAATACAGTTGATAATATAATACAATTAAAAAATGATACATCATTTTGTTTAGATATAACTGGTGGTGTTATTGAAGAAGGTACAGAAATTCAATTATATAAATGTGGTGGTGATGTTGATGCACAAAAATTTTCATATGATATTGATAATGATTCAATACATCCATATAATAGACAAGATTTATGTTTAGATTTTGATGGTGTAAATGCTAATAATGGTTCACATATTAAATTGGTAAAATGTAATGGTACAGATAATCAAAAATTTAAAATGGAACAAACGAATAATGATGGTGCAACATGTAGAATAGCTCAAGGTAGCCGTGTCGCAGATTGTCCACCTGGATATACAAACTGGGGTGCAACTTGTCATCGCGATGCAGACTCAAAAACATCAGATTTAGGTTATGGTTCAAAACCAACAGCAAATTGTCCAGAAGATTCAACTAATAATGGTATTACATGTTATTATCCAGGACATTCTTTTCAACGTGAATATTTTTCTAAAGCAGGTCAAGATGTTTATTCTGATAGAGATGATTGTGAAAATAAATATGGTAATGGTAATTGTGAAATACAAGGTGTATGGGGTTCTAGATTAGCAAGACCTAAAAATTGTGAAATAGAAGCTCGTAAATTTGGATATAGATATCCTGAACGGTATACTGATGATGGTTTAACAACGATGGGTGCACGATGTTATAGATCACCAAAAACATATGGTACAATATCAGATGTTGGTGAATGCCCACCTGGTTATAGAACAACTGGATTAGCTTGGTGTTATGTTAATTGTGAAGAAAAATATGGACCTGGATATTATAATAATGGAACATCATGTTGGCGTGATGTGTCAGATTTAGGTATGGATTCAATGACATGCAAACCTGGTGAATTTAAGACTGGAGCTCGTTGTTATCAAGAACCACCACCACATTTTACAAATATGGGTGAATTTATGGTACATAGTAGAACATCATATGATAGAGGTGTCGGCACGCCATCTGTACATATACGACCTAAAAAACGTATAATTGAATTTAGTACACAAGATAATTAAAGATAGTTAAAGATAGTTAAATATAGTTAAATATAGTTATCTTTAATAAAAAAAAAATTAAAATATTCAACTATTCAACTATTAACATTAATACAATCATAATATTCCTTTTCAATATTTTGAATCATATTATAATAAGCATTTGTTTTTTTATTTTGTAATACTGATTTTAAAATTTCTAATGAGAATCCATAAACAAATGAAATACTATTTAATGTTTTATTTGAAATTGCACCAGTTGAATCGATAAATCCATTTGTATATTTTTCAACATCATTATATATGTTTTCTTTTAAATTCCAAAATGTTATTTTTGGAACATTGTAACCATATGAATTAAATATAATATCCATTTCTTCATAACTAAATAAAAAGTCTGTATATTTATTATTATTTGTATTATCAAAATTCACATCTGTAATAATAAGCAAATTTTTAGGTTCATCGCCTTTACTTATATTATTAATAATACAATTTTTTAAAATTAATCTTAATGCATTCATAGTATCAATTTTCATATCCCATGGACATTCTTTTAAAGAGTTTATTTTATCAATTAGTGAATCACCAATAATTTCATATAAATGTGGTTTGGTTTCAAATGATAAAATTAAATTTTTAAAAATATCATTAGATAATTCAGATATTAATAATGTTATTGCAAAACTAATATATGATAAATTACCATTCATCGATGGTGAAGTATCACACATAATAATGGTATTTTTTATATCATTATAATAATCATTTTTAAATTTTTCTTTAATTGAATTCCACTCATTTTCATAATAATGATTTTTAAAATTCTTAATATTAATTGTATCGTTGTGAGATATATAATGAGATATAATTTGGTTTGGTAATAAAGTTTTAAAACTATTTATTAATTTATTATAATGTATTAATTTATTACATAAATTTTTTTGTAAAAAACTAGTTTTATATTTACTATATTTTTTTAAAGCTGTTGATGGAATATTATATAAATCTATTTCGTTTATTTTATTTTGACAAATATTTGTTTCAATTAAATTTAAATATTTACGTAATGGTGATATATATAATTGTCTAAATGATTTTGCAGACATTTTCATATGTTTTAATAATTTTTTATAAAAGCCGGTTTTTTTATCAAATTTTTTATTTTCTGATGGTAACCATTTAATTAATAAAGATATATTTTTATTTTGTTTAAAATTAAATAAATCTTTATTTAATTGGTATTCAATTATATTGAACATACTATTTTCACATTTAGTATTTAATAAATAAAATAAATCATCATATCTACCAAATTTATTTATAAAATTATATAAATTTTTAATAAGATTATCTTTATCATTATTAGCTAACCAAATTAAAAATTTTCTAAAACAATAGCGATATCCTTTACCATTTTTATAATCTCTTAAATATGCAACTATTTTATATGTTAATATTTTATTAACTTCCCATGATGATTTAATCATTTTAAATAACATTTCATCTGGTAAATCATTATTTGCATTATAAAATAAATTTAATAAATGTTCATAATCACTATTTTGTTTTATATTTTTATTTAAATTATTTAAATTATTTAAATATATCATAATAAACTTTATTATTTTTTTATAATATATTTTTATTATTATATTAAAATCGTATTAATACAATTAATATAATTATATTAATATTTATTTTAATATAATTTATATTTTATAATATATTAATAATAAAGATTTAATACAGCGATTTAATTTAATATATAAAATATGGTAAACAATTTATATAATTATTTATGTAAATTAATAAATATCAACTAGTTAATATAAATCTGTATATTATTAATATAAGAAAAAATAAAAAAAATTTCATACAGCAAACACATATTTAAATTTTACAATTAATAAAAATATACTGAAATTTGTTATTTTATTTTTTTTATATTATATATGTTATGTGATATAAATAATTATATTATTGTAAACTTTATATATAGCTATATATAGCTATATTGCTATATATTGAATAAAAATCAAAAATGGTATATATTATATTATCAATATTAAATAAATATCAAAAACGTCTTATATGTTATCAAATATGATAATTTTTTTTTAATATAAAATTAGAACCCGCTTCTACCTCGATCGTTTCGAACATCATGCTTTTCAACAACAAGAACGTTTCTCTTCCATGTGACATTGTCAACACCATTCTCGATTTTGCCGGTTACACTAATACAGCATTCAAAACTCGTTTTTCGAATGATGTATTGTCGTTAATTGAAAAAAACGAAAAAGATGTTGTGTACAATGTTTACGGTAATGAAATTGCCCCTTGTTTCAACTGCTACATCTATGGTGGTTGTTATGAAGAAGATATCGTGCACAATAACAATACCAGATTCGTTGGTCGTTGGGATTTGTGCATGTCACATCAGTATTTGAACATGGTTGACTTTGATAATGACAATATCTTAGACAAGTTTAAAACTGTGCGACCAATGACATCTGACCAATGCACAACAAGACCTTCGGATTTCTTTTACTTTGTGAAGGATAACACTGAACGTATGAAAATCGTAAAATTCAAAAATGGACTCAACGCCATATTGAAGGATGCAATTTTAGAACGTTCTAAATTGATGATGAAGAAATGTAAATTGACTTTGGCTCTCCAAATCAATTTTCTTCAAAATCAATATCTTACAAAGTACGAAATTCGTACTGACCCAGGTATCATTGCAACGTATGAAAAACATGCTTATTTCAAAGATCTTTACTTTGAACATAGTTGGATGTTTTCATTTACATTGGAATGTCTAGATGACGATTTGGATATTTATTCCGAATCCGATTCCGAATCTGAGGATGAAATGTTGTACAGCCGTTACGACAATAATTTCGACGATTCCGATCTCGAATCAGATTATTATTCTGATTCAGATCTTGAGTGCTACAACACTCATGAGGATGTGGTGACATATCCTAACTATGCTCGTTATAATTTTCATGATAACGAATATGATACAGCTTATCGTACAGGAATGTTTGATACTGAATCTGGTTAACTGTCCATTACAGTTTAGCGTATCATGTTATTGAAATATGGTATAAGTTTTTAATACAACGTATTTATGCGTTGTATTTTTTTTATATATTATTCAAAAAATTACAAAAAAAAATATATGACAATAAAAAAATATATGATAATAAAAATCAAAAATTATAAAAAGATATTAAAATTTGATTATATTTTTATAATATAATAAAAGTATCTCGTATCTTTTAACTCGTAGGCATGTTTTCTACCAAACTTTCTGTTGTTGGCAAACAATCGAACCTTCCAATTGAAATCGTTATCAAACTTGGATATGATAATGTTAATATAATATTATCATTTCTATTTGAAAACGATATCAAATATTGGAAGAATCGATTTACAAATGACGTTCTTTCTCAGATTGATCAATGTATGCAGTGCATTCCGTATTGTTATATAGAAGTTCATCATCTTGAATGTGCACCATGTTACAGGTGTTATCTGACATCGTTTACACAATCATGTAATGATGATGGAACACCTCTCAACATTTGTAACTACAATCACATTCAATACCGCGATGAAACTGTTATGGATTACGCTATTCCAAACATGTTTCAACATTTTGTTCCTAAAGAGTTGTATTTCTTCAATCGAAGAACATTCAACAACATTGTGAACATCATTGCATACAAATCAAGTCTAAAGCGTGAACTCGAAATGATCCAAATGATCAAAATATTGAGAGCTAATGGCATTGATACAAACCTTCTCGTTGCAATTCTAAACAATAATGTATTGTAAAGAATTGAATGAAAACAAAGGTTTAAACTGTTATTCATGTTGTGTATTTTATATAATGTGAAGTTTTTAGTGGTGATAACAACACCACTTATTTTTTTTACTTTTTTTACTTTATTTTTATAAATTCTTGTTGTTGTTTTATTATTTTTTTTAATAATTGTATTAAATTAGAATTATACTGACTATGTTTATTATTTTTTTCATATATATCAGTATTATAATTATCACAAATATTACAATTATTACAATCGTTAATGTTATCACATTGAACATTTAGATTATTAGTAAAATTATATATATTTTTTAAATATAATTTAATTTCATTTAATGTAAATCTTTTATCTTTATTACATAATATATTTATTAATAAATATACGATATTATGTTTATTCAATAATTCAATATTTATTGAATTATTATTTATATCTGTTATTAAATTATTAATAAATGTATATTTTTCCATATAAGTATTAAATGGTATAAATAATTCAAGTATTATTATACCCAAACTATATACATCAGTTAAATTATCATACGAATTACTATATTGTTCTGGACTGATATATGGTATTGTACCAATATTAGATGTATTATTTTTAAATTTTATTTTTTTATTACCATTTTCAAAATTATATATTTTAGATAATCCAAAATCACCAATTTTTATTTCATAATTATCTGAAATAAAAATATTAGCTGGTTTTAAATCTCTATGTATTATACCATTTAAATGTAAATATTCTAAACCATCAATTATTTGATGTATTATAAATAATATAGTTGATATATTATTTATAATACTGCTTTCATCTGTTATATTATTATTTATCCACGTTTCTAATGATTTATTTTTACAATATTCCATTTGTATATACAATATAGAATCATACATTAATAAATTAATATTATGTTTTTTGTGTTTTTTATTTACAATAATGTCTTTTGTATTATTAACAGATTTTAAATTTATATTTAAATAATCATCACTATTTAAATTATTATAATTTATTGAACTAGAATTGCTATCATAATCACTTTTATTTATACTATTGATATTATTATCACTATTACTACTATAACTACTACTATAACTACTACATACATTATCGCTATTACATACATTATCACTACTATTACTAAAACTATTATATTTTTGTTGTTTTTTGTTTGAATTATTTATGTCTGTTTCTATCCAAGATGTATGATATCTTATTATGTTTTTATGATTACATTTAGATAGACATAATATTTCATTTATTACATTATTATATTTATATTTTATATATTCACAATTTTTTATATATATTTTTTTAATAGCATATATTTTATTTTCTAATTTATTTTTTACTTTATAAACAGTTGAAAATCCGCCATTACCAACATTTTTTATTTCTATAAAATCTTTATTATATCTTGATAAATTATAAAATAAATTATTAATTGGTAAAATACAAGTATTATTTATTTCAGTTATTTCAGCATTATATTGTGATAATATCATTGATAATATAATATTAGAATCATATTGTTGAATATTATTGTTTAAATTATATTCTTGTAAAAAATAAGATTCAGTTTTTAAATTTTTATTAAATTTTTTTTTATATACAACAAGTTCATCATTTGAATTAATTATTGGATTTATAATTAAACCAGATTTAAATAAAAAATCAATATTATTTATTATACCATTTTTATATAAATATAATACTTGTTCAATAAAAGTCTCCGGCGTTGGATCAATAATGCTACATAATTTTGATATTAATAATATTATAATGATTTGCGATTTGTTTAAATCATTAAAATGATTAATATTGTTACATATTGTATTCATATCTTCGATACATTCAATATCTTCAATACATACAATATCTTCTTTTTTATTAATGAGATTAATATTATTCATTATTTAACTTTTAATATAATATTATATTAAAAGTTAAATAAAAATATAATATATTTAATATATTATATATTATACTATATAATATATAAAAACATTAATAAAATGTCAGATACAATTTGTCAAATTTGCACTGAAAAATATACATCGAAGTTGCGTAAATGTATCACTTGTATATTTTGTAATAAAAATTTTTGCTCAAATTGCTTAATGAAATATTTAACGACTAATAAAGAAGAGAAATGTTTAGTTTGTTTAAAAGAATTGCCTTTTAATTTTTTATTATCAAATTTAAGTAAAAATTTTATTAAATACGATTATACTGATATGAAAAAAGAAAATTTGTTTATACAAGAAAAAGCATTATTTGGTATTACAATGAAAGATGCTATTTTATATAAAAAAGGAATTGAATATAATAATTTATATAATGAAATTTCTAAAAAAATCAATAATTTTAAAATTATAAAAAAAACAAAAATTATCAATATTGGAAAATACAATTTATTAAAGTTAGAAAAACAAAATTGCATATTTTATATGAGTAATTTAAATTATATTTTAGGGTTATCTAAAAAAAAACAAAATATATTACAAAAATGTTTTAAAAAATTAGAAGAATTATATAAATTACAAATACAATTGGAAGATATAATTATGGAAAATAAAAAAATGTTGTTTGATAAATATAATATTAAAGTTGATTATCCAATTAATAAAACACAATGTAATATAATGATAAATAATTACAATCATTCGACAGATAAAGATAAATCTGATAAAGATTTAATAATAAAAACAATACAAATATTATTAAATACAAAAAAAAATATTTCAAATTTAAAAGTTTATTTAAATCATCATTTAATAACACAATTTTTGGAAGATATATGTGGTTATTATCGTACTAATAATAAGAAAATAATAAAAAATATAACATATGGTTCATTATGTATTTTTCCAAATTGTAATGGTATGTTAAATAAAGATAATATTTGTGAAATTTGTGATAATAAAATATGTGAAAAATGTAATATTTTAATTGATAAAGATGAATATAAAAAATTTTTAGATAAAAATGAATATGAAGAAGATAATAAAGATGATGAAGATAATGAAGATAATAAAGATAATGGAGATAATGAAGATAATAAAGATAACGAAGATAATAAAAATAATGGAAATAATGGAAATAATAATAAAGATTCCGACATTAAAGAAATGAATATTTATAATGTTAGTAAACATATTGAAAATTTTATTAAAGATATGAATTATGAATATTATGAAGATGATGAAGATAATGAAGATGATGAAAATAATAAACAAAATACAAATAAAAAACGTTTAAAAAAATTTATACATAATTGTAATAAAGATGATATTGAATCTTATAAATTAATTAAAAAAGATACTAAACCATGTCCAAAATGTAAAACATTAATATCTAAAATATCTGGATGTAATGATGTATTTTGTGTAAATTGTTTTGCTAAATTTAATTATGTAACTTTAGAACTCATAACTGGATTTTTCCATAATCCACATTATATTCAATTTTTAAATGAAGGTAGACTTCAAAGAGAAAATTTAAATAACAATAATAACAACATTAATGATCCTAGAAATCATATTTTATATACACATAATTCATATATGGATATAAGATCATTGATTGAAGAATATGATAAATATATAAAATTTAAAATAAAAATAAATAATATTTCTAACATTTATAATATTATTTTACATATTATAGGATATGAATTACGAAAATATAGAATTGATGAATATTTAGATAATAAATATGATAGAATATTATTTATAAATAATGAAATTGATGAAACACTTTTTAAAAGAAGAATATATAAAAAATTTAAAGAAAATAAATTTAAAAAAAATATACATGAAATTTTAAATAATTTACAAATTGAATTGTCTTTACAATTAAATATATTTATGTTAGAATTCGAAAATATAAATATATTATTAAATGATCAAAACATTAAAAATAATAAAAAAAAATATGAAAAATTAATATATGATAATTTAATAAAATTATATTCAATATTTAATAAATTAAATATTGAAGCAACTTCTTTATTAAATAATAATAAAGAAATTATAATAAAAACATGTAATATATATGGTAAATCTATTATACAAACTAATATTTTTTCACAAATTTAAATTTTATATGTATATATTATATATTGTATAATATATATAAATATTAAAAATATAAAGCGAATGTGTATAATTACAAAAACAATAAAAGATATATCAATTTATAATAATAAATTGTCATTATTGAAAATATTTGATGATGATGATAATAATGATAATAATGATGAAAATATTATCGATAATATTATCAATAATATTAATAATAAAAATATTTACATAAATAAACCAACTATTGAATATGCATTTATAGACGCGCATAATTATTTAAATTTAGTTTATTTAAATGTATCTAATTCTATAATTAATATATTACCAGATAGTTTAAATAATGTAAAATATTTAAATTGTTGCAATACACCAATAAAAACAATACCACCAACATATAAAAATTTAATTTCATTAAATATTTTTAATACAAATATTTGTGAATTACCAGATAATTTACATAATATAAAATATTTATATTGTAAATATAGATTTAATGATACAAATTTATATTCACAATACAATAATTTTATAAAATTATTAACATTAAATATTAATAATTTTAAATTATATAATGGTTTTATCGTAAATATACCAAATTACAATGATTTGGTATATGTAAATATTGATATATTTAATAATAAATATGTTTATTATGATTATATTTTAAACGAAAGAAATATAAAAAATAATGAAGATAAAAATAATAACAATTATAATGATATCGATGATAATGTTAAATATTTAAAATCATTATCATTTAAATCTGATTATACATACTCATCAGAGTATGATTTAGATTTAGATGATAATATAAATAATAAAAATAACATGAATAATGCACATTTAACAAATAATAATATTATAAATATTACAAAATATGTAGATGATGTAGATGATGTAGATGATGTAGATGATATGAGTGATATGAGTGATATGAGTGATATGAGTGATGTTGATAATATAGAAGATATAGATATTACATATGTCAAAGACAATATAAAATGTATAGAAAATGTAAATGACATTGATAATATTGATAATATTGATGATATTGATGATATTGATGATATT
>JACCDV010708329.1_pt1 | contig 13246 bp, 12 predicted proteins | sample 7446131 | NCBI WGS metagenome assembly JACCDV01 (sample SAMN15323448, study PRJNA562643) | freshwater metagenome | isolation source: river surface water | place: USA:Blue River Watershed | collected 2017-08-17 | reverse complement strand
GAGAAGGACACAACCTCCAGGAACACTCCGTTGTCCTCGTACGCGGTGGTCGCGTAAAAGACATCGGTCTTCGCTATACGATCGTTCGCGGTAAGCTCGATACGGCTGGTATCGACAAGCGTCGCCGTGGTCGCTCACTTTATGGAGCTAAGAGGCCAAAAGCTGCTAAATAACCTTTAACTATATGCGACGCCCTGTAAAAAATCGAAACATGCCTACGCCGGACGAAGTCTACGGCTCGGTTAAGGTGCACAAGCTCATTAACTACGTAATGGAACGTGGCAAGAAGGACACAGCCCGCAAAATCGTCTATAAAGTATTCGAGGAATTGAAGAAGGAAGGCGATCCGGTCGCACTCTTCGAGCAGGCTCTCGAGAACGCAGCGCCTTCAGTTGAAGTTCGCTCACGCCGCGTCGGTGGTGCGAACTACCAGGTGCCACGTGAAGTTCGTCCTGAACGACGTCTTGCACTCGGCCTCCGCTGGATGGTTGATGCTGCAGAAGGCACTAAGGGTAAGCCGATGCACGAATCCCTCCTCAAGGAAATTCAGTCTGCTATCAAAGGTGAAGGCGCAGCCGTCACCAAAAAGGAGACAACCCACCGCATGGCAGAAGCCAACAAGGCCTTTGCGCACTTTGCGTGGTAGCACTGGGTACTTTCACGCCCTCATTCGGACGAAAGGTGAATATATTCACCATTTCGGATCCTTATTTGGCGTGGTAGTTCACACGCACTCTCAATGAGAGAAAACAAAGTGTACCGACGTGGTACCTTTTGTATATGATGGTTCGTACTTTTTTAGCGAGTCTTTTTTTGGTATGCATGGCTCCGCTTGTACATGCTGATGCAATCGATGATTTACTGGGAGCGCTGAATTCGCCAGCATACGACAAACCGGTGCAGGAAGTAATTGCAATACCACTCAATACGTTAGCGCCGACTCAAGCTGCACCAGATTCAACACAATCAATACTCGAGCAAGAGACTGCACTACAATCAAAGATTGCCCAATTGAAAGCTCAGCTCATAGCGCTCGTTGATGCACGTGAGAGCGCGCAAGCGAGATCGACCCCACTTACGGTAGCAACGTCATCAGCAGCGACCACTACACAAGAGAGTGTCGTTCTTAATTCAAAAGATGAGGGGGGCATTGCTCTCCAGAGCGGAGTCTGCGCCCTTACCTCTGCGCTTAGTATAGGAAAGCGTGGTGAAAGTGTATCTGCCCTCCAGCGGTATCTCGTCGCAAAAACGTATCTCTCTCCTGACAATATCAGTGGCTATTTTGGGAAACTCACGGAGAAGGCCGTCCAAGCATGGCAAAAGGATGCGGGGGTAGTAAGTGGGGGAACACCAGGATCTACTGGTTTTGGATACGTGGGGAAAAAATCCCGCGCGAAATTGCAGGAGTCATGTCTGAATGCACAATCTGGCGCTCTCCAAAAAATTACGCGCACAGAGTACGCTACCTCCTCCATTCTTGCACTCATTGATCCTACTTCAGATAAAGAGAGTAATTTAATCGCTCCGGATGCGGATCCTTTCAACGTTCGTCTTTCGCTTACCGTACAAGGAGGATCATTTGTACTGGGCGATCGAATTCCGATTCTGCTTTCAGTTCTCGATCCTGTTCCGTATACGGGCGCGCGCATTTCGTTCCTTCACGAATCCACGGGAGGAACTGTGCCTCTCAGAGGCGCTATCTATCTTCCCGTCGGATTCTCGGGAGATTTAACTCACTTCCTCAATTCATCAGCGCTCTTAGTATTCACTCAAACTGAATCAGGAGAAAGGGGAGTCGAGCTCAAGGCGAATATTGAAGCGCCTTTTCGAGATCCTGTTGCGGGAAATATACTGCGTCGTTTTGGTCAATCGAGCGCAGTACCCATTACGCTCCTTGAAGATGGAAGCTTCGGCGAACTGACATTCTACGTAAATAGTCTTTCTCTTGATGACGAAAGTGGTGCGTGGCAGCAGTTTGTGAACGATTCGTATTCGATGCCTTCGTATGCAGAATATCGTGCCTCGTTTTCTGCAACGACGACGAGTCGATCACAGGCAATTGAGCGATGTGATGAATTCCAAAGCATCCTCATTTCTGGCCTCGTCTATTCCTGCATGTGGAATGATGAAGAGCTCGCGGGAGAAATTCGTGACCAAGTGCGCAGCATGCCGCTCTCTTCCGTTCCACCCCCTCTCGAAGGCGCACTCGGGTCATACTTTATCTATCGCGACGGTCTCGTGACCGGTACAAACCTTGCAATCACTCGCGCAAAAGCTTTTGAAAGCTGTGTCACGAACCACACGGAAAATCCGTCGTCCGCCGTTCGATGTGTATGGAATAACGAGGTGATCTATGATGCTGCTGCGAAATGATGCGGTCATTGACACAGAAACTGACTCCAGATTCTATCTATAGTTTTTGTTCAAGAATTATTTGCGCTGTTGTCTCTTTACGGGGCACGAATACAACTTTGAGTCCAAAAGCGCGCGTAATGTAGGATTGCATTTGAATATAGGGCGCACTTTTTAGAATATTTCTCCACGTTGCCCTTGTTTTTAAAGCATCATTCACGTGCAACATCCATGTGCGGTTAATGACATTCCATTCTTCTTCTAGACTATCGTCCGTTTCTTGATTGGTAAATAATGCAAAGCGAGGATCAGATTCATCAAGAGCTTCGAGTATAAAGGTGCCAACATTCGTAAAGACGCAATATCGAATCCTGATGTGCTCCTGAGAAAAAAATTCATTTCGGTCGTCTGCTTCTCGTTGTAACGATTCGCCGAGAATGTTGTTTCGATACATAATCATGTCTTTTGGCGACGGCATGGAGGGGTACGCATTGATTCGAGAGTCGATGTGTTCGCAAAGTTCGGCCGGACATTCTGCGCGGATTGTGAAAATAGGATGTGTATGCGCATGAATTAGAGTTGCTCCACGAGTAATTTTGAGCTTTAAAAGTGTGTCGTAGATGCGTTGAGCAGTGAGACTTGTAATCAGTTCCACTGAGTCCCTTTCTTTCGTGTTGAGTGATGAGCGGATATCTATATTGTGTCCACGGGATGCGTGCTCTCCATTCTGTACGATAAGTGCAACGGATTCTTGTTCTTCCGATTCGCACGCGGTAAAAAAGTTTTTTACAACATCTTCTAAGTCCATCCCTTCGGGAAGCTCATCTGGGCGAAGTGAAAGAGGATTTACAGAGAGAGCTAAGCTGGTTAAAGCTGTATGTGAGAGCGCGTCACGCGTGAATGACCGCCGTGTCATTTTTCGAGTATTAAATTTTTCTCTCTCAGACATACGAAAAGTATAGCCTATAGCCGGGGTGGGTGCTGACGCTCGACGAAATATCATTGTGTGGTAAGAATATGGTGGGTAAACAACTTCTGGAGATTTGCATGACCGTTACCATAAAGCGTCCCTGCATGATGGGCTTGAAAGAGGCCGAGGAAGCGTATGCACAGGCAATACGCAATATGTCCCCAATCGATGTTGTAAAGATTGAGGCCGCGAGTCAGGCATCTCACTATGATTCGCCGCATGCTGCCTATGTGCGAACGCTGTTCGTCCATATTCAGCAACTCAAAAAGCGTGACAAGAGCGGCGCATGATGTTCTGTATGAAAAGGCGCAGTCCCGCGGAACTGCGCTTTTTTAGCGATCGTATTATTGGGTTTCGTGGAAGTTTTTTTGTAGTCTGCTGTGTAGATAATCAGGCCGAGCTACAAAACGCGAGGAGTACAGTGCTACCTTCGATACTATTTTCCCCGTATACTTAACTTCATGAGAATTGAAAATCCGAATATTTCTAAAGAAAAGCCGAGACTACGCATAGACGATGCTTTGGTGTATGCACTCTACACACTCTTGGCGGGGGTAGTTGCGGCAGTAGGAGGGAAGCGTGTCGAAAAGAGTGTGCCTCCTCAGATAATTGAGCGCATCGAAAAGAAGTCGCCTAGTCTCAATCCACTCCCGCATCCCCAGAAAGAGACCGTGAGTACCGAAGATGAAAAATTTCAAAAGATGCGCGCTCTTATGCAATCTCTCGTAGCCTCATTTGATCGCGGTGAGCATACAATTGCATTTCCACTATTTGACGATCAAAAGGCGATAGACGCACTCAGTGCGTGTACGCTCATTGACTCATGGTACAAACAGGAGAACGTATACAAAAATATCCAGTTGCTCTGGACGTATCTCCAAAAAAATAAAGATACCGCATGGAACGAAGATGTGAACAATTCTCTCCTTCAGGGGCTTCGTGTCTCACGTACGGTAGCGCAGGTTTCGAATAAGTGGTTTATACCTAAGAAATTTTGGGTTCCGACGGAACTTCGCGAACTGGAATCGCGTATGAGTGCGGCGATCCAAAAGACCCCTACATCAACATCGTCATGTGGCGATATGTTTTCTACGGCGTTCAACTATCTTGCAAAGGAGGGAGCGATCGGGCCGATGCGTGAATCTCTCGCTTTGTTTATTAAAGGATCCGCGAAAGCGCTCGTTACCGCGACCGAGGGTAAAAATATAGGAAATGCACAAGAAGAAATTGAGAGTATGCATGCACTTGTCAGCATTCTGAATGCATTGCCCGATGAAAAGAGATAGATTGGAAAATAGTGTCGAGCGCATCTTGTATTCAGTAACGAGAAAGACCATGGTGTCCTGCGTAATTTTCTCTTAGAAAACGATCACCGAGGTGGCTTTATTCTTGCAATTCCGCCAATTTCCAGTACATTGTGCTGACGCCTTCGGGCGTTTTTGTTTAATTAATTTCATACTATATGTCACGCGATTATCCTCTTGAGAAAGTCCGCAACTTCGGTATCGTCGCCCACGTGGACGCCGGTAAGACGACAACGTCTGAGCGCATCCTCTACTACACGGGGGAGAGCCACAAAATCGGCGAAGTGCACGACGGTAACACCGTCACAGACTGGATGGAGCAGGAGCGCGAACGCGGTATTACCATTACGGCTGCTGCGATTACGTGTTTTTGGAACCCGTCCTACATGGGGACCGATCTCTCGCAAAAGGTGCGCTTTAACGTCATTGATACCCCAGGACACATCGACTTCACCTCAGAAGTGAAGCGCTCGATGCGTGTCCTCGATGGTGCGGTCGTCGTTTTCGACGGTGTTGCCGGCGTTGAACCTCAATCTGAGACCAACTGGCGCTATGCTGAAGAAGCAGAAGTGCCTCGTATTTGCTACATCAACAAGCTCGACCGAACGGGCGCATCCTTTGAAAAGTCATATGCCTCCATTCTCGACAGGCTTTCAACGAAAGCCGTCCGTCTCCAGATTCCAATCGGTGCTGAGGGTGATTTTGCCGGTGTTATCGATCTTCTCGTCATGAAAGCCTACAAGTTCGAAGGCGAAATGGGTAAGAACGTCATTGCCTACGACATTCCTGCCGAGTACATGGAAGAAGCCAAGAAGTACCACAATGAACTTGTTGAGCGCATCGTCGAGAACGACGAGAAGCTCATGAACGACTACCTCGAAGGTAAGGAAATTCCTGCGGATGTCTTGAAGACAAATTTACGTAAGGCGGTCATCAAGAATGAAATCTTCCCGGTTCTCACGGGCTCATCCCTCAAGAACAAGGGTGTTCAGCTCGTTCTCGATGCAGTCGTTGATTTTCTTCCTTCTCCACTCGATCTTCCACCAGCAAGTGGCATCAATACTGACACCGGTGCAGAAGAGAAGCGTCCTGCGCTTGATAACGGCCCGTTCGCCGCTCTTATCTTCAAGCTTCAGGTTGACCCATTCGTCGGCGCACTCTCATTCTTCCGTGTCTATTCCGGTTCCATCTCTGCCGGTCAGGATGTCTACAACTCCGCCAACAACAAGAAAGAGCGCCTTGGCCGTATCGTTCGCCTCCAGGCGGATAAACGCGAAGAGGTGAAGACGGTCTATGCAGGTGAAATTGCAGCGGCAGTTGGTATGAAGGAAGCTAAGATCGGTAACACGCTCTGTGATCCTGAACACCCAATTGCGCTCGAATCAATCATCTTCCCACAGCCGGTTATCTCGATGCGTGTCGAGCCAAAGACAAAGGCTGACCAAGAAAAGCTCGGTCTTGCGCTCTCGCGCCTCTCCGACGAAGACCCAACCTTCCGCGTTATGTCTGACCCTGAAACAGGGGAGACTATCATCTCTGGTATGGGTGAGCTCCATCTTGAAATTCTCGTTGATCGTATGAAGCGTGAATTCGGCGTTGAGGCGACAACCGGCAAGCCGCAGGTTGCCTTCCGCGAAACCATTCAGGGTTCATCCGACGTTGAATACAAGCACATTAAGCAGACGGGTGGTCGTGGACAGTACGGTCACGTGAAAATCCGCGTGAAGCCGCTCGAGCCGATCGTTGAAGGTGAGAAAATTAAAAACAATGTCGATCGTGAAGATCACTTCGAATTCATCAACAATATCAAAGGAGGTGTTATTCCAGCGGAATACATCACTCCGGTTAAAAAGGGTCTCAAAGAAGCTATGGATCGTGGTGTCCTTGCAGGATTCCCGGTCGTTGATATCTCAGTTGAACTTTATGATGGTTCTTCTCACGATGTCGACTCGTCCGAAATCGCCTTTAAGCTTGCGGCTATCAATGCGATGCAGGATGCAATGAAGCAAGCGAAGCCGGTCCTTCTTGAACCGGTCATGAAGCTTGAAGTCGTCACCCCAGAGAAATTCCTCGGAGACGTCACCGGCTCCATCAACTCGAAGCGTGGTCTCATTGAAGCTATGGGTGAGCGTGGCCAGGCTCGCGTCGTCACCGCTAAGGTGCCGCTTTCTGAACTCTTCGGCTATACGACACAACTCCGCTCCCTTACCGAAGGTCGCGCTGTGCCAAACCTCGAATTCTCCCACTACGCCATTGTTCCTCGCAACGTAGCCGATGAGGTGATCGCATCGAGAAAGTAAATTCAAAAAGAATATTGTCCCCACAGGGCTGCCTCGAGAGAGGCAGCCTTGTGTCATGATTGCCCTATGGATCGGATGAAAATACTCGCGGCAAGTATGGTAATTTTTGCCATGCCCATTTTTGCCCAAGCAGCAACGCTTGAGGATTTGCAGGCTCAGCTCAAAGCAATCGTGGCGCAGATTGCAGCGCTTCAAGTTGTACCTGCTCTCACGACCCCCTCAGGAAATACCATACCCTCGTGCCCGAATTTCACACGCACACTTGGGCGCGGCATGAAGGGAAATGACGTCACCGTACTGCAGCAGTTCCTCATAGCGCAAAAACTACTCGCTTCAGATTCAGCAACGGGATATTTTGGATCTCTCACTGAAAAATCGCTGCAGGAATGGCAGAAAAAGAACGGTATCGTTTCAGAGGGGACGGCTCAAACCACCGGGTATGGTGCTGCAGGGCCAAAAACACGAGCGCTCATGTCTGACTGTTCGCATCTCGATGTGCCTCTTTCGATTCTGACGCCTGTCGGATCTGGTTGGACAGATGTCCCTGTAAATCCGCAGCCAACGTCAATTCCACCTCAGACGGTAGTTCCGCCAAGCGGAGTTCTCACACCGATCACTTCATCAACTACACCGTTAGAGTAAGAGAGCAGAGGGAATCAATCAATGGAAATCTGCTGTTGAAGACTTGCGTGCTTAAACCACGTGAGAAGTGTCTGTATATCACCCTTCTCGTCTCGAGAGTCTAGTACGACAATCGCGATGGTTACCTTTTTGTTGTCGATAGGAATTTCAAAGAGAGCGAGCGCTGAAGAAGATGCATTCTGAACAGCGCCTCCTTTTCCACCGCGATACTGAGGATCTCCTGCAAATTCGTTGCTGTTCATAATATCGTGTGTGGAGTCATTGTCGTCAGTAATCGTTTTAGTCGTGAGTCGGGTGATATTTAAGATAAACGATTGACTGTTGTGGATGTAACGGGCTAGTTGAAAGAGATCGCTTGCACTCGTTACATTGGTCGGTGCTTGTCCGCTCGGCGCAACAATTTTTGTGTGTTCCATTCCTATTGCCCGCGCTTTATCGTTCATCCAACGCACAAACGTGGATTGTCCAAAATAGCGCGCAAGAGTGTGTGCGACAATTCCGTTTGATTCCATTAAGAGGGGATAGAGAAGGTCACCCACGGTAAAGGTATTGGGTTCCTTGATGCTACTCAGTGTAGTGCTTGCAAGTTCGTAGTCGAGTGCATCTATGGTGAGGGCACGATCGAAGTGAATTGTCTCGTTACCCACAAGTGCAGTCAAAAGTGTCGTAAGGTCATAGAGAGGAAGGGGGAGCTCAGAGTTTTTTTCAGCATATACCGTACCCGTTCCGATTTCTGCGAGTAAGTATGCGGAGGCTGAAAGTGAGGGAACGGTACCTGGATTGATCGCAATTTCGGTAGTCGTTGCGGTTTCTTCCCATACAAAAAGAGGGGTGCCCTGTTCGGCAAAATCAAACACAATCGCGGCATCTTCCGTCGAGAGACGAATGCAGCCTCCTGAATAGCCGACGGCAACGGGGCTACCGTCAGGGTAGTATGGCCAACCGTGTATAAAAAAGTTTCCGAAGAACTGCATTGATTTCGGCATGTGTACTTCTCCGATAGAAGAAAAATGGTCTTCCTCCTTTGTTTCGACCTTATAGAGACCAGTGGGTGTTTCCCAGCGTGAGCCACGCTTGCCCTTCGAGAGGATGGGAATGGTGGTTGTGGCATAGCCCTTTTCAAAAAGATACAATCGCATATTCGTCAGATCGGCTGCTATAAGGCGCGTATGCGCTTGACTTAGTATTTCTATCGAGGCCGTGCCTATCGAGCGCGTTGAAAGCGTCGTTTCAAATTCGTGGAGCTCCTCAAGTGCGCGCATTTCACCATATGAGCGCTTGAGGCGCTTTGCTTTTAGTTCAAGTATCTGAATATCGGTTCGAATGGTTGCTTCTTCAATGTCTTTTACATAATACTCATCCGCAAATACTTCACCGAAGCGTAGACCAAGTATAAGAAGACACGCCACGGTAAGTATGAAGACGCCGAATACAAAACCACGCGCATCGAATGAATGAGAGCTCGAAGAAGACATGTTCGTTTAAATAGTATATCGCATGTGTATATCTTATTTGAGAGCAAAATGACTGCTATATACTGCACCTATGCACGAAAAGTACACCTATTCACGTCTTTTCGTATTACTGGGGGCGAGTCTCGTTATTCTCGTTGTGAGCGGTCTTTTTGTGCGTAAGATTACCGCGCCCGATACGAGTGAACAACGCGAGCCCCTCTCTGCGGAAGAAAAAATAAAACTCCTGGTAGAGCAACCCGATGAATCTGCGACCACTTCACAAAGTGATCGAGACAACAAAATGCAACTCATACTCCAGCAGCCAGATGAGAGTGTCACTAATCTTAATGGTGAAAGGTCTCTTCAGAATGCCGAGAGTCGCTCCGCAGAGGAGGTGGAAGCAGAAACCGCGGCAAAATTACAGGTCATACTACAGCAGCCTGATGAATCTCTATGAGTATTCTCATGCGCTCTCTTAGTGTTGTGGCAATACTTATTGCAAGCGGGGTTCTTTTTTTATTTTTTTCCAAGCCCGAATTAGTGTATTCACAGGGTGCAGCTGGTGTGATAACGGGTTATGCGTGGGGAGGTGAGGATACTAACTCTGATGGAATTGCAGATGCGGGAGTGGGTTGGATAGATCTCAATTGTCTAAATAGTTCATGCACGATTCCTTTTGGTCTCTCGGTTGCAAGTGATGGTTCCGTTAGTGGATACGCATGGAGCGAACATATCGGATGGATTTCCGCGAATCCGAGTGAATTAACGGGCTGCCCGCAAAGTCCCTGCACTGCGCGTATTACCAACGGACAACTCGTAGGGTGGCTTAAAGCACTCTCAAGTGAAACCTCGGGAAGTGGGGGATGGGATGGGTTTATTGCGCTTGGGGACACCGATACGGCTGACGGTATTGCCTATGGAATATCATTAACGGGAGGAGATTTTTCGGGATATGCGTGGGGAAGTACCGTTGTCGGATGGCTTGATTTTTCTTTTGCTGATACCACGTATCTTGCATGTTCGGCTACGCAAGGGTATTTCTGTTCTGCAAACAACACCATATCAAATCATCGCGATGCGCAGTGTGTGGTGACGCAAGAAGTATGCAGTACTTTGGGTACGGGATGGTTTTGCACGGATACCGGGGTCTGTACCGCGCCTCCGCTTCCAGGGGGTGCGCTCACGCTCTCTCCGCGCATTGTGACGTCGAATCAAACGACGCAAATTACGTGGACAGTAGATGATACAACCGAATGTCAGGTGCAGGGTGACAATGGTCAACTCCTCACTGGAGGCGCATCTGGTTCTGGAATTTCAGAAAGCATTACGCAGGCAACAACGTATACACTTTCATGTCTCGGAGGAGATGCGGTGTATCACGAAGTTGATGAGGAAACGGTTTCGATTACCCCAGGATGGGTGGAAAGGTAGGAAATGAAATTAATACCTATCCACACGTTAGCGTCTCGCGCTGAGAAGAAGTGTTTCTTCTCTTATATACTTTCACTTATGCGTTTGCTCCATCAATATTCGATAATCGCTCTCAGTATTATTATAGGATTCGGAGCGGTTCCTGTTTTTGCGTGGACAGGGCCAAGTCAAACAGCGCCTGCGGGCAATGTGTCTCCACCGGTTAATATAGGGTCAACGTTACAGTATAAAAGTGGCGACTTAGCAGTTGAGCGTATGGTTGTGTATGGTAATTCACTGCTTGAAGCGAGCAGCTATCTCAATTGGGGTACTATTTTCGGAACGTCAGGGTATGGTATTCGCGATAACGCGGGAACACTTGAGTTTAAAAATTCGGGCGGCACGTGGGCATCACTCCAATCGACTATCAGTACATTGACGGGTGGTGCAAGTGTATGGACTACCTCAGGAACAAATATCTATAATAATAATTCAGGAAACGTTGGGGTAGGTATCTCAACTCCTACAGGAAAACTGGATGTCGGAGGGAGGGTTCATGTTGATTACAGTTCTCCTTTTTATGGAGTCAGCATCGAAGCGGATACTCTTGGCGGCTGGACGCGCTCGTTTAATTTCACTCGAGATAGCGACAATGCAACACTTGCAGGCTTTGGAGGCTATGGAGCGGCCAATGCGCTATCGTATCTGTGGATGGGGCCTTCGTACACTGCACCCTGGATGATTGTTAATTCTTCAGGGAATGTCGGTATTGGCACTGTTGCTCCCGCACACAGATTAGATGTCATTACACCAAACGCAAGCGATGCGGTGAATACGGGCATACAGGTGTCGCGTGCGGTCTCAGGTACGTCACCGTTGAGGATGGGGAATTATTTCAAATCGGCTGAAAATCGATCGGGAGGTACGATAATTGCGAATGAATCGCTCAATCTCATCTATAATCAAGGTGCAGGCGCACAAGATTTTAATATCTTCAATAGCACCGCCGATACAGATGTTGACACCGCAGTCCCTGTTCTGACCGCAGATCAATCAGGCAATGTGGGTATTGGTGTGGCGAGTCCGACGTATAAGCTCGATGTACAAGGAGGGAAGATACATGCTGCAAGTGGTTTTGTTGCCGCAACCAAGAATGATGCGGGAGCAATTGCATCGGGGAGTGGTTTTTTTCAGTCCTCCACACCCGTGAATTACTACACAGGCGCTTCAGGTTGGCAGCATTTGATTGAGTCGCGACACACGAATGATACGAATAATTACGCGCTTCAAATTGCGGGAGCCTTCGGCGATCAAGAACTCTATTTCCGAAAAACCAATAATAGCGCTACGACTGCCTGGAATAAGTTTATCTACGCGAATAGCACAGGAAATGTCGGTATCGGTACAGTACCGACGACGAGGCTTGATGTCTCGGGCGGAAGTCTCAAGGTTCTCGGTAATGCAACGGGAGTCTTTAATTTTCGAGATTCCACGGCGGCGTCAAACTTTGGAACGTGGTACCGCGCTGATGGAACAGCCGCTATCGCCTACTTAGGGGGAGCACTTGGTGCCGCGCTGAGTGGAGGTACGGCTAACGATTTTGTCATTCGCGCTCCCGCAGGAAACCTCATTTTATACGCTGATTCTGGAAATGTGGGTATCGGAACAGTGAGTCCTGCGGCGAAGTTGGACGTTAATGCTGGAAATATACGCGTTACGGGGACAGGAGATGTGGGAAATGGATTTGTGACCGTGAATGAATCCAAGACAGCCCTCACACAGGCAAATCAATGGACGGCATGGAACATGACAGGGGCATACGGCAACAAGCTCGGATTCTACGCCTATTCGAAAACGAGCGCGTGTGCAGGGGGGTTATGTTCAAATCCATTTTCTATTTATGACGATGGTCATATACATATGGTGGGGAATGTGGGAATTGGCACCACAAATCCGGTAAAAATGCTCGATGTGGTTGGAGAAGTACAATCGTCCGGCTCAATATATGCACCGGCATTTTTGTATAATTCCGATCGTCGTTTGAAGGAGGGCATCAAGGCACTTAAAAATGGTATACCGACCATCATGGCACTTTCTCCTGTTTCGTTTTTATGGAAGAAAGATGTCGGTACGGTACTTGCAGGTACTCAAGACATCGGATTTATTGCGCAAGAAGTAGAACAGGTTATACCAGAAGTTGTTCATACCGACGAAAAGGGGATGAAATCAGTTGATTACATCAAGGTGGTGCCCCTCCTCGTACAGGCGATGCAAGAGCAACAAAAGCAAATAGACGACCTTAAAGCAGAGCTTCGTGAGCTTAAGGCACAATGATAAGTATGAAACGCGTTGTTCAATCCTACTCACTTCTACAACTACTCTCGGCGCTCTTCATTCTGATTATTGCGCTCGTCCTCCTTAGTTCTATTACACCGCGACACGGGGCATTTATATCCAGTGAATTACTCTTTACCGACCCCTCGAAACGAGGTTTGCAGATCATGCCTGCGTCGTGTGCATCGAATCCGATGTACTTTCATTATGCGTTACCCGTAAGTGGCGATGCCAAAGGATTTTGGTCATATAACGGAACAACTGAGGTGGGCGCTCTCAGTAATGGTTTGTATGTGTGTGTGACCAATACGTCGGGAGCAGGCTACTTTATTCCTGCAAATACGGCGGCTGAAATACAAGCGTTTAAGAATCTAGGATCAACGCAGCCTGGACTTACTGTGTACTAGTTTTTATGCGAAAGCATCGGACAGAAATTACACAGAAGAACTCTTCGATGGTACGCATTCTCTTGCTGAGTTG
>JACCDV010503501.1_pt1 | contig 13246 bp, 6 predicted proteins | sample 7446131 | NCBI WGS metagenome assembly JACCDV01 (sample SAMN15323448, study PRJNA562643) | freshwater metagenome | isolation source: river surface water | place: USA:Blue River Watershed | collected 2017-08-17 | reverse complement strand
GAAGGTATTATTTGCAATATAAACATATAAAATTTATGCAAATTAAATATTTTTTATATATTATTTTTAGATATTATATTTTTTCTATTGTTTCTAAAGTCTTTAATATTGCGTTTTTTGTTGCATCTAGGTCTATGAGTTGTAATTTTAATTTGTCTGCTGCTTCTTTTTCTTTAAGGATTTGTAAATGTGTATTTTTCCTTATTTGTTTGCTAGTTTTAGAGCTTTTTTTACTTGTATTAGCTGCATTTGCTGATGTTGCAGTCTTTAATATAGTTTGTTATTTTTTTCTTTTTGAGGGGTTTGTATTAATATTATACGTATTGGTTTTATATGGTTATAACTATGATATCGTAAATGTTATTTTATATTATCAGTAAGTCCGTTAGATAAACTACTTGCTAGATATATATGGTCTTCACTATTATTGAAAAAATAAATATCATTATTATCATTTGATATAAATTGAATTGAGATATTATATGTATTAATTTTTATATCAAAATATTTTTTTTAGTAATATCCTTTATTAAATTAATTAAACTTTTTTATTACACTAAATTAAACATGGTTTATCGAAGATATTCATATATTTATGATTATTTTAACATTCTTAGATATTTATATTTAAAATTATAATAAAAATATTCTAATAAAGTCTATTGAATTTACTCATTATTATTTTCATTAATTTGCACTTTTTTTGATGATTTTTGTTTAGTTTATTAATTGCATCATTATATTATTTTAATCAAATAGTTCATTATTTTTAATAATTTTATAAAAATCTTTATTGAACTGTCTTAAAATTTTATAATTAATTTCCTGCTTACTTACACTTATTGCTTTAATAATTTTATTAAAATTTTCACTTTCTAATGCTTCTTTAATCTGCGGAAGTATTTTAACATCATCAACTATTGCGGATGCCCATTGTGTCATTCCATAATCTCCATTTTTATCAAAAATAAAACCTGTTGCCCCACCACCCCAGATAACTTTTGGTATTCCAAAGTGTCCTTTATCATTTACCTTAGACCATTTAAATGATGGTATATTATTCTTATTAACTGAATATACACATGGATATATAAAGGTATCATCTTTTTTTCCACTCATCCATTTTTTACGTGGTTCATAAATTGATTCACTATGTAATATTTCAACCTTAATATTTGATGAGGTTAATTTAAAAATTAAATTAAAATTATAATTTGGGATAAAGTTCATTTTGTTAATATTTGCTTTTACAATTTTGCCGCGTTCATCTTTTATAATCGTGTCAAATTCATATTTTTTATTTTGTAATAAATACCAATCGTATCTTGTATTTGCGGTAAATGTTTTTAGTCCATCTTTTTCATTATGAATTTCCAAATATATAATTTGTTTATTTGTCATTATTTTTTGTATTTTATGTTCTATTTGACGCCATAATGATGGATGAACAAATAATAGATATCCATTATTATTTAAAATATCCTTCTTATCTAATATTATTTCTACAAATTTAGTCCATAATTTATTTCCTTTATTTCCTGTATTATCTTGATATGGAGGATTTCCAACTATAATATCAAAATTATTGATATTAAATATTTTTTTCGGTTCAAATTTTAAAAAATCTCCCTCATATAAATTTAATTTATATTCATTATTTATATCGAATATTTGCCTACATACTAATACATTCTTTTTATTTAGTTCGCACATATATATCATATTTTCTAATATATGCTTTTTCCTTTCTTTTTCATCTATAATTTTATCTTTCAATGTTTCCATTAATCTTAAATACACTGCAACAGGGAAATTACCCATTCCACAACAAGGGTCAAACCATTTTAAATTTTTATTTGTCCATACTTCTTTTGGTAGTTTATCTAACATTTCATTAACGAGACTCATAGGTGTAAATACTTCCCCAAATTGTTTTTTTTCAACGTCTTTTGGTTTCAAACATTCATTTATAAGCTCCAATAATTCTTTTGGTTTATCAATAAGACTCTGCAATGACATTTTAAATTGAATTGAGATATTATATGTATTAGAATTTTTATCAAAATACTTACTAATAATATCCTTTAATAAATCAATTAAATCTTTTTTATTCCACCAAATTAAACATTGTTCATCAAATGTATCTAATAATTCAGGATTTTCCTTTATATCATTTAACATCTTTACAAAATCCATATTATTATTTTTTAATGTTATTATACACGTTAAAGGTATAATGTATGGCAATACATCCTTTGTAAAGGATATATATATTTCTTTTTTCTCATCTTCGTTTTTACTATTAAAGTCAATATTATCATTATGTTCATTATTATATTTATCATTAATATCCTGAATTCTCTCTCTCCCAGTAGGTAATTCTTGCACCTTGTCATTTTCATCTCTAAATCTTAATTCCATATTTATTTTATTATCCTTTAATGATTTTAAAAACGTTTTATTAATTATTTTCTGTATAGACGTATCAAAATCTACATAATCATTATCCAATTTTCTCAATAATGACTTAAAACTATTTATAGGGTCTTCTTTCCATATATCCATTAATTTTTTAACTATTTTAGTTGCATCCGCTCCTTTATTTTGCATCATATCAACATCAATATTTATAAGCCTATTTACAATTATATATTTCATTTTATCATCTATACTTTTTTCATTCCTATATACTGTATAATTTATACACGTGTTTAATACGCGACTTATATTTAAATCCACAACAAAACCTATTTTTTTATTATTTGCTTCTGTCATGCATCTATACATTTGTTGTAATACTTTATCTCCTGACAAAGTATTATTCATAAGGATAACAACATCGCATAAATTTAATGTAATCCCAAGTGTAAGCATATTTCCCGCTAGAAGAATTAAACCTTCTTTACCCTTGCTTTTCGCTTCAATTTCGCATTTAGTAATTTCATCTTTAACTTCTTTTGCTAATGTATTATTCTTACGGTTTATACATAAAATATCGTATTTATTTAAAATATTATTTTCTAACATAAGTTTTTTTAAACAAATTGATATTTCATTAATATTATCAGGCGGTAAAAACCATATCTGCGTGAATGGTATGCGTGTTTCATTTTTATGACAGATATTATTTATTCTTGCAAATATGGTTTTATCACCATCTTGCTCCTTTTGAGAACTTGATATATATCTTAAAAATGTTTTAACCTCCCTTTCATAACAGAACATTATTTTTTTTTTATTTAATCCAAATAAAGTATTAAAACAAAATCCGTATTTATGCTCATTATTTAGGCTTTCCTTCAATATTTCATATCTTTGCTGGTCAAACATATTTGTAATTAGATGCAATTCAGGCATCTTTTCATAACACTTAAATATATCATATATTGATAGACCCTTCTCACTAAAATATTTTATAGTGCTTACGATATATTTAATACCATGTTTTTCCTTTAACTTCTCTATGTTTTTTTCATTGACTAATATTGATTTACATATTTGTTCATCTTCAATATCCCAATACATCTGGCATTCTGGTAATATATTCCATTCTTGTAAGGGTTTATTATATGTGGCCGTTAAATATATTTTAACTGTATTTTTTACTGAATATGAATCCATTATTTTCTTCGATATATTGGTTGTTCCGCCATAATGATTTTCATCGAAGGCAATAATGTCTAGTTTTAAGTCTTTTATCTTTTTAATTGTGTTATTATATGTATATTTTTCTAGAAGTTGTTTCGACATTATGAAAATATTACTATCTCCTAATATAATATTATCAATTGATTTTGAATCTTCTAAGTGATGAATTTTAAAATTATTAAAATCCACATATTTATTAAACAAATCATCTATGAATTGCGGTATCGTTTCAGTCGGCGCTGGTGTAATTATGAGAACGTTTAATTTTTTTTTAATATTATATTGACTAATTATAACCGCTCCACATATAAATGTTTTACCCGCACGACATTTACACGCCCATAAGAAAGATTTATTTCCTTCGCTAATTAAATCCGTTGTTTTTTGCGTAATTAACTCCTGGTGAAAACGCAATTTTAATTTTTCTCTTTGTAATAAATATATATCAGTCCATTCGTGTATATTTGTTTTTATTATAGTTTCCCTAAAATTTAAAAACCATTTACGTAAATCATTTATATCAAATATATTACTTTCAATAATATGCTCAGTGATATATTCACTTGATTTGTTTGCTTTTTTGACTTTTTCTAATATTTTTTTCTTATTTGGAACAACGAGATATATTTTATAGGTTTTATATATATTTTTATTTTTTACAGCCATTGCAATAATGTTTTGAATATCATAATAATTAATTTGTTTTTCGTTTTTTATATCTTCATCTGTTTTTGGATATTTTGAAGTTATGAATATGTAGGTATTATCTTCCTTATTTTGTAAGGTTATATCAGCGCATCCACTTGAATTTCCGCTATATACACATTTATTAAGATATTTACTATAATGTTCTAATTTTTTTAACTTGCCATTATTTGAATTTCCTATTAAATGATAATATTTATAATTTGGAAATTCAGTAGAAAATCCAAATTTAATTACTATATCAAATAATCTTTCAAATATATGTCCCTTATCCGCTTGTGTATTACATTTATCTATTATATCATCAATTTTTTTAAATGTGATTATGTAATTTATAAAGTCTAATATTTTCATATTATTAAACGCCATCTTTTATATCAATTATAAATATTAATATCAATATTATTGTTTATGATTAATATTACTATCGATATAGATATATAGATATATAAATATCGATATATATTATATATATTGTTATTATGATTTGTATAGTAATATGATTTGTATAGCAATTTGATTTGTATAGTAATATGATTTGTATAGTAATATGATTTGTATAGTAATATGATTATTATTATATAATAACTTTCAATTTTAGATGATATTATAAATAATAGAAAATATAACGAAAACCAAAATAAATCTAAAATTAACATTCCATAAAAAAAATGAAATATTGTATATATACCATACCAAACAAATTTAGACATATATATAACCTAATATAATATATCATATATACCAATATATAAATTACATATTAATATCAGTGTAAAGATTGTAAAACATTTAAAATTATACATAATTAACATAAAAAATATGGACATCGAATTATGTAAATTATGCAAAGGTAAATATTTCATTAAACGCTACAACGCTTGTTGTAATTGCAATCATATTGAACATAACATATGCGAATATTGTAATAAAACTGCTTTCATAAACCCAAAGGAAATAAGGCGCTTTGTTGTTGTTCCAAAGGTCGAAAATGCGAATAAAACAATTTCTATCTACTGCACAAACTGCAATGACCGTGGCTATATATATGGCGGATTCCCAAATGAACTTATTAAAAAAGATTATAAAGAATCAATAGTCCGGCGCGAAGAGAATAATACCACGCGCTGCCTCCTTGATAAAGCACACTATCAAAAAGAATTGCAGAAGCAAATTCCCACAATGTGTCAAAATCTACATACTCTCATAGATGAATATTTAAACAAGGAAAAAATAATTAAATATCTACGACAAGAGTATAACGATTGCAATTACTTCACGCAAATATGCAACTATTATTTTTGTTCCATATTTAAATATGAGAAAAAATATGTGTTTGCATATGATGAAATAGTAAATGGACAATATAATAGGGTCGAACGTCTCCGCGGATTGGAGATTACTTATATGTATAATAAAATAGATTATACCGATACAATAACCGCTTTATATAACTACATGAAAATAATAGAATTCGATTTCATCACGCGTTATTTTAAAGTAAATATAAAAGAATATAAACCATGCGCTGATTATGTCGAAGCTTCCGCAATGTATAATATGATGTTAAACTACAATGAGAATGGAGTTATAATACTTGACAATACACAAATAAAACTCACAACATTTGAAGAACTATGGGATATAAGGAATAATGTATGGAACTCATCATGTATAAACCGCTATTTTCATAAGCCAACGACCCCAGCATGGGTGAGAACGATAGCAAATAAAGACATGCAACTAAAGAAAAAATGGTGCGCGGACATGAAATATTTAACAACATATTGGAATCTTATTAACAGTCAGCCATCTGTCCCCGATTATTATAAACGATTTCATCCAGAAGTTCAACGCCTACAAATATTATGTGAATTGTTCGAAAATATTGAGAAATACGATTCCCCTATGATAAATGGTATTAATTATAAATATCTACCGATTGAACTAATTGAACAAATATTTAAATATGATATATTCTATTTCTAATGGTATTAAGTATTAAATAAAAAAAATTATAGTTTTTCGGTTCATATTTTTTACTTATTCCCCAATGGTTAAATAAAATTATATTATAAAACTAAAATTATAATTTTCAAATATATAATTATATATTTCATATGGTATGTGGTTTTTTTTATTATATATGATATATAATAAATATGGATTTAGACGTTTATATATTGATGTATTTAAATGTCTTAGACCTATATTAAAACAATTGTTATAATATTTACTTATATCATATGGAGTAGGTCTTATCAAATAATAAAGTCTATAATTTATAACGGGTTTTATTATTTGGTATTTGTATTGTGTTTGAATATGTTTAGTAATTTCTAATTTTTCAAGTGTAGGAGGAAATGAAAATGTTTTTATATCGGCTATGTTATTCAAATTTAAGCCGTAGATTTTTTTTAATTTTGTGTAATATAAATTTGGGATTGGTTGGCTATAATATATATTATTAATTCTTATTTTTTCAACGTTTGTATTTTCGAAAGACGGTAGGGGTATATTATATGAAGAACCAAACACAATGATTTTAACTTTTGTATTTTGTAAATCCGGGAGTCCCGTATTATAATATTTCCCAAAGTAAATATATTTTACATTCGTATTTTGCAAGGGAGGAAGAGGCTTATTATATTTTCCGCCGAATACAATATATTTAAGTTTCGTATTTTGCAAATCTGGAAGGGGCAAATTATATGCATATCCAAAATATATATATTTAACCTTCGTATTTTGCAACGGCGGAAGTTCCTTATTATACTTCGATGAAAAGGTAATTTTCTTTATATTTGTTCCTTGAAGAGATGGCAACGGCTTATTGTATTCCTCATTAAATATTATAGTTGTTAGATGTTTATAATTTAAATGTATTATTTGACTATTAAATGAACAGTAGAAGCTAAACTCCAAATATTTTATGCATATAGGTAGATCATCAATATCCATATCAAATTCATCAAAAAATATAATATCTTTAATCTTATTCCATTTGGGTTGTTTTTGTTTCTTCAAAAAATCGCTATTTGAAAGTATTTCCATTTTATTCCTAATTTTTTGTTTTTCATTCTCCTCACTTGGTTTAATTATATCATCTACTTCCATATTTTGTTCCATTGGTGTAAATAAGGGAAAGACACTATATTTAGAATATTTCTATTATTTTTTCATTTTTTACGATTTTGCTTTTTATTTTTTAATTTTTTCATTAATTATTTAATGTTTTTATTAATAATTAAATTATATAATTAAATTAAAAAATTGAAAAAAAATATTAGATTAATTGTTATTAATAATTATATTTTATATAGTAAATATTATATAAATCATATAAATCATATAGGACATATAAATCATATAAATCATATAAATCATATAAATCATATAAATCATATAAATCATATAAGACATATAAATCATATAAATTAAATAATACTGTTATTTTGTAAATGTTTCCACGTAAGAAAATAAAAGACTTCAAACAAAATAATATTGATTATTTCCCGATTGATTGGGTCGAATGCGATATTTATTCCAAAACCAATAATACGGATGATAAATATAAATATAAATATTTACGAAAGCATGGAAAAACATATTCGATATTTTCATTTGGAGTATGTAATAAAGAGGAAAACACTGAATCATATTCCACATGCATACAAATAAATAACTATAATCCGTATTTCTATGTTCAAATACCAAATCAATGGACCGATAATGAAATCAAGGAATTTGAAACCAAATTTTTAAAAGCCGATTATTTAATAGATAAATATATACTTGATGAATATTTCCATCAATATGATAGCAAAACAAAAAAAACAAAAATAATAAATGATGATTATTATCCCATTGAAAATGAAGAGAAAATGCATTTTCCCTATTATAAAACCGGTCTAATAAAGTATGAAATCGTCGAGAAGGAAATATTTTGGACATTTACAAATCACAAAAAATTTAAATTCTGGAAGTTAATATTTTCCTCCCTTGAAGCCCATAAACTATATTATGATTATCTTATTAAATATAATTATTATCATATTCACAAACATAAACCAAAATATAAAAAATATAATAAATATAGCAACGATATTAATAGTGATAGTGCTGACGACGATGATGACGCAGAAGATACAGAAGATGCAAAAAATACAACAGATATTATAAATGGTAAAAAGAGCGAAGGTAAGGAAACGGGCGAAAATGGTGAAAGTGGTGAAAATGGAGAAGATGGCGAAGATATTGATTTAGGGGATGATATAAAAGAGGAAACAATAAGAGATAAGATTCTTAAACATGTAAATTACGGGATTCGTTATAAATTTAAATTATATGAGGCATCATTATCACCACTTCTTAGATTCTACCACGATACAAAAATAGCCCCCACAGACTGGATATACATAAAAAATATACAGAAAACTGATAAAATAAGCCATTGCCAATTGGAATTTTCCATCGATTGGACAACAATATCCGCCTCGCAACTCGCAAGCAAATATATACCCCAAATACTAATATGTTCTTTTGATATAGAAGCAGATAGCAGTCATGGCGAATTTCCCCTCGCATCCAAAACATTCAAGAAGCTCGCGAATGAACTTGTCATCTGCTATCTACGCGATATCGCTTCCATTGAGAAGGGACAAACAGAGTTGAAGTCGAAGATTAATACAGCCAAATATTTCAGTTCTAGGATAAAACAATCACTAGATAAACAATATGAGACCATAGATAAAGATATTTCAATAACATATGTTAAAGCCGAATATCGCCGCAAAATATCGGCGTTTTGCCGAAGTGATGAGTTGGATACAATCGCAGAGGAAATATTTGCCATATGCAAGGGTCGCACTATTTCCAAAGTAAAGGCCAATAAACTGATGAAGAAAGCAACGACCGAGATTGAACGCCGTGAAGCAGCAAACTGGAATAAACACATATGCAGCTTCGCGGATTTGCAAACACTTATTAAACTCGTTGCCGCGAAATACGAGATAGATTATATACAGCTCGAAAGTAAATATATAACAAAGGATATTATAGTTAAATATATATGTGGGATTCTAAACTACGGTATTAATAAATACTTAGGAATAAGGAATCAAAACCTAACCGCAGTGGAGGGCGATGCCATAATACAAATTGGCTCTGCTTTCTGGTTCTATGGTAATGATAAACCCGCTCACTATAATATTCTAACACTCGGGACATGTGATAAATTCAATGTGGCGGGGGAAAACGTGGAGATAGTTGAATGTAAAAGCGAAAAGGAATTATTAATGAAATGGGTCGATATGCTTCGGGAATATGACCCCGATATAATGATGGGCTACAATATATTTGGCTTTGATGAAGAATATATATACACGCGGATGATAGACCTTATGCCAAATATTGCCAAATCTATCAATAAAAATGGATACATTATGGAATCAGCGGATGAAGAGTGGAATAATTTCATTAACATGGGGAAACTACGGGGAGAAACATGCAAATATATACAGAGTTGCCGCGGGAAGCTAATGATGAAAAAATTGGCGTCGAGTGCATTGGGAGATAACTATCTCTATTATTTCAACATGGTGGGCCGTGTCCAAATTGATTTATTAAAATGCATACAAGCAGACCCAACCATGAAACTACCTTCATATAAATTAGATAGTGTGGCCGATAAATTCATCGGTGGCGGAGTCTGTTCCGTAGTTGATGCGACAACATTGATTGTTGAGTGCATCAACGAGATTGAGATAGGAAATTATATCGTTATTTCCATGCAGACGGGTGAGCAATTTGCTAATGGCGAGAAAATTCAAGTATGCGATATAAAGGACGTGCATTATAGGAAAAAGATTCAATGCGGGACCATTAAGATAAATAGGGAAATCAGCGATGTGAAGGTATTTATGGATGGAAAGCCGACATGGGGCCTCGCGAAGGATGATATCACGCCGCAGGATATCTTTCGCATGCAGAAGGAGGGACCTACGGAACGGGCCCTCATCGCGAAATATTGCATTCAGGATTGCGTCTTAGTATTGCGGCTACTACGGAAGATACAGACGATACCGAAGAATATTGGTATGTCAAATGTATGCCTCGTCCCTTTTGTATTTATCTTTATGCGGGGACAGGGAATTAAAATATATAGCCTCATTACAAATGAATGCGCACAATCAGGGATGTTGCTACCGGAATTAGAACGCATAGATTTACGGGAAGCGGATGCTGATGCAGATGCGGAAGCGGCCCCCATTACAAAACTAGGAAAACATCGCGCACAGAATGATGCAGACGACGAAGAAGATGACGACGCGGAAGATGCAGACGCAGATGCGGACGCGGAATTAGCGGATAATTTTAATGTTGTGTATATAGATGGAAGCGGATACGAGGGGGCAACGGTCCTTAAACCGAAGACGGGCATCTATACAGAAGACCCCATAACGGTGCTTGATTTTGGAAGTCTATATCCAAGCGAGATTATTGCAAGTAATATAAGTCATGATACACATTGCGAACATCCAAAATGGCTAGGCGATGGAGGCGCGGCGAGAATACGAGCAATCGGCTATGATTTCATTGATAGGGTTTATGATGAATATGAGCCTGTTGACCCTAATAATAAAGCGAAGGGAATGCGTAAATGCGGGACGAATACGGTGAGATTGATTCAATTTCCCGAGGGGAAGAAGGGATTACTTCCGCGGGTTATTAAAAAACTACTAGCGGCGAGGAAACAGAAGAAGAAACAAATGGAGCAGACAGAGGACCCTTTTGTATATAGTGTCTTAGATGGGCAACAGAACGCCTATAAGGTAACAGCGAATTCACTTTATGGCGGCCTCGGCGCAGAGACTAATAAAATATGTAAGAAGACACTAGCAGCCTGCGTAACAGCAGGAGGACGCGAAAACATTGAAAAGGCTAGTGAATATTGCAAGGCTTGTATAATTGGCAGCGATGTTATATATGGTGATACGGACAGCGTATTCGTTAGATTTAATCTGCGGAGGGATGATGGAACATATCCGCAGACTCCACGGGATAAAGTCGCCCGTGCAATTGAAATTGGGAAATATGTGCAACAGAAGATAAAGGATGATAAGATATATAAGGAACCGCATGACTTGGAATATGAGAAGGTGTTTTATCCACTTATGTTGATTACAAAAAAACGCTATGCGGGGGAGAAATTCGAGGAAGACCCCGAGAAATCCAAATTTACAAGTATGGGAATTGTTCTCAAACGACGCGATAATGCCCCTATTCTCAAACTTATATATCAGGGTGTTATGAATATTATTATGAAGGAATTGAATATTCATAAATCTGTTGAGTTTGTGCGTCAATGTTGCGAAAATATGATAGCGAATAAATATGATATAAATATGTTTGTAATTAGTAAGACTCTGCGGGATTATTATAAAGACCCCGAGAGCGTCGCCCATTATCAGTTAGCCTTGCGGATGGCAGAACGCGATGCGGGGACAAAGCCAGCCAGTAATGAACGTGTGCCATATTGTTTCATTAAGATAAATGAGAAGGGCCGTGATGTTAAAGATATTTTACAGAGTGAGCGAATTGAACATGTTGATTATATAAGACAACATGGATTACAATTAGATTATATGATATATATAGAGAAGCAGTTGATAAAACCGATATGTCAAATATATGAGTTGGTATTAGAAAAAATGGAGGGATATAAATATAGGAGCAATCCGGCGCATTTTAAGAATGTATATAAGAAGGCTCTTATACAATTTGAGGGAGATACAAAAAAAGCGTTAAAGAAGATGAATGAGATGAAGCAGAAAGAAGTCCGGGAATTAATATTCGGTCCCATTATATCCAAGTTGTCAAATAGCAAACAGGGATATAAAAAAACATTGATGGATTATTTTTAAGAAAAAAAACTATGATATTATATATTATGATTAGCAATTATATATTTTTTTTTGTATATGAAATATTTTTTATTCTATATATTATAATTTAATAATTAAATATATAACTAAAATAATTATGTATAAAAAATATATAAAATATTCAATTAGGGTATTTAATTTCATTTAAAAGAGAGTTGAATTCATGTAGATATTGTTAATTGTAGTTTATATATTTTACATATCTTGAAAATATTAAATATTATAAAAAATAATAAAAAAAAAATTAAAAGTCAATATGTTAAATTTACTGCGACAATCCTAGCCTCACTTGATGCCACCAAGCCTGATACTCTTTCAATTTCTTAATGTGGGCTGTTGCTTCTCCGGCGGCCTCGGCAACATTATACAAATCATATAAATAATAAAAATCCTTTTCCATTTCTTTCTCTCTCAGCAATTGTATTGTTTTAGTGATTGATTTCAATTCATCATCAAATTCGGGGATTACAGCATCGAGGCTTTGAATTGCTTGAAACGGCTCTCGGCAATATGGAGTGCTATATATACCTTTTCCTGAATGAAAATGACGATACCTTTCATTTGGTTCTTCACTTGTACCATTCCATAGAATCTTGAATTTGCCGCTCTTGTCTGTTAAAGGATTAACCTTTTCAAGCAGATTTTGAATTTTTTCAAATAAAATTTCAGTCTTGTGTTTAAGATTAAGGGGGGCTGCATTCAACTCTGCATCAGTTTCAACAGGCTGTGGTTCCACATTCCAACTCTCGGGGACCCCCTCAGCGGTCTCTTCGGCGAGGGTCGTTTTGGGCGAGTTGGGCTTGTGTGGGTCTGGAAAGGCCTCCATGTCAAGCGCGATGCTAACTTTTATCGCGCGGAAAATATCACTAATTTATAGTCTATTTTTTTTCATTTTTTTTTATTTGTTTTAATTTTTTTATTAAATTTATCTAATTTTTCATTATATT
>JACCDV010247543.1_pt1 | contig 13246 bp, 14 predicted proteins | sample 7446131 | NCBI WGS metagenome assembly JACCDV01 (sample SAMN15323448, study PRJNA562643) | freshwater metagenome | isolation source: river surface water | place: USA:Blue River Watershed | collected 2017-08-17 | reverse complement strand
TAATAGTAATAAGGGATGCTGAAGAACTATGATGAGGGGTACAAGATAATAATAGCGGGCAGCTCAGGGGTAGGCAAGAGCTCACTCCTCCATAGATTCGTCGACAACGTCTTCTCCGACAACCTCCTCTCCACCATTGGAGTCGATTTCAAATTCAAGACCCTCGACATTAAGGGGAAGAAAGTCAAAATGCAGATATGGGATACAGCTGGCTCATAGGCGTTTCGGTCAATCGTATCAGCCTACTACAGGGGAGCCAGCGCAGTGGTACTCGTGTACGCGATCGACGATAAGGTGAGCTTCCAAGAGCTCTCTGAGTTTTGGATTGAGGAGGTCAATAAATACAGAGAGGCTGATTGCTAGATAATGCTGTTAGCGAATAAGTCAGATGTGCCCAACGATGCCGTCTCTTAGAGCCAGCTCAACAAGTTCATCGAGCAGCACAAGATCAAGCTCTTCAGGGAGGTCAGCGCCAAAACTGGCAATCAAGTGCTTGACGCTTTTAAAGCTCTAGGGGAGGTCCTGATGGCGAAGACCAAACCCAAGGCGATGAGCGAGGGCAACAAGCTGAATCTGAATGCTGCTAGCAAGAGCCAGATGAGCCACCCTGATAGTCCTGAGAGGGGGAGCGAGAAGAAATGCTGCTGATAATATGGGTGATTAATGTGTGATGCTAATAAACAATCATTTCATGAAGGTGTTCAGGTTTTAACGGTGCTTGTCACTCAATGATCCCCAGAGCGTCTGCAGGTTTTGCTGGAAGAAACTGTCAGATTGCATGGACATTATGTGTGCTTTCATCTTCTGTGAGACAATTTCGTTGTAGAGCTTTTTGTTGCCTGCAATTTAGGCGTATATGGTAAGCACTCTTTGGATGTTGCCAAGCTTGTCCTCGGCGAGGATGTAGTCGGGCTGACTGACCATGATATCGATCTAAATAAGAGATAAAGTACGAGTAGTTCGTTTTGGATTATACTTTCCCCCTTGTCGTGCTTGAGAGGAAGGAACCTAAGCCAAATTGCCAAATACTCCTTAGCTTCGTTCCCAGCCAGCAGTGGGAAGTGAGCTTTAATGATCTTTCCAATCGAAGCAATCCCATTATCTCTGCAGTTTCCATAGGTCTTCTACTTTTAGGCTCCCTTCGGTATCTTCACTGCTTCAAGTAAAGAGTTGAGCCACAGTTTAAGAGTGTCATTATTAAGGATGGCAGTTGGAGTCTTCTAAGCGAAGATGCCCAATCCATAGCAGGCAGCTTGTCTAATCACACAGCTATTTTCCGATGCATACTTGAGGAGGACACTAGCAAAGTTGGGCCATTCAGTGGGAAGCAGTTCATACCCGAGGAACTCAACGATATCGTCGATAAGGAAGATACCGAACTTGAGCATATTCTCCGTTTGGTTTTCCACGAAGACCTTGGGGAGGATGTTGTAGATAAGGAAGTTGGCCAACCCAAGAGCCATATTCTTGTGGGTTTTGAAGAGAGCACCAATGAGCTCAGAAATGGCCACTTGCACTTCTTCTTATTGCTTGATCTCATCGCCAATCATCTCCTTCTCTTATTCGTCCAAGTCCTCAGTTAAGCTCTCCTTGTTTAGGATTTTCTTTTCGTCTGAGTCCTTGAGCAGTTTAAGCATCTTTTCTGAGAAGTCCTTGATTTCTTGTTCGTTAAGGAAGCAAAGTCCAAGCTCTTAAAGTATGCTCTTTAAGGTTTCAAGCTCCACAATCACAATCTGCGAATCATACTCCCTTTCCATGGTCTCCACCAGGGTTCCCATGAATAGCTTGGCCAGGTTGACAGCTAGTACTTAGTTGGAAGTCTTGACAGCGATGATGAGGTTGGGCAAACACTTGCAAGCCTATTCCTTAACATCTTCATTAGGGTGCTCCTTGATGATGTTGCACAAAAGGTTGACTGTTTTCTCCACATAGGGGTTGTAGAGTTCCTTTAGTTGTTCGATGAAGACATTGAGCATGGAGATGGCAACTTCGGCCTCCTCAGTATCATGGGTATTGATATTCTGGAGGTCTTCTTCTTTGGCCTCCTCCTTTGCGTCTTCTTTTATCAAGTCAATCTACTCTTTAATAACGTTCTCCACCAATAAGAAAAGACCGGGTAAGATGTTGTCAAGGTAAGCGCCAAGCTCCTTCCCGTAGACAAGGCAGAGACGTTGCCATCCAGCCAGGATGTATGACTTTTGAGGGTCAGTTTGCTCGAACTGTGAGCTTTGCATGCTGATCATCAATTGAATGAGGTTGTTGGCTGCTGGCCTGAACATCTCTGCACCGACTGAGCTAGCGATGATGGTCAAAGTTTCAATGGCTTGGCCCTTGAGCTGCTTGTAGACGCGAGGTTGGTATCGCTCGTCAGTGAAGTAGCTGAAGAGAACTTCAATGGTCTTATTGAGGAAGGGCTGATAATTCTCCTTGGCGATTTCGACAGTTGAGGAGATGGCACTAAGGGCGCTTTCCTTGACCAATGAGATGCCATTGACGGAGAGGTTGAAGAGCAAGGTGACCAATAGCTCCATGTGATTGACGATCTGCTCATACTTCATGCCTTAAAGGAAGTTAGTGAGGGCTGCAGCTGAGTGGGAAACCACTCGAGGGATTGGGTCTTCTTTGAGGAGGAAGAGTAATTCTGGGAAAATTGCATCTCCGTATTTTTCTTGGAACTTAGGCTGCATATCATCTGAAATTTGCCCAATTGCGTGGCAAGCAGCATATCTCAACATGGGGTTTTCATGTCTAATGAACCCAACGATCATGGTGAGTACAGATGAGATCTTATCAACATCCTCAATATACTCTCCGATCTGGGACAAGGCCATCACTGCAGTGTACTTGTACCTCCAATCTTTGTTGGACAGGAGTTGCTCAATAGTGGCAGACAGGATGGGTAGGATTTCTTATTCTCCGATGGTGTAGATGAGCCTGTCAATGGCCCCCATTCCGAAGCGAGTAGTTTCGAAGTCTTCGTCGTCCTCCATATCGTCATTGTAGCCCTAGGCTGGGCATTTCCACTCATCAGTAATTTCGTCGCTGATTTCGATCATGTGGAAGAAAATCATCTCAATAGTTGCCTGCAGTGCTTCTTTTTTCTTCCTGAAGAGGGCAGGTGACTTCTCTGCGAAGTCAACAAGGATTTAAGTAGTCATTCTTCTTACTCCTCCTTCGATATTTGGAATCTTGAAAATACGGGTCAACAGTTCCACTAGCTCTTTAAATGATTTCCTGAAGAACTTGGGCTCAACTTCGAGCATTTCGGAAAGCACTTAGAGTCCTTCTTAGTCATTATTCTTCTCGATCAGGAGGAACACGGCTTAGTAGATGCTGATAATTAGTCCTTGGAACAGTGCGTGCTTCTTAGGGTCAAGGACTTAAAGATAGGATTCAAAGCATCTCAGTGCGGATATTTTAAGCTTAGGGTTTTCATGAGAAAGGCCGACTTTGAAGAGGGCAAATAGATCGTTGGCATTGTCCTTGAAGTGGTCTGAGGCAAAGGGAAGGAAGCTCTCAAGAATGTAGAAGCCAGCAAAGACTGAGCCAAGGTTGGAATCCTGAAGGAGTTTCCAAACATTGACTTTAAACTAAGGCCAGGCAGTATCATTTTTGCCAATGAGAGTCCCAGCGATCTCTCCAATAGAGTCAGCAATGTGCTTCTTCATTGACAGGTCTTGCTCGTTGTAGATAGCAATAAACAGATCTTGTTTGATTGTTGAGTGGAGCTCGGGGGTGAGGTTGTCCCAAAGATTGCTGTAGGTGGCTGGGCTGAAATCGGAGAGGCAAAGGCGGAGCTGTGAGGCTGAGAAGTTTCTGCACTCGATGGGAGCTTAGCCTAAATGAGAAAGTTGATACTTTTGAGTATTTCGAGATATGCGGACAAAAGTTCGTTGGGTTTTTCGTTCCTGAGGGTGAGAAGGTAGGCCTAGGCTTGCTTTCTTAGGTTGGCGTCTTGGGGCTGAAGTACGTTGCCGATGAGTTGCAAAAGTTGCTGTCCTTCTGGCATGTTGAAGGGATGTTATAAATTAAAGATATTAATTATACTTCATTAACACACCATTTCAATCGCCTCCCAACTTTCAATAAGCAATATGCAACTTTTAGCCAACGCTCTTCTCAATCCAAATCAAATACACCAAATTATATTATTGCATGTAGACCCCAAATAAAATAGCCAGACATTCCTCCCTCAACTCTGGCGCCTTCTCCACTCACTCAGAGCCTCTCCAGTACTCAGCTAAAGGGCCGAAAGACGATAAGGGCGAGATGCCTGAGTAAAATGTGAATTCGTTTAATGCCCTAAAGCAGCTAAAGAAGATAAACGAATACAAGGAGTTACTGAAGGGCAGACTGTCAGTCTTACAAATCCTATAGTAGAAAGACGAGAAGAAGGCCTTGGTGAACAAGAACAAGCATAAGTTCTATGAGTAAGTATCAAATGAGAAGCACAACCGTAAGCACAAAAAGTAGCAGTACCTCCAATCTGTTGATCGAGAACGAGCCAACCATCAGCAAAGAGCAATCAACTAAAGGAAAAATCATTAGCTCAATCTCGTCAATGCGAGGAAGTCAATCAGTCAAAGTAGGCATTAAAATTACAGGCTCACTAAAGAAAAGCGAGTACAGATAGAAAGAGCCATATCTGAAGCCAAAATGATGCATATCGAATAAAAAAGGTAGAGGAGCTTGCAGGTGAAGGAAGAGGAGAAGATTCAACGCAGTAGGGTGGAGAGGTTCTTTAAGGGGAAGAAAAACAGCATAAGGAAAAGCGATAAGGAGGTTGTAAAGTAGACTCTTCGGGTGAAGGAGGAGAGACAGAGGGAAATCGACGAGCTAAGCGAACTCTAGCAGCTAATGATTAAACGGCAAGGCTTCAGTAGAATGAACAAAAACTAGAACTAAAACAAACTCAGCAAAGTCTTGAATGGGAATACCCTTAGTTCTAACTCAACAACCAAACTTCCCTCCATCCACTCCCCTTCCAAACAGCAATGACATAATAACTATAATCTTAATTTACCATTCCTCATTCATTAACTATTACTATCGAATGGACAATTCAATAAAAATGGTGCGCTATTCTTCCTTCAGAGAGGATAAGTTTAAAAATGCAGTCGACCCTCTCACTCCATCCAATCGCAAGCAGCATCACCAGCATAATAACACTGAAGTCCCTGAGAGCAGCGTGACATCGGTGCATGTGTTGAAGTAGCTGAGGAAGCTCAACGACTATAAGTAGATGCTGAAGGGGCGATTATCAGCTTTGAAAGTGCTTTAGTAGAAGGAGAGGAGGAAGGAGGTGGTGCTTAACAAAAAGCAGAAGTTTTATTAGCAAATCCATGATCACAAAGAGCAAAGTAAGGAAAAGAAACAGCAGTATCTGCAACTCAAATAGCAGAAACTAGTAAAGTGCCAATAAAAAGCAAGGACAGAGAAAAAGGTACACGAGAGTAAGCTCAAGAATGCACAGGTGGAGCTAAGCAAAAGTAAGAGCAAAGATTACGCCTCCATCAAGGAAAAGAGGACAATCAACGAAAGGTTCATCTCATAAACCAAAGAAAAGTAAATTGAGCACAAGAAGTATCAGAGTTCCAAAGTCATGGAAGAAGACCGAAAGCAAAGAATTAATGTTTCCAATTTCATAGCGAGGAAGAAAACAGCCATCAGTATTAGCAAGCAGGAGTCAGTAAGATAGCTGCAGAATCTAAAGGAAGAGAATGAGCGTGAGATTGAGTAGCTTAACAGGCTCTAGAAGCTGATGATAGAGAAGAGAGCCTAGAGCAGGATGAGTCGAAACCAAAGCTAAGTAAGGCTAAGCAGGATTAGAGATGGCAACAACAGCACAACCTATTCTACTGTGAAGTTGCCAGCCATCAATAAAGGCCCTGCCTCACTTAGGCAGAAGAGTGAGCGCGTGTAGGTGTGACCATGTGATATATTCAATATATATAATTTCTGATGAACAAGATAGAGATAACAAACCGCGAAGGAGCCAACTCAGATGAGACTACATTCACCATTAGTTACTCTGAGGCCAATAGAGTGCTTCCCATCCTTCGATCCGACCACTTCAAACTCATTTCTTTGTCTAATGTGGGTGAAGTTGTGGCCAAAGATCTCAAGTTTTTGATTCAACTCACCAGATTATTAAAGCTAGATGTACGATAATACATATAAAGGGTGAAGTACTGCTCGATTATAGCCAAAATCATCAACTTAACACTGTCCTCAAATCGCTGAAGCTCTATTAATCTGACGAGCAAACACCATCTAAACGTTTCTTCAAGACTAAACCTGTCCCAAAAGTATAAATCAAATAATAAAAATTGGCAATTGGCTTTTTTACAAGCGAGGCAGATGAGTAAATCAACGAGAACGAACTATTACTGGGCTAAAATATTAATATCAGTAAAAGCAAGGCTGAGAATTGCGATACAAAACCAAGGGCATGTGCGAACTGTAGCTGTGGCCGAAAGGATGTTGAGTAATAGTTTGGTAATATAGGACAAAGGGGAATAAAGAGTAGTTGGTGAAGTCAGTCAACGAAGGCAGCCCAGTTTCAGGATGCGGCAAATGCTTTTTGGGAGATTCATTCCGATGTGGGAGTTGCCCTTACAAAGGACTGCCTGCGTTTAAGCCAGGAGATAAACTGAAGCTTGAATAGGACGGACAAGTACTGGTTTAATCAGCTTCAACTTTCATCAACGCCAGTGGAAAGATCAAGCTAGAAATATGATTTTCTATTAGATTAGTGAGACAGCTTACAGGTTGGGAAATGAGGATGGAAAGGTGTTCTAGAAATATTGATGAATATTAGAACGATACTAAAGTTGAAGAATCATATCATAATTAAAATTTATAAAATGCAAAGTCGACTTAGTAGATCTGCTTTTAGACTCACCACCAACTCCTTCTATAGCTTTGCCTCCAAAGAACTGCTCTTTGGCAACTAAGCTCGGAACAAAATGCTTGAAGGATGCGACCAATTAGCCAATGCTGTACAGGTCACCCTCGGCCCTAATGGCAGAAACGTGTTAATTGACCAAGGCTTCGGGCCAGTCAAGATCACTAAGGACGGAGTTACTGTGGCCAAAGCTATCGAGTTCTCCGATCGATTTGCCAATATGGGAGCTAGCCTAGTCAAATCGGTGGCCAACAAGACCAATGATGAGGCTGGTGACGGAACCACTACTGCTACTGTTTTGGCGCGAGCCATCTTCAGAGAAGCATTGAAGAAGGTGGAGATCGGAGTGAACCTCACAGAGATGAAGAAAGGCATTGACCTTGCTGTCAGCAAGATCGTGGAGGAACTCAAGAAGATATCCATTCCAGTTGCAGACAAGAGCCAAATCAAGAACATTGCCACTATTTCAGCCAATGGAGATGAACATATTGGAGGTCTCTTGGCAGATCTGATTGAGAAGGTGGGGAAGACAGGAGTGATCACTATTGGGCAAAGTAAGACCCTGAAGCATGAGATTGAGTTTGTGGAGGGCATGAAGTTCGACCGAGGATTCATCTCACCCTACTTCATCAATAACCAAAAGTCTCAAAAGATTTAGTTCTAAAAGCCACTCATCCTTATTTCAGAGCACAAGGTGACCAACTTCAACCAAATCCTCAAATTCCTCTAGGCTGCCATGCAAAAGAAACGACCCCTTCTCATTATTGCCGACGATGTTGAGAGTGAGCCACTCACCAGTCTTATCCTCAACAAGGTGCAAAACAGCATCAGCGTTGCAGCAGTCAAGGCTCCATCTTTTGGAGACAACCGTAAGGCTATTCTCAATGATATTGCCATCCTTACTGGAGCTACAGTCATTTCTGAGGAAGTGGGAGTCACCTTCGAGGAGAGCGATGAATCTGTGTTGGGAACATCAGGAAGAATCGAAGTGACTAAGGAAGATACTTTGATCCTGAACGGAAATGGCGATAAGTAATATTTAATTTATATAGAACTGCTTTAAACGAGAGAATTTCTCAGATAAAGGAGCAAATCAGCAATACAACCAGTACCTATGATAAGGAGAAGCTTCAAGAGAGACTTTCTAAGCTATCTGGAGGTGTGGGCATCATCAAGGTGGGAGGAGCCTCGGAAGTAGAGGTGGGAGAGGTCAAGGATAGAGTTCAAGATGCTATTTGCGCCACCAAGGCTGCCATCGAATAAGGAATTGTCGTCGGTGGAGGATGTGCCCTGCTCTATGCAGGCCGAGTCCTTGACACTCTTAAGGGAGAGAACAGTGAGCAAGATCTTGGTATCAAGATCATCAAAAAAGCAATCAGTCTTCCTTGCAAGACCATTTCCGACAATGCAGGCTTCGAGGGGATCACCACTATTGAGCGTGTCCTCTCAAGTACCAATACCAACTTCGGGTTTGACGCTAATAAGGGAGAATTTGTTGATTTGATCGCAAGAGGAATTATTGACCCTGCTAAGGTTGTGAGAGTTGCCTTGGAGGATGCTGCTTCCGTAAGTTCATACATGACTACTACTGAGTGCATGATAGTTGAGAAGAAGGAGGAGAAGCCCAAGGGCATGTAGGGAGGCATGGGAGGCATGGGTGGAATGGGAGGTATGGGTGGCATGTATTGATGATCTATAGCTATATTATTAATTTATCTATTGGAGTGTTTGATTTATTTTATTGCAATATTTATTTAATCATGGATTCTTACTGCAAAGGATTTGTTGAGAACATCTTCCTCAAGCACGATAAGGACAGGAGCAATGTGCTGGACCGAAAGGAACTCAAGACTTGGGTGAGGGATGAGGTGAAATAGCATAAGTTTTTCAATAAGAAGATGGTGCAGAAGAATTTTGAATAGTTCTTCATCAAAGTGGATTCGAACAACGATGGGAAGATCGACAGGTGGGAGCTCTACGAATATTGCATTAAGAACATTACTCCTGAGTGATTCCTATAAGCCATAAACAAACATCTTTCAAAACATATTAATGTTTAGACCTATTTTTTACATACAATCTTTTCATATTCTTATTTCCTCCATATGATTTCCTTATAATTAATTCTTCAACTGACTTTTTGGTGAGCTAAATTCCATCTTTTGTTATATAAACTCATATTAATCTCATTTGTTGAATACAAAGCTTCTGTCATGGTTTGTGGTAAGGGGTTTAAGAGTGTTTATGATGACTATAGAATATTGCTAAGCTATTTTATTGATATAATATGTTTTATTCTTGCTTAAGGTATCAAGGAAATAGTGATTATTTGTTGATGCTACTATGCAAATAGGCGAGTAAAGCTCTAATGCCTTTCCCTCCTTATTCTTAACAAATTTCCATTTTATGTGGGATTTAAAATTATTGCTATTTATTGCCAAGCTAATACAGGCAATAGTTTTCATTAGCTAATTAGAGATAAAGGGACTCTTTATTCGAAGAATATTAGAGGAGTGAAGCTATCACTTCATAATTAAAATTTCAAATTAAAATATTCAAGGACCTATAGTTTAATAACACCAAAAGAACCTATTTTAAGAGTTTTAGAAAGGGTTGAATGAGTGTAAGTTTGGAAGTTGGGAGTTTCGCCTTTAGTGAGGAATTTGATGACGCTTTTATTACAATAATTTTATTAATATAGATTAATCATGGATTCGTATTGCAAATCTTTCGTGGAAAACATCTTCCTGAAGCACGACAAGGACAGGAGCAATGTATTGGACCGAAAGTAACTCAAGACTTGGGTCAGGGAAGAGGTTAGTACTCATAAGTTCTTTAATAAAAAGATGGTCCAAAAAGAGTTCTAATCTTTTTTTGCTAAGGTGGACACTAACAATGACGGGAAGATCGACAGGTGGGAGCTTTATGACTATTGTATAAAAAACATTTCTCCCGAGTGATACTTATTATCCATAAACATCATCTATTATCAGTATTTTTTGTTAAAAGCAATAGGAAGGGGACTGGTAACATCTCCTTCCCTTATGGTTGCTCATCACTAATAGATTTATTGTACGATTGTGGCAGATAATAAGAGGTGGCAGGTAATAAGAAGTGAAAAATATAAGCAATAGCGATATTTGCTCTAAGGTAAGTATCCACTGCACAATCATCAAAGATGGCTTATTACCGAAGATAAAAAGGATAAAGCAATGTATGATTGATAATGATTTTGGATGGATAGATCATGAAACTTCAGCCAAAGGAGTTCTCACATATTGCTTCACTGAATCATACACTCCGGTCTTGTTATTGAATTATCTTTCGTAAATGCTGTCAGCGAACTTGAGATTTCTAGCCTTGTTGCTGAAAATGATGGCATGTGATGACCCACCAAATCTAAACCATCCGAGCAAATCACCCTTGTTGATTCTAGTTCCTGCTGAGACCACGCTCTTGATACCTGAGACTTCAGCCATGCCTACTTCGATGATGGCGACCTTTCCAATGAGGGGGTTTCCAGTCTCAATCACGTAGATCTGCCTAACTGAGGTCATGGTGAGGAGGGGCTGGGAAGCGATGTAGCTCTCCATGAGATTGAAATCAAGGTTGGGGTTGCCTGCATAGTAAGAGTTTCCCACTGAGTAGGCTTTTTCTAGGACACCTCCAACGGGTGCTCTCCATCTGTGATAGCACCAGGGGTTGAGGAAGCCTTGGAAGACTGATCCTCCCTCGAACTAGTTTCTAAAGTAGGCTTGCTCTGTGGCTGAGAGATGTGAGACACCAAACATTTCAGCAAGGGAATACCTTTGGTCCTTGAGCCAGAATTTGTCGTGCCACAGGACATTTTTATAGGGCATATTGAAATTGGGGTAATACTCTGAGTTATTAATGATTTGGTTAGTCAAAGAGGCGTCAAAGGGCCTTCTTTATTCTTTGATTTCACGAGTGAACCAACCGTGCCAGCTCTTAAAGCCAAAATGTGGGTCAGTCTTATCAATACCCACAAAATCATCGTAATTTATTCTGTCAGAGCTCAGCCATCCGTTAGATGCTGTCGTCAAGTATAAAAGCGATTCTGGCGAATCCAAGAATCTTCCATAGGCATTGAAGACATTCTTGAGATGTCTGTCAACTTAGTCCATGGCGAAGAAAGTTCTTCCGAAGTCAGTGTTGAGGAGGTCGATAACTAGAGCATAGAAGGGAACACCAACAATATCGGCATTCTCATACTCTGGGGCTGAGTAGGTAATAACGGCCCATTAGTTTAATAATTGCTCCCAAGTGTAGCCGTAAGAGACTCCTTCTCTTTTAGGTTGAGGGTGCTGCACACCGTTCTCATCGATCAAAAACTGCTCCACATACTGGGGAATCTGGTCAAGTCCTCCCTGTAAGTACATCAAGGCAACTGGATCATTCTTGATGTGGAGTCTCAAGGCCTCAATCTATGGCACAATCCTAGCAGTGGTTAGCTTGGATTTCTTGGACAGCTTATTTTGCCAACTTTTAATCTGCTTGAACTTTCCTTGGAAGAAGTTGCCCCTAAGCTGCTTAAGAGCTTATCCAGCAAGGGGAGTAGATTTTTTTGTGGTCTTTGAGTAGGCACTGGTGAGTGTCTTGAGGAGCTTCATTAAATCAAATTATAAAGATTCGATGTGATATATAGGCCTTTATACTTTGATTTGAGTTAGAAAAGATTTTCGATAGCCAAACGGTACTTAAAAATAAAAGTTACAGTACAAACAAAAGGATGACTGATACCCTTACTTCTCGCCTAGCTTTAGCTTCTCCTGCATCTTGGCTGCATTCCGAGTATTTTCACAGCTTTTACATGATTGCCCCTAAACATGTCTAAGAGAAGCAAGGCTGTACTCACTCACAGCCTAGATATAGATTAATAAAAAATACGACCAATCAATGCTAATTCAATTTTTTCATCAAAACTTAATGGCTTTACTGATTGTTGGGTGAATAAATAGATAAGGAAGAATGAATCGGTCCGCTAATATGTCATAAGAAAAACAAATGGAATTTGGGAGTCAAAAGGCTAATTGACATTTGTTAAAGGCCCAAATTTTATATTTGCAATATATTGATAGAGACAAATGAATAATTTGTATGAATCACAAGTGATGGGCAAAGCAATGATGAAATTTAATGATTTTTTATTTGTTTTTTATACGCTATCCTTACTGTTTCATATCATTCTTCTTTTTTTCCTCATGTTCATTTAAAACACAACAATAAAAAAGTGGTCAGAGTCGCCATTCTTTCGAAAGATATGAGTTAAAAGTATGAAAAAGTGTATGGCCATACTTCCGCTGCCTTGCATAGATCATAGACTAGGCAATCAAATAAAAGATGCATATCAAGGAAGTACTCTTTCAAATACTGGTCAAAGATTTAGAATAATCACATCTTATAATTTACACTCTTGCATTATATATTCATATTAAGTAGCAATGAAGGAAGAGGATGAACTTAGAGTATCAACCAAGGAAGATTCATCAATCTCTTCCCAACGCTCCTCCTTCATCTTCGACCACAACTCCCAAAGCTCGCCATCCCTCATCAATAGCGAGGAAGATAGCCTTCACTTCGGCAGGTAGATGGAATTAGGCAGAAAATAATAATTCGGTGTGAAGCTACTCTACATAGCTAATTGGACAAGAATATAGGCTCAGGGCGCGTATTTGTAGAGTTTGTTTCTGGAGAAGCTTGAAGGGAGAGAGCGAAGTATAGGGGAAGCAATTAGATACATGTTGCAGAATAGGCCAGATAGGGACTATGATATGAAACTATCTATGCTATACCTCAGCTATATTAGCTACCACAACATGAGGCATCATGAGCGCAAACTTAGTAATGAGCTGGATTGCTAGCAGCTCCAACTCATTAGGACCAACTCCGAGTACTGCCACGAACAAATGCTTATCAATATCAACTACAAAGAACTATAGTGGAACAACTACGATAAGAAAGAGAGCATTCTGCACATCATAAAGGGGAGGGTTGAGGGCAAGAGGAAGCAGTTGAAGATAGTCATAGATAAGATTGGGCCAGCCTTACATTTGGTGAAGGGAGACGACATGGATGGGGAAGTTAAGACTGCGGTTCGAAAGATGTGGGAGAACAATATTGAAGACTACTACAATCTGGTCTCATTATGCACAATTTTCGAATCCTTCAGAAAGTTCGCCATAACAAATCAAGTGGATATTCAGCCCACAGTGGAGCAGCTATTTGCAGCCTTCAAAAGCTGAGCAAACACAATTTTGGTTGATATTACTGAAGTCTTATGCTGATGAATGTACTTGATTTATGAGCTTTGTATCACTG
>JACCDV010528821.1_pt1 | contig 13248 bp, 12 predicted proteins | sample 7446131 | NCBI WGS metagenome assembly JACCDV01 (sample SAMN15323448, study PRJNA562643) | freshwater metagenome | isolation source: river surface water | place: USA:Blue River Watershed | collected 2017-08-17 | reverse complement strand
ATGCGGGGTTCGCGTTGCTCGCGCGGTTCACGAGGCTGATTCTCGCGTTGTTCGCGTGGCTGATTTTCGCGGGGTTCGCGGTTTTCACGACCCTCTCGCTGATTCCTTGGATTTCTGCCTTCAACGGGTTGACGGTTGTTTCTCAACTCCGCGCCCTCTCCAGCCTCACGATGACGCTGAAAAGGCTGTGGTTGTCCCGTTGTTGGGGCTGTAACCGCGCCTGTTTCAGTAGTAGCCGCTTCTTGTTTGGCCTCCTCTGCTTCCTCTGCCTTGGTTTTTCTGGGCCTGCGATTTCTGCGATCGTTGCCGTCAGCAGACGACTCCTCTCCGGCAGGCGTTTCCTTCACCGCAGGTTGAACTGTATCAGCATCCTTGGTTGTAGCAGTTGCCGCTTTCATTTCAATTGCGGCAATGAGTTCGCCTTTTTTCAACTTAGCGGTGTTGTCGATTTGAAGGTTATCAGCAAGGGTACGCAAATCACCCACGCTCATTTTAGAGAAATCCGGTTTATCGGCCATAAAAAATATTCGTATTCAAAAAAATTTTGTGCAAGAAAGTAGAGAAAATTCAAAGGCTTGCTGAATCGCAACGCCTAACTATTACGCAATAATAAGTTAAAATTCGAAAGCAAAAAAATTATTTGCCGTAAATCAACCCTTTAACCGTCGTATTGCTCAAAAAAATACTGTCGGCGCGTCAACCCCATCCCTTTCAACTGCTGTCGTGCCTCCGTACACATTACCTCCCAACCACATACATATACATGTGTATTGGGATTTTCTTGAATCAGCGGTTTATACACATCATGCACATACCCATGGTGGAATAACGATGGGTCGAGATTGGCATCGGGCCTACTGATCACTGGGTGATAAAAAAATTGCGTTGTTGTCTTAGCCAGTTCCTGCCACTGTTCGTGGTAAAGGACGTCAGCTTCTGTGCGATTCCCAAAGACCAAGTGTACCTTTCGATTAGGATTCAAAGTCAAACAAGATTGAATCATCGACCGGAATGGAGCCACCCCTGTGCCGGTACATACAAAGACCACATCTACATCGGCAGACGTCGGCCTCAACACAAACCCACCTTGTGGCTCTGAAATGTCTAACATCGCCCCTTCGCACTGCTGAAACAACCATGGCGTTACCTTGCCCAAATTATTGAGCGATATACACAACTCTAAGTGCGAAACAGGACTTCCTGACTCTATTGATGCGATAGAATAGCTTCTTTGCAATTCCACTCCATCAACAGTCGCGGTTAACACAACAAATTGTCCAGACTCAAAAACCACCATTCGCTCCAACGACAACACAAACCGCTTAACCCTTGGCGATAGGTTTTCAATCTTTTCAATTGTGGCCTTCATAAACACAAAATTACAACGAACATGTACATTTGCATTATGCAATTCGGTAATTTGATAGGGTTGATCGCCGGTGGTGCCATTGGCTCAGTACTGAGATGGGCTATCGGATTGAGAATCCCTTTTCATGCGCATCAATTTTCATGGTCCACTTTTTTCATCAATGCATCGGCTTGCTTTCTTATTGGGCTTTTGTGGAGTAAAATAGAAACTGATGCGGCCAAATTGTTTTGGATCACAGGATTTTTGGGTGGTTTTTCTACTTTTAGTGGTTTCACCTTGGAAATAATCCAGTATCTCCAGTGTCAAGAGTATAAATTGGCTGCTGTTTACGGCATTTCATCTATTATCTTTGGGATATTATTGACATGGTTAGGACAGCGATTTTCTGTATCATTTTCAGCTTAGCACACATCGGGAAGGCCACACAGTTGATCATCCCCATGGATGAATCACAGAAAAACCATTTGAAATCCTATGGCCTGGCTTTCTGGTTGCTCAAACAAAACCAAGAAGTTCAGTGGCTGCTCAACTATCAGGGTGGCAGTTTCATGTTTACCTATAGTGCCACCGCTGAAAAAGAGTGTAAAGTGCGGGGCATCACCTACGAAACCATCACCGAGGGCGCGGCCAATGCCATCCTCACTCAAATTCAGGATCCTGGCACCAATATGAATGTGGTAAAACTCCTGAATGCGCCCAAAATTGCGGTTTACTCCCCCAAAACCAAGCAACCTTGGGACGATGCCGTGACACTCGTTTTAACCTACGCTGAAATCCCTTACGATATCGTGTTCGACGATGAGGTATTGGGCGGGAAATTGCTCGAATACGATTGGCTGCACTTACACCACGAGGATTTTACCGGACAGTTTGGCAAATTTTACAGCAGCTACAGCACCGCCCCTTGGTACATCGCCGAAGTGGCTGAAGCCGAAGCGATGGCCAAAAAACATGGCTTTGAATCGCCCCGCGAGCTCAAGCGAGCGGTAGTGATGAAAATTCGCGACTTCATGCTCGGCGGTGGATTCCTGTTTGCCATGTGCAGCGCCACCGACACTTACGATATCGCCATGGCCGCCGCAGAAACAGACATTTGCGAATCGATATACGATGGCACACCCGCCGATCCCCGGGCACAAGAAAAATTGGATTACGACAAATGCATCGCCTTCAAAGACTTCACCTTAATTGAGGACCCCTTGTATTATGAATACAGCAACATCGACGTAGATCCATCGCGCAGAAAAGTGCAGGAAGAGGAAGACCTGTTCACCCTGTTCGATTACTCGGCCAAATGGGATTTGATCCCCAGCATTTTGTGCCAAAACCACACGCGCACCATCAAGGGATTTATGGGCCAAACCACGGCTTATCGCAGTCAGTTGGTAAGATCCGACGTGCTGGTAATGGGCGAAAACGCGCTATTGAATGAATCTCGATATATCCATGGCGAACTGGGGAAAGGCACGTGGACGTTTTTCGGGGGGCATGATCCGGAGGACTATCAGCATTTTGTGGGCGAGCCACCAACGGATTTGAATTTGCATCCCAATAGTCCGGGTTATCGACTGATATTGAATAACATTTTGTTTCCATCGGCGCAGAAAGCCAAGCAAAAGACCTAGGGGATGTGGTTTCGTCAAATATGGACGTCGTTCGGTAACACACCCCGCTTGTTTCAATGGGGCTGGCTACTGGTACTAATGGGGAGCGTGGCGATGCGGTTTGTTGGGATCACCGACATGGCATGGGGTTACGACGAGCTGAGTGCTGTTTTCAGGGCGATGTCGACTACTGACAATTGGCATTCACATTTGGCTGAGGGCGTGGCGGTTGACGGACATCCAGCGGGTGTACAGACAATTTTGTGGTGGTGGATTTCTGTAGCGGGGAATGACGTAGTATGGCCTCGCATTTTCACCGCGATATTTTCGATGGGCGTGTTGTGGCAATTTCACCGCATCGCCAATAAATTGTTTGGCTACGAAGCGGCCTTTTGGTCGGTTTGTTTGATGGGATTGATGTGGTGGCAATCGAGCATGGCGATATGGATCCGTCCTTATGTATTTGGGTTGCCGTTTGTGTTGTGGTCATGGGATTTGGTTTTGGAGTTATTGAAGCAGCGTGATGCTCGGGGCGATGTGATGCTTCCTGAGGGCATGGGCTGGTTCGCGGTCAAGTTAGGCGGCGCCCTGGCGGGCGCCGCCTACATCCACTATTTCGCCGGCCTTACGGCCGGCGCATCCTTCTTGGCCCTACTGCTCATTCAACCAAAAATCCAAGCAAATAACAGTCCTCATACCCAAGGACTCCACCCGTCCTATATCCTTTTTCTCCCCATTACCGTTGCCCTCCTTTTCTATTTGCCCCACCTGCCCATCACCTATGCCCAGTTTCAACTCGGCGGATTGGGATGGCTCAATCAACCCACACCTTATTTTCTTTACAACTTCCTACAATTCGCTACAGGAAACTCACTCCCCATACTCATCCTCTTCGTTGGCGCCATTATCTATGCCATTCAATTCCAATTTCGCATCGCCTACCTTCCCAAACCCGCATCGCTCAAACGCATTTTACGTCAGCCCGTCATCCTTTTATCACTGGGATTCACCTTCGTCTTCGCGTTCGGCTATGTCTTTTCCGTGACCCGCGCACCCATCCTTCAAAACAATGCGCTGTATTTCGCTTTCCCCCTGCTCATCCTCGTTGCCGGCTATGGCATCGCTACACTAAGAAATCAACTTTCCCCAACATTCAATGGCATAAACCGGTTCGAAAAAATCACTCAGCCCCTAGCAATCGCACTGCCTGCCTTGCTGCTGTATAACACCCTCTACCAAAAACAATTCCTCACCCTCGAGCGCAAAGGATCCCACCATCGCATCGTGGAAAAATCGATCGAATTCGCCCAAGAAACAGACAATAACGGAACAGATAAACTTTGGCCGCGCCACAATCACATTTGGCTCGACGGTCCGGCCGACAACTACCAATTCCACAAAGGGCAAATCTTACAGAAACACAAAACCACAAGTATACCCCCATCAGAATATTTTGAACTCCAAGGTCCATCACTTCCATACCTCGCAAAAAAATTGCAATCCCTAAAACTCAACGACCATGTCTTCCTCGGTGTGCAATCTGGATCTCAACCCTGGCTTTTACCCCTCATTGAATCACACTTCGCCTATACTTCCCGATACGAAAACGACACCAATTCAGAAGAAATAGATATCGACCGTAAACTATCACCCAGCCACCAACCCACACAAGAGCAACTGATTGGCGGCGAGTGGTTTACACTGGCAAATTATCGCGAACCGACCTTTAGCGCGGCGGATTTTCACCTGCAAAACGCCAGCATAATTGACAATACCACTGATACCACCACCCTTTCGGCCGAGTTGCCACTCAATCAGTTCAAACCCCTACCCAACGACGTTATCCTCATCGTGGTGAAAGTCGCTGATGCCCAAGGCGAAATCCAAACATCGCTCTGGAACCCCAACAAACCCGATAAGCACTACTACACCAATGAAATTCTGCGCACGAAACTTCAAATCGATTGGCGCAGCACGCATATTAAGGATTATTCTAATGCAGGATTCAAATACGCATTGCATGCGATCAAATTGGCCGATATCCCTGGTTGGAATCCCAGCACAGAACTTCGAATCCACATCGATGGTGCCTCACAATTCATGATTGGCAGATATCGCGGCAACCCCTATCTCTACGGAGTTATCCCAAACTAAAACGCTGTTAAATTAACGCTCAACCACCGTAAACACGCGGTGCAAATTGAAGCCCAATCGCACGCCCGCAGCACCCCAACGATCGTTGGTTCTGGTGATAAACATCGATTCGTTCATCCCCACGCTGTTGGTGAAATCGAACTGGAACACGTGTCCGCCCGTCTCAACATCGAATCCCACCGAGAAACTGTTGTAGAAATCCCCGTTTCCGTTCAAAATGGGAATGTATTCCATGTTCAAAGAGGTACGCATGCTCAGCTTGTTTCGGAAGCCCAACCCCAAAGCAAATTGGGTTCTGTCTGTGCCCGTAGACACAAACGATTCCGAGGCACCGTCGTAGCGCGTATTCATGCCAGAACGAACCACCGTGGGCGATATCACCCAAGAAAAATCATCGTTCACCTTTTTACCAATGATTACCTGTCCTACGTACGACAAGCGATTTTTTGTAGGAACCCCCCATTGGGTATATACGGGACCAACAATACCCACGAGTGTGCGGTTATACTGCGTATTCTTGTAATCCACCGCGCCCAATAGCAGGATCGAAAGCGGCTTTTTATTGTCCGATGTTTGATGCATAATGCGATACTTGACATAGGCATCCACGCCTTTTTCAGATTTCACATTGTATCGACCCAAACCCACCATGAGGTTTTCATTCACACCATATTCCCCGCCGAAACGGATGGTAGCGACATCGAAACCAAAGGCATTCACAACATCTTCGTTGTTAAACGCAGCGGCACCGCCATTCATCGCGCCAAATCGATGGCTCATTTTGAAATCGAACACACCTGGATCCACCAATTCTGTGCTTTGCAAGTTCACCACTTTGGTGGTTTTAAAAGCAAACTGCACTTTCTCGGCAACCGGTGCAACAGGCTCATCGAACAGAGAAAAACTGGTATCGTCTTGCGCTTGCAACTGGGGCATCACCAAAGCAACCACAGCGATGGCAACCATGCGCAAACACGCATTCACATTGATATTACGCATTACCATCTTCTTACAATATTAAATCCGAAACGGAGGTTAGAAGGTTCAAAAGAACCGTTGTTTTGTGTCATATAGTACGATTCATTCATCGACTGGGCATTGCTCACACTCAGCTGAAACACGTGCTTGGCCGTATAAATTTCAAATCCCAAAGCCATATAAGGATCAGTGGGAATATTGACTGTTTTCATAGCACCACTGGGCGATGGCATCGACGACAAAAAGGGCTTTTGAATTTCGGCAGTAACCGCGTAACGGTCAGAGAACTTCATCCGTCCGTAAGCACCCATCACGGCGATGTCGTTGGACTCGGTAGCCAAATCCACCAAATTCACGTGCACCAAACTGGGCGTAAGGGCGATCAATAAACGATCATTGATGTTTTTGCTGATGATGATGGTATTTACAAACCGCAATCGGTTGGTATAATAGAAAGGTTCTTGCGAAATATTGGCGCGGGCTTGGGTGTTGATCGACACATTGCTGTACCAAGCGGCCGTCACCTCCGATTTGTTATCGCTGGTTTCTTTGTCCGCCGAACGTGTGGCCTTGCCTTTGAATTGATACTTGAAGTAGCCATCGGCAATCTTGTTCATGCTACTGCGCGATACACCCACGGTGAGTCGTTCAGACAATCCAGCATCCAAACCAATACGCATATAACTTTGATCCAGTCCGTACCAATTGTAGGCACCGGTTCCGAAGGTCCCGAAACGGTGTTGGATAAACATCTCCCACTCGCCTTTGGGCAATCCGGCTGCGCCTTGCATGTTGATGATGCGCAAACTTTTTCGCTCCAAGCTCAATGCTGGGGGAATGTATTTGGTGTTGAATTGATGGGTTTGTGCGGATTGGTTGAGGGCTTCTCGAACCGTTACCGAATCTGCGCGTTGAACATCCACACCCGCTTGCAGGCCTGATTGTGTCAACAACAAACAGATCAATGAGATACTGAAATTTTTTCTCATGTTATTTTATTGTGGCAGGCCGTTGCGAATCCATTTATCGACCTGACCGATTTTACAATCACTCAATTTGCCACCGGGAGGCATCAAACTGTAGGGACTGGTATTTTTCAAGGTACCACTCAAACTGCCTTTGAGGGCTTGGGCTTTTACTAGATCATAGGTATGGAGCGATACGCCGCCGGAGGGGCCGCTGCTACCATGACAACCAATGCAATTCTGATTGATGATGGGCTGTATGTTGGCTGTATAGGTGGGGTTGGCCGAATCACAGGCAGAACTGCCATAGTTTTCAGCTTTGTTGTCGTAATAGCAACTCTGCGCAACCACGGTTACCGCGATCAACAGCATTGACGGCAACCACCATTTGAATGCTGACTTAGTCATTGGGCGCTCCTTTTTGAATCCATGTACGCACTTGATTGATTTCACAATCGCTCAATTTACTTCCACCTTTAGGCATAGGATAATAGCCCGTATGATCCAGCGATTTCAACAAGCCCTGATTGATGGCGTTTTTCACACCGAGATGGCTAGACAAGTCCACACCAGCACCTGCATTGGGATAGGCGTGACAGCCCACACAGTATTTGGTCATCATGGGTTGAATCACTGCAGCAAATCCTGAAGCGGTTGAATCACATTTTACGGCACAGTTGATGCCATTTTTCGCCCCATCGGCAATCCAATCGTACAGCATTTGCTTTTCAGCCGCTGATAATTTGGTGTAACCTTTGGGTGGCATATCGTCATCAGCAACTTCCTCGTACAGTTCCGAGCTATTGGGCTTTCCTTTCACCAAACCGTGACTCACAATTTGTTTGTAGTTCGACAAGTTATACCCTTCTGCGGCAGTACCAGCGTCGTGACAGCCACTCATGGCACATTTGGAATTGAAGATGGGCAGAATGTCGCGCTCGAAACATATGGCGGCATTGGGATCACCCATTTGTTCGTGCTGACAAGATTGCATTCCCCAAACACCCATAAAGGCGAAGGCCGCGATGAGCGAAAACTGTTTGATGTTCATGGTTTGTACTGTGAGCGATGATAAAAATTATTTTGCCAATGCGCAATCTACTGTGATGGCAATATCGTCGGAAACCGAAGCAGCACTAGCCGCTGGGATTTTGATTTGATAGTCAGAGCATTTGATGCGGAAATTGGCCTTCAAAGTAACCGCGCCATCTTTTACCACAACCTTGCCAGGAACGGTGATGTCTTTGGTTACGCCATGCATGGTCAACTGACCAACCGCCTCTACGGGATACTCGCCATTTTGGGCAAAATTCACCGCAGCCATGTTTTTGATTTTGCCTTTGAAATTGCTGTATTGAAAACGAGAAGTTTCCATGTAATTCTCTTGGAAGTGCTTCTGCATCAGGGCTGATTTGAACACGAAACCGTTTACAGGCACACGAAATTGCAACTGATTGTTGGCGGGAGCGATGGCGGCTTCTACTTGACTGTTGTTGGCTGAAAATTCCTCGATCGAAGTTTTGCTTACGAAAGAGATTTTACCCGCAGCAGTTTTGTATACTTGAGCATTTGACAACATGGGCATCAAGGCCACGGCAGCGATAAAGATGTATTTTTTCATGATTGATTCTTATTCTATTGTATGGGTTTTTGTTATTCTATGTTACTTGAATCTGAAGTATTGTCGTGATCCAACGATTTGGAAACATCGGCTTTGTGCTGCTCCAATTTCAACAAGGTGCAACGACTCATGTCGATCTTCTTCTCAGCAAACAGGTCATCGGCCGACATCGGCACCACCAACCCATCGCACACACACTGCAAAGTAACCACATCACCGGCCACTACCCCGCTCACAGAAGCTTGATAATCTTGGTGAAAATTGGCGTTCAAGTTAAATCCTTCCACACCAGTTTTGATTTGCAGGGTAAGACTGCTGTCGCCAAGTACATCGGCTACCTCACCAGAGAACTTCACGCTTTTGCCCACAAAGGCAGAAAACGTTCTTGCAGCTCCCGTATCGGCATTCAATTCTCCCACCCACTGTTTCAGGTCCTTTTCAAAATCGGGGGTACCCGAAGTTTGGTTTTCAGGGGCTTTGTGCCATAAGTAATAACCAATACCAAAGCCTAAGATGAAAATTACCAAGACTACCCAGAGAATGCGACGTTTATTCATAGTTTTTGTGATTTTTGCAACTAATTAATTTGATGTTGCGTATTTTGTAACAACAAATGTGCCACTAACCCCCAAACGATGAAGCAATTATTTTCCATTTTCCTGATAGTATTTTTTAGCCATTTGGGCTTATACGCTCAAAATCAACCAAATAGAACCATGTATTTGGCAGAAAAAATATATCAGTGCGATACTGCCTTCAGCACAGCCAATGCCATGGTGGTTGAAAATGGCGTCATTTTGTACATGGGGGATGTCAGAACGGCCGATTCCCTCTACCCCATGACACCCAAAACGGAATTTGTAGGCAAGTACATTTATCCTGGCTTCATCGATGCGCATTGTCATTTTTTGGCCTACTCCAAAGGACTCACAGAAGTGGATTTGGTGGGCAGTAAATCAGAAGCAGATGTGATCAAACGCACCAAAAAATTCGCCAAAAAGAACACGCTTCCTTGGCTTATTGGTCGGGGTTGGGACCAAAATGACTGGGCCAATAAATCGTTTCCAGGAATGGCACTGCTCGACAAAGCGTTCCCCAATACACCGGTCTGCTTGAGCAGGGTCGATGGTCACGCCGTTTGGATCAACTCCGCAGCCGTAAAAGCCCTTAACCTAAACACCCAACAAGTGATTGCGGGCGGGGAATTCGTATACAAGGACGGAAAATTTCAAGGGATTTGCATCGACAATGCCGCTGATTTGGTAAAATCAAAACTGCCAGAAGTGCCCTTTACAGCATGGGAAAATGGACTGAATTCGGGATTGAGGAATTGTCATGCACAAGGACTTACCCAGATTGCCGAGGCGGGCATGTCGTTGAAAGACATTCAACTGGTGCAAGATCTGCAAGCACAAAACAAACTGAGTCTGCGCATCTATGGTATGCTATCGCTCAGCGAGGAGAATTTGGGCTACATCTCTAGAAACGGAATGATTTACACCGATTTGTTCACGATGCGTTCGGTGAAAATGTATTTGGATGGTGCGCTGGGTTCTCGCGGTGCCTTGCTGAAAGGCGATTATTGTGATCAACTCGGACACAAAGGCCTTCAAATCATGGATGTGGCGAAGTTTGAAATGTACCAACAATACTTGTTCAACAAGGGATTTCAGGTTTGTGTTCACGCCATTGGCGACAGTGCAAACGCCATCGCTTTGCGTACATTCCAGAAAAACATCCCTGAAGGATACGATGCGCGTTGGCGCATAGAACACGCCCAAATTGTGAATGGCAAAGACCAAAAGATTTTTGCCACGCGTAGCATCATCCCGAGCGTACAACCTACCCACGCCACCTCTGATGCGCCATGGGCCGACGAGCGTTTATGCAGCACAGCGGCAAAAGGCGGTTATGCATATCAGAATTTGTTGAATCAGGCAAAGGTGATCGCGTTGGGTACCGACTTCCCCGTTGAAGGCATCTCTACCATGAATACGTTCTACGCAGCCACGCAGCGCATGGATGCGGCAGGAAAACTCGAAAGACCTTTTATTGGAGAACAAGCGTTGACCCGCAAACAAGCCCTTTGGGGCATGACATTGTGGGCGGCCTATGCCAATTTCGATGAAACACGCACAGGATCGTTGGAGAGCAGCAAGATGGCCGACTTTGTGGTGATGGATACAGATTTGATGACGGTAGAAGCAGCACGCATTCCCAAAGCCAAGGTTGCAAATACCTTTATTGGCGGAAAAGCGGTCTATCAGCGATAATTCTGCCTCCTTCTACCAATTTTGTGACCTAAGTCATAGACAGGGCGATCGTTTACCTATATTTTTGCAGCAAGATGAAATTCAATCATTTGAGTTTGGCTGTTATTGCATTACTCATCGGGGGATGCAAGGACAAAAACAACACCATCCATCCCCAGTACCAACCCATCGTTGAATCGGTTTATGCCAGTGCCACCATCAAGGCCGCGCAACAATACACCCTCTATCCGGGAATGTCGGGCCGAATCCTGAACTTCACCGCTACTGAAGGGGATCGTTTATCGGCAGGACAGGTTATCGCCCACCTCGACAATACAGGTGCTGCTTTGAGTGCCAGCACGGCGGGTGAGGCAGTGGCACTGTCCAAGGTGAGCAACAAGCAGTTACAAGAGATTTCAGCACAGCTGTCCACCGCGGTGGAACAAGCCAAATTGGATTCCCTCAATTACAAAAGACAGCAAAACTTGTGGGCACAGAACATCGGTAGTTTATCGCAATTGGAAGCCAAAAAACTGGCTGCCGCTGCCAGTAAAAATGCCGTAAAAGCGTTGCAAGCCAAATTATCAGTAGCGCAGAGCCAAATCGCCTTCAACCAAAAACAGGCACAAAACAACCAAGGCACAGCGGCGAAAAGTTTGTCGGAATTTGATGTAAAAGCCGACATCAGCGGCGAGGTATTTCAACTGTTGGCAGAACCCGGAGAGTGGGTATCGCCCCAAAAACCCTTGGCTATTTTGGGCAACAGCAGCGATTTCTTGATCCATATGGAAGTGGATGAGGTAGACATCGCCAAGGTGAAGGTTGGTCAATCTGTGGTTATCGGCCTCGATGCCTACAAAGGTCGCTCCTTCAAAGGCCATGTTTCTCGCATTATCCCCATCATGAATGCCAAATCCCAATCGTTTGAGGTGGAAGCGGTTTTTGATGAAAAACCAGATCAATTATACCCTGGATTGAGCGCAGAGGTGAACATTGTCATTGCCGAGAGAGCCAAATCATTGTTGATACCCATCACCTGCATCGACAAAAACAACGTGGTAAAAACCAAATCGGGCGATGTGACCGTGAAAACCGGACTGCGCAATTTGGAATTTGTGGAGATCCTAGAGGGCTTGACAGAACAATCCGAGATTTTGGTCCCCAAGAGCAAATAAATCATGGGCAATTCGGTTCTGATTCAAATTGCCAAAACGCATTTGCTCACCCGCAAAAAGCAGAGCGCCATTGCCAGTTTGGGCGTGACCTTTGGCATCGGCACCTTCATTGTGTTGGTGAGTTTTATGACGGGATTGAACGGACTGCTGGATGGATTGATTTTGAATCGCACGCCGCATATTCGCATTTACAACGAGGTTCAGCCCAGCAAAAAACAGCCCATTGAATTGCATCCCGCATTTGGCGGCAAGGTACATATGGTGCACTCGGTGAAACCCAAGCAAGACCAAGCCAGCATCTACAACAACCAACCTTTGATGTCGACCTTGAAGAAAAACCCCTTGGTTATGGGCATCACTCCGCAGGTTAGTGCACGCATTTTTTATCAATCAGGGTCGGTACTCCTGAATGGAAACGCCATAGGAATTAACGCCTTGGAAGAGGATCGATTGTTTAATTTCAAGCAGTACATCGTCAATGGTTTGCCCAAGGACTTGGCCAACAACGAAAACGGTATCGTTCTGGGGATTGGCGTGGCAAAAAAACTCAGCATCAACGTGGGCGACCGCGTGCAATTGCTCAGCAGTACGGGCGCTACATACCGATTAAAAGTGGTGGGCTTTTTCCAAAGCGGATTGGCCGATATCGACAAAGTACAGAGTTATGTGAATGTAAAAATGGCACAACGGATTGCCGGCGAGGGCAACAATTTTGTGACAGACATTAGCGTAAAGCTGTTTGATATTGAGCAGGCGAAGGGCCTGTCGGACCAAATTGCGGCCACGTATGGCGTGAACAGCATCGACATCAAAGCGGCGAATGCGCAGTTTGAAACGGGCACAACCATCAGAAACATCATCACCTACGCGGTATCCATCACCCTATTGATTGTTGCGGGTTTCGGCATTTACAACATCTTGAACATGGTGATTTATGAGAAGATGAACGACATCGCCATTTTAAAGGCCACCGGATTTTCTGGAAACGACGTAAAGCGTATTTTCATTTACCAAGCGATGTTCATTGGCATTGTGGGTGGATTACTGGGCTTGGCGATGGGTGGTGCGCTGAGTTTTCTGATCAGCAAAGCCCCGTTTGAGACAGAGGCCATCCCCACGGTAAAAACGTT
>JACCDV010167863.1_pt1 | contig 13252 bp, 11 predicted proteins | sample 7446131 | NCBI WGS metagenome assembly JACCDV01 (sample SAMN15323448, study PRJNA562643) | freshwater metagenome | isolation source: river surface water | place: USA:Blue River Watershed | collected 2017-08-17 | reverse complement strand
TTCATATGGAATAAATTGCATTTCCATATTTGATGACATTTTATTACATATTATATATAATATAAACATATATAAATCTCGTTTAATATAAATATAATAACTTACATTTTTTTTTTCTTCACAATATATGTCCCCTACGTCGTTTTTTATTTTAAATATATTATTTATATATTTTTTTATGCGTATAATTTTTGTTGTCGTATATAATTTATATATATAAATTTGATTAACAAGTTTAACTTTAAAGTTAGAATATAAATATAATCTTCTAAATGAACTACTAAATATAGGCAATGTTTGCATAAAATTAGTTCTAATAAATAAAGTCTTAAGAGTAATAGGAAATTCAGGTAGTTTAGAATTATATAAAAATCCTAATTCAATACATTTTAAAGGAATATTTCTAAGGTCGGGAAGCTCTTGATTATAATTATCTCCTAGTATAAGATATTTTAATGTAGAAGGAAATGATATTATCTTTTGATTAAAACCATTTCCCATTATAAAAGTTTTAAGATTTGTATTGTGTATTTCCGGAATGGAAATATAATCACCAGCATAAAGATTTAAAACTTTCAATGTTGAAGGCAAAGATGATATTCTTAAAATATCGTTGCTATTATTGTATATTTTAAGTTTTTTTAGATTAGTATCTTTTAATATTGATAGAGGATGACTATATTCCTGCCCAATGACCAATGATTTTATATTCATGTTTTTAGGTAAATTTAAAGGAATATTATATGCGCTGCCAAATGAAATGTGTTTAACCTTTGTATTATTTACACTCGGTAATTGCATATTATAATAATAACCAAATATTATGTGTTTCAAATTTGTATTTTGCAGAGATGGAAGAGTCCTATTATATAGCGAAGCAATCGAAAATACTAATTTTTTTAGTGTTTTGGGTATATAAGCAAGTTCTCTGTTATAAACTCTCCCGAAACGTAATTCCACTATATTAGGGGGATACACATCTATATATTCGTCGAATTCATCCATAAAAACCAATATTTTTATTTTATCAAATAATAGCTTTTTCTTCCTAAGTTTGTTATACATTCTTATATTAGATATTTCCACATATGAATTTTTCTTCCCTGTTGTTATTGTTTTATCCGCATGTTTTATATCATTTACACCGTTCATTCCAACACTTTTATTAAACTTTTAATATTTCTTGTAATTGTCGTAATTATTATAGCCGATAAAGTTTAATAGTTTTAACATATTATATATTACGTATAATATTTCATTTTTATAATACGTTTTCATACAATATGGGAAATTAGGAAATTAGAAAATTATAAAATAAATAATATTATGATATTACAACATATATGAATATATGAGAGAATATTAGATATTAATATTAATATTATCAAATGTAGATAATAATCCAATAAACTCAGCAGCGGGAATTATAAAGTCATCACCATCCAAATATTTTCTCATGATATAGATTATTTTATATATATCGATAACTATTATATATTCAATTTCCAACAAATGTAAAGCCAAATATTCTATTTGATGTCGCAGTTTTTGATAGTTCATTTCAGTTTTATTGGATAAAATATGACGATAGTTAAGTAAATATTGATATGTTATCTCTGTTATATAATCAGTTGCAATTTCATTGTAATTTACATAATATAAATAACAATCGATACATATACCATTTTCATATTTTGTGTCATGCGGACAATCTACATCCATCGTAGTTTGTAATAATAAAAAGGTGTAATGATTAATTTTATCATTTTTATCTTTAATTTTAAACTTCAAAATAAAAAATATCTCAAAGATATATTTTATTTATTAATAATATTGCTATACTAATTTATATTAAATATTGTTTTGATAGATGTTTCATATTTCTGTAATTTCAAATTTATTTTTTTGTTTGCATCGGTAAGCTTGTTATTTTCCGCGATAAGGTCCGCACATTTCTTTTCCATATCAACAAGTTTATCACTGAGCGCATTTTCAAATGCATTTGATGATGCAGTTGCATGCGATTCAATTATTTTCTTTAACTTATTATTCTCAGCGATGTGTCCTTTTATTTCGGTAATCTGCCGCGCTGCTTCGTATTTTGCTTCATTTATTTGCTGATTAAGCATACTAATTTTGGTTTCATATTCTTTTGCTAGCATTTTGCCATTATGTGTAGCCTCTTTCTCTGCGGTAAGTTGTGTAATTAAATTATCACGTAATCCCACCGTTTTATTATATTTTGCTTCCATTGCCGCCAATTTTTCCTCGGTAGTTGCAATATCAACACCAAGGGCAGCAAATCTCGCTTTATATGTCTCCGCCGTTGCGAGTTGAGCCTTTGCATTGAATAATTCTTGACGTATTTTTTCTATTTCCGCAGTAAATTTGGCTTCGCAAGCAATTATTGCCTGTTGATGTAATCCATCCTGTGCGGATAATTCCGTTTGAAGTTTTGCCGCCGCTTCATGAGTTGCGTTTCTTTGCGCGGCTTCATATTCCCTTTCTATATTTGCATTCTTCGCCGTTTCCGCTACTAATTTACTTCTAAGACGTGCGATTTCATAGTTTGCATCTGTTAATTTCATCTGCTGATTAGCATATTCGTCTTTAAGGGTTTCAATATATGTGGCATATGTATCAGCTATTTTTGTAGCTGCGGTAATTTGGTTTTGTAGCCCTTTTATGATACCTTCTTCAATTGTTTCTTTTGCATCTTGGGAAGATTGTTCATTTGTATCTGTGTCATTCACAATCGGGGGGATGACGTCAATATTTTTTTGTGGCTGTTTGAGTGAATATTGTTGAAACTTGCGGAATCGGTCATAATATTCATATACGGTTGCATAGTCAGGCGGAATAATGTTTTTTAGCATTTTAAATAATTCTTGCTCTTTATCTTTTGAATTATAACATCCATCGCTAAGCCAACGATACCATGAGCCAATTGTATCGGTTAAATATGTGGCAAATATACGATGATAATTACCATGTGAATCAACCCTTTCCCCCTTAATGTAAAAGGGTAATTTTGGGAATGCAACCTTATTTAATATTAAATACATCTTCGAAGGAGGATGATATATATTTAGATAATTATCTATCTCAAATGTTTGCATTTCATTTATTTTTGATTTGTCTGGTTTATATATAATGTCTTTTGTATCAATTGATATATTTGTTATAACATTATTATGTCCACACGATTTACATGGTATGTGTTTTACTGATTTATGCGAAAGTTCACAATTTTGACAAGTAATATCAAATTTATTTAAATTACTTGTTTCAGCAATATAATAACTACCCATTACTATACGATTGGGAAGGATACCAATCGCGGTATCCCATCTTTGAATACGATTAATTATTTCATAGTCTCCATTATTTGTATTTACTTCATAACAATAGGAAGGATTAAAGGGTGCGTCATCTTTCTTTCCAAGTGTCTCCAATTCAGGAAAATATTTATTAAATGCCGTATCCAAGTTTATACTGCAATTAATTGATACGTTTGCAATTTTCATAATCGTATTGCTATAAATATCTTGTTTGCGTTTATCCGCATCTGCTTGTAATTCACGAAATTTATTAAGATTATGCTCAACAATATCCATTTTGCAAATGATTCAAGAAATTAATAAATTGTATTTATATTTTTTTATATGCTTGGCTACTAGTCAGGTATTAATATCTTGTCTAGATGATATAACAATATACGTAAAATATATTCATTTTTTATAATCCATCAAAGAAAAAAAATTAAAATTACGTAATTTGTCAATATGGTAATATTAGAACATGCTACGCATAATAAAGATAAATTTGCATATGGTAGTTATATAACAAATATATGATAATCATCAAATGATAAATACTAACGAAATAAACAAGATTATAAAATATTGCATCCGTTAAACATGTATAATTTTGTCATGTATGTTATTATTTACTATTTGATAATTATATAAATATGTTTATTAACAAATATTGCAAATTTATAAATACGGTAAATAAAATTCCATTATTTTTCCCAGGTTCCCCAATTTTAATGGAAAAATGATACGTATAACAATATATAAAAACTACAAAACTCCATACATCCACCGCATATTAAATGTTTTGCATTCAAGATGAAGACCATGACGAAACACAAACCTATTATGAATATGATATTATTATTGATGATAATGTAGATGTAATTATATATAGATATGGTAATCCATTTGCACATCAAATGGTAATTGATAGATATATTAATGCAGACTGCAAAAAATATAATATTCAACCACAACAGTCATCAAACACAGCATCTCAACAAAATAACACCACACATGACAATTTTGATAATACAGACCAACATGATTTAATTATTGATGTTGAAGATGCAATTGAAGACTTTGAGATAGACATGGAAATAGATGGCGAGTATTAATAGAAATATATAAAATATTTTTTTTCATCCTAGAAACAAAATTATTATTTATAGAATTGTTCAATATTAGGGTAAAAAATAATTCATATGGTCCCCCGTATTATACTCATCAATATATAGACATCGCCCGCCGCCGTATTATATCAATCTTGCAGGGGATATAATCAACTGCCTTAAATAAACATACAATTTTCCCAATACATATCCCGATGTAAATCCATGAATATATGCGAAGCAAATATATATGAATTTACTATATTAATGAATCCATCATATTGTATAATTATTTATATTTGTTAATTATACATATATCAAAATCGATAATCATGCGCCATCGGCGTTCTCTAATACCTATAATGGTAGGGGATATATAACAATATTTTTAAGCAACATATTTAACGTCATTACATAATTAAATCATAATAATTACAAATTACCAATTTCAGTAGCGGAAAATCCATAAAACATAAAATTATGCATTTACGTAAAATATTATAACATATGACGGTCAAAAACAAAATTTAAAATTAACTGATACGGTCCCCCATATTATACTCGTCAACATATTAAGGTCGCCCGCCGCCATATTATATCAATCTTGCAGGGGATATAATCAACTGCCTTAAATAAACATACAATTTTCCCAATGCATATCCCGATGTAAATCCATGAATATATACGAAGCCAATATATATGAATTTACCATATTGATGAATCAATCATATTGTATAATTATTTATATTTGTTAATTATATATATATCAAAATCGATAATCATGCGCCATAGGCGTTCTCTAATACCTATAATGGTAGGGGATATATAACAATATTTTTAAGCAACATATTTAATGTCATTACATAATTAAATCATAATAATTACAAATTACCAATTTTAGTAGCGGAAAATCCATAAAACATAAAATTATGCATTTACGTAAAATATTATAACATATGACAGTCAAAAACAAAATTTAAAATTAACTGATACGGTCCCCCGTATTATAGATGTGTGTTCTTTTTGTATGTTGTATAGTTTTAATATGTTTTAATTTATCTAAATTTGCTAATTAATAAAAAAATGAAAAAAAAAATAAATATATATGCAAACAAATTTGACGAACAAACATCGAAACATTCAATCATAATAAAACAAAAAACATATGGAGGAAATTAATCAATACAATATTATTTTAAGCCTTGATGATTGCACTGAAATTATTAGTGAAAGTGGAAGTGATACAACTAATGAAAACACAAAGGATAGTAGCAATATTTTATATTTTAATGACCCGGACAGAACAACACCCATAGATATTAAATTAAATTCTTATGGCATACCGCCCCCATGTTTATATATTGATTTGTTTGGAAATGAATATATGAAACTCACAGAAATAGAAGAATATAATTCTAGAATACTAACACACAGAAACACTACCCCGAAAAACAACAATACTAAGCAATCAACTTTTTCCATTAATAATATGCTAAACAAAGGCAAGAAATTCAATTTTGAAACATATAAGCATGAAATCTGCGAAAAATATAAGAGATATACAAACGGCCAAGAACTTAGTCCAAATGAAGTCATGATTATTTTTAATATATATATCAATAAACATTTTAATACAATTGACTATACAATTAAATATTATTTACGGCAGCGCGAAAAATACTTCACTTCATAATTTTATCCATTATATATTTAAAATCCAAATTAACAGTATGATTATCTATTTTTTTTTTTATAAAATATAAAAATGAAATGCAAATCAGTAAAGACACAGTAAAAAGCAAAATATTTAAAGCAAACGCCCGCTCAAATATCAACTGCTAAAATATAAATAATGATTATTATAAAAAAAAAACAAGACGATAAATATAAATATAAAATTATATCGAAAAAACATATACAACAAACTAACAAAGACGACAAAGAGAAAAAAAATATAGATAAACTATATTACAATATTATAGATGAAGAAATAAATATATTAGATACAATAACCAAAATTAATGATAAAATTAACAAAAGAGGACATAACTACAAGATTGAAAAGAATACAATAAAGGCTATAATTTTTATGGATAAAGTAAATAATAAAATATTAAATCTAAATAGACTTCTTGGACTTAAATCCATTATATTGGGTGATTCATTTAATGATTCGATATATGGCATACATGTGTTGAAAGAATTAAAAAGTTTAAAAATAGGCAACAAATTTAATCAAGAACTACCGATGATAGAAGGCCTACATGCTCTTAAACTTGGAAATGCATTTAATAACCCACTTCCTCTGCTTCCTGCCTTACGTTCCCTTATTATTGGTAATAATTTTAACCAAGATATATCTATTCTTGAACATTATAAAAATCTTCGGCTATTTAAAATAGGTGGGACTCTATTCAAACAATCTATTAACATGCAACATTTTCCAATAGTTATATTAATATTAGGTAATCGTATATCAACCACAATTAATAAATTACCCGATTCCCTAAAAATATTTAAAATTGCAAATAGTGCTTATTGTTCCCTTACTTTTGGATTTCCCCAACATTTACAATATATGAAGTTAAACGATAATATTCAAAGACATATTAATTTATACACTATTCCTCAATCTATCAGGACAATCATATATGGTCCATCTCTCTATGGAATAATGCCGGAAATTCCGGCTTCATTAATACATATTAAATTACCAAGCAATTATACTGCTCAACTTCCTCCTCTTCCACCAAATTTGAAGACATTTATATCTCCGCATGAATATAATAAATTTCTAGGGAATATTCCCGAATCACTAACAACTCTAAAATTGGGATATTTCTATTCCCAAAAAATAAATAAATTGCCCCCATGTCTAACGACTCTTATACTTGACGATGAATTTCGGTGGGAAATTCCATATCTACCCGAAAGCTTACTTTATATTAAATTGGGGTCAATATATGATAGACAGCTCCCGCGTCTTCCCCCTCGATTAAGATATCTCACATTTAATAAAAGCCTAAGCCCAGATAATGTGCATCCCGCTATAAGCATGAAAATGCTCGAATTCTATAAAATGACATATGAAAATGATATAAAAAAAAAAGCAAAAGATAAAATAAATTCCCTCGTCGATGGAGATGTATCGTCTATTAATAAAATAGTTGCAAATTCTATATATGCATATAATTATAAATTTTTAAATATACCAAACACAATAGAAATGTTAATTACATGTTCGCCTAATGTATTTTATGAATTGCCCCCGAGTGTTCATACTGTTATACTTATTAATTTTTACCCTTTAAAACAAGAAATATGTAATATAAAGGGTGCAATGTATGTTGATAATATATTTATACATGAGAATTATATCGATAAATCAAAGTATAATAACGAAATATTTATGATTCCCTATAATGAAAAAGGCTATGTATTGATTAAAAGAAATTTAGCCCCATTTATTAAATATATGATAAAAAATCCAGTTTTCATACCATATGAAATATATAACCATATTATAACCAAGTTTAATTTTTCATATTAGTTCTATATATTTCTATATATTTCTATATTTTCATATGTTTCTATATATTTTTATATATTTTTTATATCACAACGGCCAAATAGATATGAATATATTAAAAAAAATTGAAATTATTTATATACAAATACAATCTACACATTGACAACCACAACACAAGACCACGCGAGTATGGCGGAAATGGAAATAGAAGATGTTGAAACTGATACAATCCACCCATCAACCGCCTCAACACAAGACCATGCGAGTATGACGGAAACAGAAAGAGAAGCTGTTGAAACTGATATAATTACAGATATTTATTCCTATGCCGTTAATCAAATCAAAGATGTTGAGTGTATTATGAACATGACTCAAAAGTATGATGGGTTTTATAGGGCAAATATTGACAAATTATTTCGCGACAATCCATGTGTTCCATCCCCGATCTATATTAATGGAGAACGAGAATATATCAAAAAAAGTGAAGTTGAGCAATTTTACAGGGATTATAATATTTTATATGCACGTATGGCTAAGATAAATGATGGGACAAACAGAAATATTCGCAGGGCAGTTCAAAGACTAAAAGTAATTGCACGGGGAAAGAGCGAAGACTTGACAGATTTTACCGCAAAAAAAATATATCGATATATGATTGAAACAAATACACACACATATCTAGAAGCATATATGATTCAAAAACTAAAAGAAATTGCTGAGGAAAAGGGTGAAGAGTTGCCGGATTCTACTGCCAAAAATATTTACCAATATATGATTGAAACAAATACACACACATATTTAGAAGCATATGATACCTATATGCAGAAAAACCAGGAACCCCTTAATTAATATATAGGTGTATATGTTAGTTTTTATGTATTTATTGATGTGTAGCTCTATTTTCCATTATTTTTTTTTAATGTTTTTAATATTTAGCAAAAATGAACAATAAAATCCAATATTCATATCGTTAGACAATACATATTATGACGGCACAACAATATGCGAATATACATTATAGATTAGAAAAAAACATAACATCTTTGCAATGTGTATATGATATATATGTAGATATTTTAAAACATGACCCGTATATAGATAAGGAAAAATTAAACTTAATATTAAATTCTATGCATATATCGTTGCCACATATTGATATTGATAACGAATGTCATATATTCTTTAATTTAGAAGGAATACAGAAATATTATAAATTATATTCTATTGCAATGAAATCACTAATAAATATTGACAATTCCATAATAAAAAAATAATATTAATTAATGGTAAAAATGATAATAATACTGGTGTAAATATCAATAATAAAGATAAAAACAAATATAACTGGGATGATACACTATATAGTTTGTTGTTTGCAGTTTCTGCCTTTTTTTTATATTACAACTAACAAAAAAGATAAAAAATGAATAATATTTTCAATCGGGGTTATGTATAAACAGTTTCATCAACGTTATTGTAGATGCCTAGAATTCGTGGGAAACAATTCCTAGATAAACATATTCCTGATATAATGGATAAATGCAATAAAATATATGAAATATATGATATACTAACAAAGGATGGAATTGACGCAACATATATATATAAAGATAAAAAAAAATGTAGTCTGCTTCCCCCCCTAATATATTTTAATAACAAAAAAAAAACAGATTTTTATATGGATACTACCGAAATTACTGAATATATTGAAGCCTCAAATGCGAAAATTATCCGTTTAGAAAAACATTTAATATCCCATAAAAATAATACGTTATCTAGGATAAAAAGATTACAAAAAAACATTTATAATTTACATAAAAAAAAAATTAGCGATAATATGGCTCGTTCTATTTTAGAATATAAGAAAAAAAAAGATATATACACATATAATAAAGCATATTTAGCATATATTAATGACCCTAATATATGCCAAGATAATAATGTAGATTATCCTGATTCTAGTGTCTGTCCTTAAATTTTTTTGATTTATTTATATACATTTCTTCATAGGTAAAACCAAAATCATTATAAATATAATTATATATTTCATATGGTATAAAATTTTTGTTATATAATATATAAATCATAAAGGGTCTAATATTTTTTTTTATACAGAAAACATACTCTTTAAAATATGTCGTCTTATATCTTGTATATGTTATATATTTGAAAATATTACAAGATTTATAATAATCACTTTTTATTGCAAATGGACTATCATTTATTCTCTGTATATAATATAAATATTTAACGTCGGGGAACACATTAACATATATACCATATCTAACGTAATCATATTTATGGTAGATTACAATTTTTTTTAGTGTTTGTGGTAGTTTCGGTAATTTTGTCATATTTCGACTAAATGGTTCTATCCTCAAATATGATATGTTTGAGTATGTTAAATCGGGTATATATTTCGAAATATCCCCTATGAACCACAAATATTTTAATTTTTTTGGTATAACTATGTTATTATAATTATATATATCCACTGGGTTAATATCTCTTATTATTTGAAGAATCCTTAAATTACTTGGAAATCGTGGATATGGTTGATTATATTTACTATGTATTTTAATTTTTTTTATTTTGGTATTATATAAATCCGGTATTCGTTTATTATATTCATAGTTTAAAGATAGATTTTTGAGCGTTTTTGGAAGCTCCGGTAATTCTTTGTTATAAGATGACATTGTGCAAATAATGAGTTCTTTAAGCTTTGTATCTTTAAGTGGTGGAAATGTTTTATTATATTTTTCTCCAAGATGTAGATATTTTAGGGTCGATGGTAGCATAGGTAGTTTTCGATTAAAATATTTATCATCGATAATTAAATATTTTAATTTCCCTGGTAGTTGTGGTATTGGTTCCTTAAAATTATTTTCGAATTTTAAATATATTACTCTATTAAAATATTCTTCCATCATAAATGATTTATATCCCCTTTTATATATTTGAGATATATCCCAAATATTACATTTGTAATATATGTAATTTGTAGACATTGTATTTCTCCTAGTATATAGTAAATTATAAATGATTAATTATATTCTCATATGTTTTCTGGATTAATTTTCATTTTTTATACATATAAGCGAAAAATAAAAAAATGACAATAAGAAAGTAATGTGTGCGTCTATAATATATATTTATAATATATATTGTTAATTTGCATTAGTTTTTTAATATAAAATTAAAGTTTTTATATATATAGTCGTATATTTCAAAAGGTATATATATATTATTATATAAAATATACAATAAATATGTATTTAATATAACTTTAATTGAAATCCGTATAATATCAGTATATACCGTAATTAAAAATATATTATTATTATATTTATATAAGGAAAGTTTTTCTTTTAGAAAATTACATATATTATATAAATTTTGAATATCATAACGGTCATACGTATATATATAATATTTGTCGTCTAATGCATGACACACTTTTATTTTTATTTTTGATGAACAACTTAAATAATGGTTCAAATCTGTTCCAAAATAGAATGATATCTCATTTATATTTTCAAATTTTCCACAATAATTAGATGCAAATATTACTTTTTTTATTATGTGGCCTGACGGTGGTATTAAAGGAAAATTATATATCGAACTTTTGTTAAATACAATATATTTTAATTTTGTATTTGCAAGAGAAGGCAATGGATGATTATAATATATACCAAAATTTATATATTTTATTGTTTTCGGCAAGGCTAGAAGTATTCTATTATATGAATTGCCGAATGTTAAATATTTTATTTGTGAATACTCTAAATTTAATAATTTACCGGTGAAATCATTACCAAATATTAATTTACGTAATTTTCGAGGGAAACATTCTATAAATCCGTTGAATGAATATGGAAATCGCAATGTCTTTATCTTTGTGTCATATAAATCCGGTAAGTCTGCATTAAATTGATTTATAAATTTAATTGACTTAACTGATGAAGGTATATATTGAAATTTTAGATTAAAATCTATGGAATCTATGATTATATGTTTTAAACCAAATGGAAACATTGGTATTATTGCATTATGGGGATAAACGCCGACGAGTTTGATTTTTGTCATTTTTTCGGGGAATGTAATCATTTTAGCAAATGTATTATCATACATTTCCAAAATGAAATATATATTATCATAACCTACTTTCTCAATTAAACATGTTATATTAAAAGACATATTTTTAACTACTGAATTATCACATTTATTCTCCTGTTGATTCTTTTTTTCCATTTTTCTAATTATAAATTTTGTTTTTAATGTTTTGATACCTTAATATTTTAGTATAAATAAAGATTTATTAATATATTGCAATTTATATCTATTAATATTTATATTAACATATATTATTTCATTTTTTTGCTTTTAATTTTATTTATTCAATATATTCAATTTATTATATTTCTTTCAAATGATATTATTCAATAATAAAATTAAAAACAATTAAAATGTGTTTTTAAAATGACATTTAAATTTAAAAAAATTAACAATTAACAATATCCCCGGGGTTAATAGTAAGAAATTCCGTATTCTGGTAATATTTTGGTTGTTCGTGAAGATTTGGCTCTTTGACTATACAATTTCCATCTATAATTTTAGGGGCATATGTTAAATAATCGTCGATACCTTTATATATTTGGGTAATGGATTCTACTTCATCCATTTTCCCGTAGCCACAACATAAAGATGTAAATATTATATCAACATTGTTAATATCCTCGCCCCTATTTACTAGAACATTATATAATACCGCCATTGTTGCATAATATGCGTTTTGTGTATTTGCAACGTTTTGAGGTAATAACATGGTAGGAGATACTACAAGGGAAGTATTACCTCTATCAATTATTATAGAACTTCCAATCGGTAAATAATATCTACCGATGACATTTACAATATTAAGACTTCTCATAAGTCTTTTAACATCTTTTTCTATATCTGGGAATACTATTCTACTTAGGGCCATATCAATACCCCCATCCATAAAACAAAGGCTATTCGCAGGCGATACATAATATGTTTTTCTATTTGGATTAGGAACATAATCCTCTATTTTCATAGTCAATGCAATATGATTTTTATTCTCCATCGTATTTTTTTCATTTATTTTTTCTGTGAATCTATCGTTTAAGGAAATAAATATAATCGGCATTTAATATTTATTTATATATATATTTCTTATAAAAAAACTATATACATATTTATATATAGAAATAATAAAACCGAATGCAAGAATATAAATTTTACCATGGATAGAAATTATAATCATAATTTTT
>JACCDV010361465.1_pt1 | contig 13253 bp, 12 predicted proteins | sample 7446131 | NCBI WGS metagenome assembly JACCDV01 (sample SAMN15323448, study PRJNA562643) | freshwater metagenome | isolation source: river surface water | place: USA:Blue River Watershed | collected 2017-08-17 | reverse complement strand
GTCATTAACTAAAATTTTTGTTATAGTAGATGATGATGTAAACGTACATGACATAAACGATGTCATCTGGGCAATAACAACACGAGCTGATGCAGCACGAGATGTTATGATAATTGATAAAACCCCAACAGACACGTTGGATCCTGCATCTCCGCTGCTTAACCTAGGATCAAAACTTGGAATAGATGCAACTCAAAAAACAAAAGAAGAAGGATTTGAGCGAGAGATTCAAGAGCAGGTAAAGGTTGATGATGCTACAAAAAGTCTTGTTGATTCTAAATGGTCAGGTTATGGAATTTAATGCATGCATACAGTGTTGTAAAAGTTATCCCTTTCTTCTACTTGATAACCAATCTGTCTTATAGAATCAATTATTTTTTGGCTGGTAAGCTCAGTTGAACGAGATCCAGTGCATGATACTACCTCTTCTCCAATGAGTGTTCCACCAAAATCATCTGCGCCATATTGAAGCGCAAGTTGTGCCATTCCAACTCCATTTGTCAACCATGACGACTGGATATGAGGTATCAGTCCATCATAGACAAGCCTGCTTATTGCAATCATTTTCAAAAGTTGCATTCCACCTGCACCAAAATTTACGGTGCCTTCTTTTTGTAACAGAGTGTTGTTTGGCTCAAAGCTCCATGGAATAAATGCCATGAATCCCTTTGTTTTTTCCTGCAATGCTGCAATTTTGTAAAAATGTTCTGCTATATCCTGTACAGATTCAACGTGCCCATACATCATAGTAGCTGATGCAGGAAGGCCAAGTAAGTGAGCTTCTTCCATGATGCGAAGCCATTCGTCACTTGAGATCTTTTTTGGGCTGATAATTTTTTTTACAGGATCAACTAGAATTTCAGAGCCAGCTCCTGGGACAGACTGTAATCCAGAATCCTTTAATCGTGAGATAGTTTCTTTTGTAGACGATTTTTCAACACGTGCAATCATGTCTATTTCTGATGCTGAAAGTCCATGAACCCCAACTTTTGGAAACTTTGTTCTAATCATTCTAAATGCATCCTCATAGTATTCGATTCCAAGGTTTGGATTGTGCCCACCCTGAATGAGCACTTGTCTAATCTTAAACAAATCCCATGCAGTTTTTACTCTGGCCTCGATTTGATCAAGGGTTAATGTGTATGCTTCATTATCTCCAGGAGGTCTGTAAAATGCACAAAACTTGCAATCAGTAATGCAAACGTTTGTGTAGTTTAGGATTATGTTATTTACAAAAGATACTTTTTTCCCAAATTGGTTTTGGGTTAGTTTTCCTGCAACAAGGCCCATTAGAAAAACATCATCTGACTCTAAAAGCATGATACAATCATCAATTGTAGGTCGTTTTCCATGAAGCGAGTTTTCTAAAATGTCTCCAATTTCGCTTGAATGAATTTGTTCAGTAATTTGACTCAATTAATCTGCATTTGTTGCTTTTCAAATGCTATTTAATCTTTGAGCTGTTAGCAAAATGAATCAACTTGATAAGTTTTGTATGATTGATTGTCTTTTTGCTGATTTCATTTTTTACGTTATTTTTAAGTAGGGCGCAAAGCGGAGAATCATTTATGGCATCTGGTCTAGAAATAAGACTCAACCGAATTTTAAGAAAAGGCAAAATGCTTTGCATCCCAATGGATCATGGCATTTCAAATGGACCAATTGAGGGTCTTGAGGATCCCCATTCAATTATTTACAAATGCGAAAGTCATGGATTAACAAGCGTAATTATTAACAAAGGAATTCTAAAAACACTTCCAAAACCAACAAAGATTGGCATATTGGTTCATTTCTCAAGTAGTACTTCGTTATCATCGTCACCAAATAGAAAAATGTTGACAGGTACTGCAGAGGAGGCCTTACGCCTCGGTGCTGACGGAGTATCATTACACATCAACATTGGTGGAAAAGAAGAACCAGAAATGCTAGAACAGCTTGGAATGACAGCAGAGCAATGTCATAAATGGAATATGCCGCTTTTAGCAATGATGTATCCTAGAGGAGAAAATATCAAAAATCCACATGATCCTGAAATTGTAGCACATGTTGCAAGAATTGGTGCAGAATGCGGTGCAGATATTGTCAAGACGCTATATACTGGCGATATTGATTCGTTTGCCAAAGTAATAAAAAGTGTTCCAGTACCAGTGGTAATAGCAGGTGGGCCAAAAGCAAAAACTGATCTTGATGTTTTACAAATGACTGAAGACGCAATGAAGGCAGGAGCAAAAGGCGTAACTTATGGACGAAATATTTTTGCCCACAAAAATCCTGAAAAAATGGTACAAGCCCTAGCTGCAATCATATTCAAAAAAGAAACTGCAAAGGAAGCAGCAAAAAAAATTGAGCAAAAATAGAGAATTAATTATTTTACCTAAAGTCTCAAAAAATCAATTAGGTAAATTCCTTGTCAATCTAAAAAACGAGGGCATAAACATTGTATATTTAGATCCAAAAATTCTAACTAGAACAAAAACAAGACTTGTGTCATTGTTTCCTTCTACTTCTGCAAATTATGTAATACTTGATAAAGACACGACAAAACCAAAAGGGAAAAAGACTGGACGGAAATTCAAAGTCTTGTCTAATGCAGATATAGAAAAAATTCTAGATTCTGCAAAAAAAGGCTTAGATTTTGTAATAGTTGAGGTAAAAGACTGGAAAATAATTCCACTTGAGAACATTATTGCAAAATTACACAAGTTACATACCAAAGTTTTTGCCATAGCAAAAGAGCCTGAAGAGGTACGGAAGATGTTCTCAATACTTGAGATTGGTGTAGACGGCGTCATCTTTGAGACATCATCAATTAGTGAGGTAAGAGAGGCACTTGTTTATCTTGGTTCAGGAAGTTTTGACTTACAGGCAGCAAAGATTATTGACATTAAAGGAGTTGGAGACGGAGAACGAGTCTGTGTAGATACTGCATCTATGCTCCACAGAGGAGAAGGGATGTTAATTGGAAGTAGAGCAAACTTTTTGTTTTTAGTTCATAACGAATCAGTTGGCTCTTCTTTTACATCACCTAGACCATTCAGAGTAAATGCTGGTGCAGTACACTGTTACACATTATCACCTGACGGTACAACAAAATATCTATCTGAGCTTGAAACAGGTTCTGAAGTGTTGGTCCTTGATTCAAAAGGAAAAGTGCGAAGAGCCACAGTAGGAAGATCAAAAATTGAAAGAAGACCAATGCTTATGATAAAAGCTCAGATAGGCGATGAGGTTGGAGGAATAATAGCTCAAGACGCAGAAACTATTCGATTTGTAAAACCAAACGGCCATCTAGTATCTGTAACGCACTTAAAAAAAGGAGACACAGTACTAGCGTACTCAAAACCTGCCACCGGTAGACATTTTGGAATGGAAGTATCTGATGAATATATTCTTGAAAAATAGACAATGGCATACAAAACATGTGTTACAATAGCTGAAAAAACACCAAAAAAATTAATTCAAACTATAAAAAAGGCCACAAAAAAATCAAATTATATTGAAATACGATTTGATTTTCTAAGCCCACATCAAGTTCCAGAATCATTAGAATTGGTAAAAAAATATTTGAAAAGATCTGTTTGTACTCTACGACCAAAATCTGAAGGTGGTAAGTTTTCTGGAAGTGAAAATGAAAGATTATCTATTCTAAAATTAATTGCAGAATACAATCCATTTCTTTTAGATGTTGAATATAACACATTAAGAAAAAATAAACAGTTTGCAGATTATATTAAAAAAACTAGAACAGATTTGCTTGTTTCATGGCATGACTTTAAAAAAACACCAAATGACTCAACTTTGAGCAAGATTTTAAACCAAATTACAAAATTTTCAAAAAACATCAAAATTGTAACTACTGCAAGCTCAACAAACGACTCTACACGCGTGTTGTCACTGTACAATAATGCCTCAAAACTGAATCTAATTGCGTTCTCGATGGGCGAATACGGCAAAATGTCACGTATTCTTTGCCTGTTTCTTGGAAGTCCCTACACCTATGTTTCACTAGGAAAACCGATAGCTCCTGGCCAATTTAGTTTAGATGAAATAAAATCTATTATCAAAATCTAGTTTTCAAAACTTATTTTATAATAAATAGTTTAAATCAATCTTTTCTTTGACAATTCTAAATGACAAAAACTTTTGCTGTGATAGGTGATCCAATTAATCACTCACTTTCACCAAATATACATAATGCAGCATTTAGAAAACTGGGTTTAGATTGTACGTATATTGCATATAGGATACCAAAAGACGAGCTTGCAGCAGGAGTTGAATCCTTAAAATCAATTAAAATTTCAGGATTTAATGTAACAATTCCTCACAAAGTTGAGATGCTAAAATATTTAGATGAAACAGATGATAACTGTAAGCTCATAGGTGCAACAAACACAGTATCAAATGATAATGGAAAACTAAAAGGATACAATACTGACATGGATGGATTTCTTGATCCGATAAAAAAACGAAATGTGGTGATAAAAGATTCAAATGTTTTATTGCTTGGTGCAGGAGGAGCTGCCAGAGCAATTGTTGTTGCATTCATTAAAGAAAAGGCTGCAAAGATAACAATAGCCAACAGGACAAAAGAAAATGCAATAAAGCTAGCACAGTTTGCTCAAAAACTTGGAATTGATGCAGTAGCAAAATCTTTTCAAGAAATTGATGCATCACCGCAACACAAATTCATTGTAAACGCAACTTCAATAGGCCTAAAAAATGAACCCTCGCCTATTCCAAAAGCGTGCATCAATAAAGATACAGTTGTTTACGATGTTGTTTACATGCCAATGAATACTGAGCTTATTGTACAGGCAAAGAAAAACAATGCAACAATAATTTATGGTTATGAGATGCTTTTAGGACAAGCTATTCGCTCATTTGAAATATGGCACGGCATTGTGGCACCATACGACACCATGAAAAAAGCATTGCTTGGGGGATTTTAATGCCAATAGTAAAAGCCAGTCTGCATGGAGCAATCTCCATAGTTAATGCAATAGCTACTGGGAAAGGCGCTACGCTTGGCATATCACCTAAGGTAGAGGCAGAAATAGAGACATTACAGGGAAAAGGAATCATAATAGAATCAGAAACAAAAAACCTGAGCTCTCGATTAATAAATAAAGTTGTAGAAAAAATAGTGTCAAAAAACGATCTTGATAAAACAAAGATTAGAATCTCATTAAAGTCTGAAATTCCAACTGGGTACGGGTTAAAAAGCTCAAGTGCGATATCGTCTGCAGTTGCATTAGCATGTGCAAAGTTATTCAATCCTAGATTAAATGATTCACAAATACTGGTTGCTGGAGTTGATGCATCTATTGAAACAGGAGTCAGTATTACAGGAGCTTATGACGATGCATGCGCCTGCTACTATGGAGGTTTTGTGGTTACTGACAATTACAAAAGAAAAATAATTCATTCAGAAAAAGGTCCACGAAACCTATCAGTTGTAATATTTATTCCAAAATCACGTAAACGTGGAAACATTAGAAACCTAAAAACTCAAAGCGCAATTTTTGAGCAAGCATGGAATCTTGCAAAAAATTCTGACTATTGGAACGCCATGATTTTAAATGGACTTGCTACATCAACTGTCTTAAATTCTGATCCTAGAATAATTGCAGAACTTGTTGAAAGAGGGGCTTTGGGGGCATCAATATCAGGCAATGGCCCTTCTATTGCAGCAGTTACCAAAAAAGATAACATTTCAAATCTAAAGAAAGTTTTTTCGTCATTTGATGGAGAGACTGTAGTAGCTGAAGTCAATAACAAAAAGGCTGAAGTGTATGAACTGTAAAGTCGAAAAAACAAAAATCAGTGGAACACTGGTTTGTCCCCCAAACAAAAGCTATACACACCGAGCAATTTTTTTAGCGTCACTTGCTGATGGTAAAAGTGTTATCAAAAACGTACTATATTCACGCGACACTAATGCTACCATATCTACGTGTAAAAGTTTTGGTGCCACAATAATACAAGACAACTCTAATCTTACAATAAATGGAATTAAAGAAGTAAAATCACCCTCTGAAATTGATGCGTCAAATTCTGGAACGACCATACGTATTGCGGCTGCTATTGCTGCCTTGAGTAAAGGAAAAACAGTACTTTCAGGAGATGAAAGCCTCAGACAAAGGCCTATGCAGCCTCTGTTAGATGCGTTGGAATCTATAGGTGCAAAATGTTCATCTGCAAATGGCAAACCGCCCATTTCCATTACAGGTAAAATCAGTGGAGGAGAGGTAACCATTCCTGGAAACATATCGAGTCAATTTGTATCTGCCTTGATGATTATGAGTCCACTTACGGAAAATGGTCTTGTTTTGAATATAAACGGAGATCTAGTTTCAAAACCATATCTTGATGCAACAATTACATCTATGAAAAAATTTGGAGTTACTGTTAAAACTGTAAAACCATACAAAAACTATATCATTTCTCAACAAAAATACAAACCTACCGCCTTTACTGTTCCTTCTGATTTTTCAAGTCTTGCCATGTTGCTTTCAGCATCTATTTTACTTGGAGATAACATTACAATTAAAACAACTATTGATGATTTGCCACAAGCAGACAAGGCAATTTTTGATATTCTAAAAAGTTTAGGAATCATTGTAAATATTGAAAAAGATAACGTGACCGTACAGTCTCAGAAACCTCTAAACGGTGGTAAATTTGATCTGAGCAATTCACCTGATCTCCTTCCACCCCTTGCAATTCTTTCACTCAAATCTTCAAAACCAATCCACATTTTCAATGTGAAACATGCAAGATACAAAGAAACTGACAGGATTGCAATTCTTGCAAGAGAGTTAAAAAAATTAGGTGTTAGTGTAGAAGAAAAAGAAGACGGATTAATTCTTGAATCAACAGATAAACTACATTCTGCTGACTTGAATTCTGAGAATGATCATAGATTGTTTATGGCATTTTGTATTGCAGGAATGTATGTTGGTAATTGTACTGTATCAGATCCAGGATCAATTGATGTTTCTTATCCCAATTTTATTTCTGATCTTAAGAGGGTCGGAGGAAAGATTTTACTTTCATAATAGTTTAAAACTATGAGCATATTCGAGAAAATAGTCGTAAACTTCTTTCAAATGTGTGTAACAGTACCAATTAATTATCGTTATAAGCACCTATAGTGAGGTCAAATCATTGCCTGGTAGTTCTATTGGTCAGAGACTAGTTTTAACAAGTTTTGGTGAAAGTCATGGCATATGTGTGGGTGCAGTGTTAGATGGCTGCCCTGCTGGATTAGAGATTGATGAAAAAGATATTCAAAAAATGCTTGATTTAAGAAAGCCTGGCCAATCACTTGTATCAACACAAAGAAAAGAAGAAGACAAAGTTGAGATCCTATCTGGAGTTTTCCGAGGTTATACTACTGGTGCTCCTATTGCCATGATTATTTGGAACGCTGATCATGATTCACGTGCTTATGAACAGCTTAAAACAAAAATGAGACCAGGACACTCTGACTATCCTGCGTTAATAAAATACAAAAAATTCAATGACTTTCGCGGCGGTGGAAGATTTTCTGGAAGATTGACAGCTACTCATGTCATGGGTGGTGCAATTGCACGAAAATTACTTAAAACAACATTAGGTATTGAGACTAATTCTTACACTTTGCAGATTGGAAAAATACGAATGAGTAAGGTAACTCAACAAATGATGAAGATGATTTATTCAAACGAAGTACGTTGCCCAGATAAAAATACTGCAAAAAAAATGCGAAACGTAATTCTTGCTGCCAGAAAAAAAGGAGACTCTCTTGGGGGAATAATTGAATCAGTTACAACTAATCTTCCAGTTGGACTAGGCGAACCAATTTTTGGTTCCCTAGAATCAGATCTTGGAAAGGCACTTTACTCAATTCCTGCTGTAAAAGGAATAGAGTTTGGTTCTGGTTTTGCAGGAGCTGAAGCCTATGGTTCTCAAAATAATGATCCCTACATGGTAAAAAATGGCAAAGTTGTGACTAAAACTAACAATGCTGGCGGGATATTAGGTGGACTTTCAAATGGTATGCCAATAGTTTTACGCATAGCATTCAAGCCGGCTTCATCAATATTGAAAAAACAAACTACCATCGATATAAAAACAAAAAAGCCCACTAGTTTACAAGTTACTGGTAGGCATGACCCTTGTGTTGTTCCACGTGCACCACCAGTTGTGGATTCACTAGTTTCGTTAGTTCTAGCAGATCATGCATTGCAAGGTGGATTCATAAAACCTGTTTTGTAGTGTCATGTCACATATAGACGAATTACGAAATAAAGTAGACGAAGTTACGCTTGAAATGATCAAGCTGTTAAAAACACGAACTGATATTGCAAAAGAGATTGGCAATATTAAAAAAAATCTCGGTCTTGGTATAACAGATCAAGCTAGAGAGGAACAATTACGAGCAAAAATTATTTCGCTATGTCATGATATAGGACTGGATGAGTCCATTGGTACAAAATTTTTAAACTTTCTATTAACCGAGTCTGTAAAAATTCAGTCAGAAACAAAACAAACGCATCTTTCAGTTTTTTTAAAAGCAAAGGCGCTTGAAGAGGAAGGAAAGAAAATTATCCATATGGAAGTTGGAGAACCTGATTTTTCCCCTCCAAAGATTGTCAAAAATGCACTGGAGGAAGTCTATGACAAGGGTTTTGTAAAATATGGACAAGCCAAAGGAATGCCAGCCTTTCGCACTGCGCTTGCAGAATCAGTTGCCAAACTATATGGAACAAATACAAAACCAGAAAATATCATCGTTTGTCCTGGTGCAAGGTTTGCAGTTTACCTTGCAATTACAACACTATTGAATGCAGGTGATGAAATAATTGTAATAGAACCTGCATGGCCTGCATACAGAGAATGCGCACAAAATTCTGGAATAAAGGTACGTTCAATCAAGACCACTCTTGAAAGCAAATGGGAGCCATCAGTACAACAAATTGCTGATGCAATTAATTCTAACACAAAAATGATTGTTTTAAACTATCCAAATAATCCTACAGGCAAAATATTACCACCAAAACTTCAAGATAAAATCATAGAGGTTGCAATCAAAAATGATCTCTACATATTAAGTGATGAGATTTATTCACAATACACATACAATAAAGAATGGAAAAGCATTCTTTCATACAATTATAAAAAAAGCATTGTCACACAATCATTTTCTAAATCTCACTCAATGACAGGCTTTAGAATAGGTTTTGCTATTACAGATTCACAAATAATAGACAAAATGGCAAAACTGCAAGCTTTGTGTTTAACAAATGTATCAGAACCAATGCAATATGTTGCATTACAAGCACTCAAAGCTGATACAAGCAATAATTCTATTAACATGAAAACTAGGCTAAATACTGTGACTCAGAAAGCAAAAGCTATGAAACTAGATTTTGTTGAGCCAGATGGTGCTATGTATCTATTTGTAAAATTAGGAAATGAAAGTTTTGATGCAACAAAATTTACAAATGAGGCGCTGAATTTTGGACTTGCGCTTGCTCCTGGTGAAGCTTTTGGTGATTACAAGAATTTTATCAGAATTTCTACAGGCATAGAAGAAAAGAATCTAATGGAAGGGATGTCCCTATTAAAAACGGTACTAGATAAGAAATGAAAAAGAAAATTACAATACTTGGAGCTGGGGGAAAAATGGGAAAGTGGTTTTCAAATTATTTTCTTGAAAAAGGATACGATGTAATTGTTTATGATTCAGAAGCTGAAATCAAAGGCAAGTCATTTATCAAAGCAACATCGTTGGTTGGTGCAGTGTTAAATACAGATTACGTAATGCTGTGTACACCTACAAGACGGACACCAGAAATTATTAGATTAATTGCAAAAGAAATGAAACGCGGTTCTTATATAATTGAAATTTCATCACAGAAAACAAAAACAGCTACCTCACTTGCAAAAATTCCATCAAAGGTTAACCCAATATGTATACATCCTATGTTTGGACCAGGGGCAAAAAAAATGGAGAATCAAAATATAATTTCTGTGCCAATCAAAGATGCAAAAAAAGAACTAGCTGTCGCAAAATCACTTTTTCCTGGAGCAAATTTTGTAACTATTGATGTTATTGAGCACGATAAAAAAATTGCAGTGATTTTAGGTTTAACACATCTTATTAATTTGGTTTTTGCAAATGTTATTTCAAAAGATGACAAAATTTCTTTAACTGAAAAAATGTCAGGTACTACCTTTAAGGCCCAAAAAATATTAGCAGAAAGCATACTGACAGAATCACCAGACTTAATTGAAACGATTGTTTCAAATCCAGAGATAAGAAGATCTGCCGAAGAGTTTTGGAAAGACTTGGGTAGAATACTAACATACATTCAGGAGGCAAAATCAGAACAAATTATCGAGTATGTCACTAACTGCCAAAAAGAATTATCAAAAAATGTGAATTTAGAAGAATCTTATAAAAAGTTAACAACTATGGTAAATGCTATTGAAAAATAATCAATATGCGTGCAACAAAAATTGTAACATGCTTTATCACAAATGAGAACAAAATTCTCCTCTTAAAAAGAAGCGATAAGGTAAAATCAATGAAAGGATTGTGGGCAGGAGTTAGTGGCATTATAGAAAAAGACGAACTCCCGCTTGCAAGAGCCAAAAGAGAGATTTTTGAAGAAGTTGGATTGCATGAGGATCAGATCAAGCTTTTAAAATCTGAAAAAGAAATGAGGATAATTTCTCCTCAATACAAAAACCATGAATGGCTAGTCTTTCCTTTCCTATTTGGCGCTGAAAACCAGACAATAAAGCTCAATTGGGAAAATTCTGATTATAGGTGGATAAGTATTGACGAAATTAAAAATTTTGAAACGGTTCCTAGTTTAGATAAGGTCTTGCTCAACCTGCTCTAAATTCTTGCTTTCTTTAGCATATTTTCTTTGTTGAGGCAACATTACATAGACACATGCTCCCCCACACATGGTGCATGGTACGTTGTTGCCACCTCTTTGTCCTGTTCTACCATGGATTCGTGCAGCTTCTTCTGGATCGATTGATAACGCAAGTTGTTTTTCCCAATCTAGTGTACGACGAGCCTCCGTCATCTGCATATCCCACTTGATTGCTTTTTCACGTAATTTGACAAGATCAGCTGCATGTGCTGCTATGCGATATGCGATTAGTCCTGCCTTTACTTCTTGTGCATTAGGTAGCGCCAAGTGTTCTGATGGTGTCAAATAACAAAGAAGATCAACACCTTCGCTTGCAGATACCGCAGCACCTATTGCACTGGCTATATGATCATGTCCTGATGCAATGTCTGTTACAAGTGGACCCAAAACATAGTATGGCACATCACCGATTAATGATTTGGCTAATCTGACATTGGCAGCAACTTCGTTTAGTGGAACGTGACCTGGCCCTTCTACCATCACTTGCACATCGCTTTCGTGTGCCTGTTTAGTTAGTCGTGCAACATTAATCATTTCTTGCACTTGGAGTTCATCATGAGAGTCTAGTATTGAGCCTGGTCGCAGTGCGTCACCAAGGCTAAATGTGACATCATATTTTCTTGCAATCTCAGTCAGATAATCATAATGAGCAAAGTAGGGGTTTTCCTTGTCGTATCTTAACATCCATGCAGCGGTGATTGTTCCACCTTTGCTGACTATGCCTCCATATCTTTCCACTTTTAGTATTCTTTTTGCGATTTCTTTTGTAATACCTGCATGGATTGTAGTATAATCTACCCCATCTTTGGCATTATTCTCAAACGCATTAAGAAAATCGTCTTCGGTGATATCAAGTGGATTTTTATGCTTTTCAACACCATGATTATAGGCTTCGTAGATTGGAACTGTTCCAAATGTTATTGGCGCAGCATCTAAGAGAGTGCGTCTTATCAGTTGAACATCGCCACCATCGCTTAGATCCATTATAGTGTCAGCATGATATTTTACAGCAACTTTTGCCTTTTCTATCTCCTCTTCCAGATTAACCTTCAGAGTAGAAGTGCCAATGTTTACATTGACTTTAGTTTTCATTCCTTTTCCAATTCCAACGTTGTGTATCTTTTGAGGTCTAACGTTGTTGCTTGGAATGATTATTGAGCCATGGGCAATTTTTGGAAGCAGCCATTCTATCGTTACGTCTTCATCTTTTGCAACAAGATTCATTTCGTCTGTTGCTATACCCCTTCTTGCAGAGCTCATTTGTGTGCCCATACAACCTAATTACATTTTTACTGGATTTAAACAATAGTCATAAGCGATGTTAGCATGAATGTACTTTCTATTGGAGGAAGCGATCCATCAAGTGGTGCAGGAATACAAAGTGATGTAAGGACATTCACATCACTGGGTGTTCATGGATTAACTGTTGTAACAGCTATAACTAGTCAAAATACTGTAAAGTTCTCTAAAACAGAACAGGTTTCTTCAAGTATGATCAAAGACCAACTTGATGCAGTCTTTTCTGACTTTGTTGTTGATGCAATCAAAATAGGAATGGTTTACAAAAGTTCGGTCATAAAAGATATCTACTCAGAATTAAAAAATGTAAAAGCGCCAATAATTTTAGATCCAGTTATACGGTCAACTACTAATGGAAGTCTTATTGAAAAAAACGCTTTAAACGCATACAAAAAATTACTTGTCCCTTTGGCATTTGTAATAACTCCAAACGTATCAGAAGCTGAAAAATTAACTGGGTTTAAGATTTCAACAAAAAATGATGCGCTAAAATGTGCACTAAAAATTAGAGATCTAGGCGCAAAAAATGTTGTGATTACAGGAAATCAATTTGAGAAAGGGCGTGTTGATGATTTTGTTTTAGAAAATACTACACACTACTCTATTTCAGGTAAAAAATTGCAAATTGTCAATCATGGTAGTGGCTGTAATTATTCTGCATCACTAGCTGTAGCTATTGCTACTGGAAAACCTTTGCAAGAAGCAGTAAAATTTGCAAAAAATTATACCTACAATTCAATAAAAAACTCTAAAAAAATTGGTAAAGGAATACAAATTACAAATTTCAAAAAATCAGAAATAGAAAAAAGTCTTAGTAATTCAATACTAGATTTTAAAAATTTAAAAAATATTTATTCGCTGATACCCGAGTGTCAAACTAATTTTGTCTATTCAAAACCACGTCCAAAATCAATACGTGACATTCTTGGCATATCTGGAAGAATTGTTAGAGCTGGAAAGAGCGTCAATGTTGCAGGAAATTTGGAATATGGTGCATCAATACATGTGGCATCTGCCATT
>JACCDV010133529.1_pt1 | contig 13262 bp, 11 predicted proteins | sample 7446131 | NCBI WGS metagenome assembly JACCDV01 (sample SAMN15323448, study PRJNA562643) | freshwater metagenome | isolation source: river surface water | place: USA:Blue River Watershed | collected 2017-08-17 | reverse complement strand
TAATGACGTGTCATTTGGCATCCTCCCCTTGAGCCGGCGCCTCGAGATTGTGCGGGCCCGGTTTGGCTGGCGTGTTGGCAACCATCTGCTTTTTCTTTTCGCTCAGCTCTTCAAACACCACGAAGAAGAGGGGAACGAAAATAATGGCGATCATGGTGGCGCCGACCATGCCACCGATGATGCCGGTACCGATAGAGTGTCGGCTGTTAGCCGAAGCGCCAACCGCGGTGGCCAGTGGGACACAACCCAGAATAAAGGCCATGGAGGTCATCATGATCGGGCGGAAGCGAACTTCGGCGGCTTGTAGTGCAGCATCGATAATCGACATACCCTTTTCTTCAACGTTGGCGACCGCAAACTCCACAATAAGAATGGCGTTCTTGGCGGCCAGCGCGATCAGGGTGACGAGGCCGATCTGGAAGTAAACGTCATTTTCCAGGCCGCGCAGGAAGACTGCGAGCAGCGCACCGCAAAGCGCAAAGGGCACAGCAAACATCACGCTAAAGGGTAACGACCACTTCTCGTACAACGCGGCCAGAATCAGGAAAACCATGACCAGCGCAAATGCAAACACGAAGACTGCTGTGCTGCCGGATTGAAGCTGTTGAAAAGCTTCGCCCGACCAGGCAATTTTGTATCCTGATGGTAGCACTTCGTCGGCAACTTGTTGCATGGCCTTGATCGCCTGACCCGAGCTGTATCCAGCCGCATTGTTGCCGGTAATCTGCACAGCAGGGTATGCGTTGAAACGGGTGACGATATCCGGGCTTGCTTCATAGCGGTAGCTGATCAGTGCGCGTAGAGGCACCATGGCGCCTGTGCGCGAGCGGACATACATCGTATCGAAAGCCGAAGGATCCTGGCGGTAGTCGGCATCTGCCTGCACAATCACCTGCCATAAACGGTTCTGGTAGGCGAACTGGTTCACGTACTGTGAGCCGATCATTGTTTGCAGCGTGTCATACACATCGTTGACTGGAACATCGAGCAATTCGGCTTTACCGCGATCGACGTTAACAAACATCTCGCGGGCGTTTGTGCTGAAGGTCGTGTTGAGTGCGGTTAGTTCGGGGCGCTGTTTGGCGGCAGCCATAAAGCGCATCGTTTGTTCTTCCAGCTCGTCCATCGAGCCATTCCCTGTTTGCTCCAGCCACATCTGGAAGCCGCCGGTGGTGCCCAGACCCGGAATAGAGGGCGGGTTGACCGGAATGACAATCCCATCATTCTGGGTCATGAAGTGCTTGCGACCGTCGTCAATGATGGTGAAAGCGGAAGAGTCTTTGTCGGTCCGTTCATCAAAGGGCTTCAGACCAATAAATAGGGTGCTAGCGCTGGGCAGCACCTGCGAGTCGATAATGCTATAACCCGCGTAACTGGTTGCATAACCGACCCCGGGTTGTTCCTGGAACCAGTTGGCGCCTGCTTCCGAGAAGGCTGCAGTCCGTTGCAGGCTTGCTGCTTTGGGCATGACCACCGCTCCAAATAGATAGCCCTGGTCTTCCTCAGGCACAAAAGAGCCGGGCACTACGCGGAACAGCACGATCAGAGTAAGAATGACGCCGCCAAAAATCATGAATGATGGTTTGCGATGGTCCATCGTCCATTTCACCGCCATCATGTAGTGGTCGCGAATCTTATTGAACAGATTTTCGAAACCAACAAAGAAGCGTGGTTTTGCCACATTGTCTTCATCGGTTTTGGCGCGAATCAGAATGGCTGCCAAGGCAGGTGAGAGCGTCAGGGCAACAATCGCTGATAATGTGACTGAAACAGAGAGCGTTAGAGCGAACTGGCGATAGAGCTGGCCAGTAATGCCTGACATGAATGCAACCGGGACAAACACTGCAGCCATTACCAGCGTAGTGGCCACAATCGGCCCTGTTACTTCAGACATAGCTACGGCAGCGGCTTCACGTGGCTTCATGGTCGGGTTTTCTTCCATGATCCGTTCTACGTTCTCGATGACCACGATGGCGTCATCGACCACCAGACCGATGGCCAGCACCAGGCCAAACATGGTGAGCATGTTGATCGAGAAACCGAATAGGCTCATGCCGATGAAGGTGCCAATAATCGATACAGGCACGGCCACCAGGGGGATAAGCGTGGCTTTCGGTTTTTGCAGGAACATGAACACGACCAGCACCACCAGAATCATTGCTTCGAAGAAGGTATGGATTACTTCCTCGATGGATGAGTTGATGAATTCGGTGGCGTCCAGCGTAATTTCGTATGCCATGCCCGGCGGAAAGCTGGGTTTGAGCTCTTCTAGTTTTGCTTTGACGGCCTTTGCCACATTCAGCGCGTTGTAGCCGGGCTGGAAGTAGATCAGCATCAGTGCGGCATTTTTCTGGTTGGTTTTTACGTCGTAATTGTAGGTTTGGGATCCTAGTTCGGCCCGCCCGACATCGCGTAGGCGGACAATGGCGCCTTCCGAACCCGGCGTTACCGAGGGCTTACCGGCCTTGACGATGATGTTTTCAAACTCTTCCGGCGTTTGCAGCATGCCGTTGGTGGTGATCGAGAAGTTCTGGATGATATTGCCTTTAGAAGGCAGTTGGCCCATCTGACCTACAGCATATTGCTGGTTCTGGGCAGTTATAGCATTGGCAATATCGTTGGTGGTTAGCTTGTATAGGGTGAGTTTGGTCGGGTCCAGCCAGATGCGCATGGCATAGTTTGGGTTCCCGCCAATCGAAGCCATGCTAGCGCCTGGAATACGCTGAACTTCGTTAAGTACGATGATATTGGCAAACGTACTAAGCTCGGTCAGGTCGTATTTGTTATCCTCATCTTTGATCGCGACTACCATCATGATCGATGAACTTTTTTGCTGAATGTTCACGCCCTGACTGGTAACCGATTGTGGCAGCTGGGGGAGCGCCGTATTAACGCGGTTGAGCACATCGGTTTGCGCCAGCGCCGGATCTTTGTTGATGTCGAAGTAGATGCTAAGCGTCATGTTGCCGGCCGTATTGGTCGAATACATGTAGAGCATGCCGTCGGCACCGTTGACCTGTAGCTCGATAGGAGAGGCGACGTTTTGAGAGACAGTTTCCGCGTTGGCGCCAGGATAGGTCGTCGATACCTGAATCTGCGGTGGTGTGATGTTCGGATACTGGGCAATAGGCAGCGACAGCATTGCCACCAGGCCGGCGATGGTGATAACGATAGAGATGACGGCCGAGAAGATCGGCCGGTCGATAAAGAACTTCGAGAACATGATTGATCAGCCCTGTTCGGTTACTGGGCGGTGCGCGTTGTTGGCGCCTGCAAGGTATTCGGAACAGGCGCTGGCGCATTCGGTACGCCCGGAGCCAGAGGTACTTCCTTAGGCGCAACCAGTTTGGGTGCCGCGGCTGGTGCCACAGGCATTGGGAGCTGCTTAGGATCCTGCGCTTGGTTGGCCTCTGATTGAACCTGAGCGCCAGCACCGTATGGATTGGATTGCTGGGCTTCAGCTGGTGGCGTTGGTAGCTGCACAGGCTGCGCTTCAGGCGCTTTAACCACAGACGGTTTTACAAGCTGGTTGGGCGACATGCGTAGCACGTTGGTGACAACCACGCGCTCTCCTGGGTTCAAGCCATCGTTAATGACCCAGTTAGGGCCATTCCAGTAACCGGGCGTGACCGTGCGCGATTGAACACGATTATCCTGGTCAACGACCCAAACGTAAGCGCCATGGCTGCTCTGTTGCACGGCTGATTGCGGAACTAGATAGACGTTTTTCTGAACCAGTCCAACAATCGTTGCCGTGACAAACTGTCCCTGCTGTAAAGCACTGCTCGGGTTAGGGAATACGGCGCGCATCAGACGTGTGCCAGTATCAACGTTATAAAGCACATCCGCAAAACCGATCTTGCCAACGTACGGATACAGCGTGCCATCAGACATGGTGACGGTAACGTCCAGATCGGTCAGGTTGCTGGCGGTCAACTGTTGCTTCTTCAGCAGTCGGTCTACGTTGAGCATCTGGTCTTCAGACACCGAGAAATAGACCCACATCGGATCCATCTGGTTGACGACCGTGAGTTCGGAGTTCGGGCTGCCTACTTGCAGATAGGTGCCTAAAGCCTGTTTGCGCACCGAGGCCAAGCCATTGATGGGGGACCGGATGGTGCAGTACTCCAGGTTCAGTTGGGCGGTTTCGACATTGGCGCGTGCCTGGTCTACACCAGCCTGTGCACGCAGGAAGTTGCCGGTCGCCGTGTCTAGGTCCTGCTGTGACAGTGCTTTTGCAGCTGCCAGAGGCTTGATGCGATTGAGCGTTAATGTCGCTGTGCGTAGCGAGGCTTCTTGCGATACTAGGGCCGCTTTTGCGGCATCAAGTTGGGCAACAAATGGGCGCTTGTCCATTTCGAACAGAATGTCGCCCGCTTTAACCCATGTGCCTTCGGTGTAGACCTGTTTTTCAAGGAAGCCCGAAACGCGCGTGTAGATGGCAATGGATTGTGGGCTGCGTGTCTGGCCAACCAGCTGCGATTCCAGAGGTACGGTCAATGGTTGAACTTCGATGGTATCTACCCCCAGGGCGAAGTGCGCCTTCATGTAGGGTATGACGACATCATTCTTGATCACATGAATGGCAATGAGAACCCCGAAAATAATAGCTAACGGCTTGTGCCAACGCGGGTTCTTCACAATGGCAATGACGTCTTCTTTTTTTATGTTTTTCAGTGAGTCCCAGTCAAAATTCCGAACCGCTTCGGTGGCATGTTGAATACGGGTCAGCAGAGCGTCAGGAATAAATTTGGCCATGATTTGAAATCAAAAAGAATACGGGCAGATGCGTTAAACGCTTCTGTCTTGAGTTATCGGCGAAAGGGTTATGACTCTACCATAGAGAAAGCTCTTTTTGCTTTAAATTTCAGGCAGATAGTGTTTTAAATGGCATAATGACGCGTTGCAATAACTTAAGCCGATAAGCTAATGAAAGACTTTGGTCAGCGCCTCTATATCACCGGGGTTGGAACAGACACTGATGAGGGTGATTTACGGGATCTGGTTGTCAAATACAGCCGGTTAACGCCATGCAAAATCGACCGGGTTGACCTCAACACAGCGCTACCAGCCTATGTGCTGGAGTTCGAGGCGCTGCGCGATGGGGACATTCAGCAGATTGCCAGCCGGATTAACGGCATGTATTGGCATGGTCAGGAAATTTACGCGCACGTGATCTGAACGCGGTGCTTTAGAATAGCGCCCATACTTAAAAAAGCACTTCAAGGAACACCATGAGTCTCAAATGCGGCATCGTCGGCCTGCCTAACGTCGGCAAATCTACCCTGTTTAATGCGCTGACCAAAGCAGGTATTGCAGCGGAAAACTATCCGTTCTGCACTATTGAACCGAATGTCGGCATTGTCGAAGTGCCAGATCCCCGTCTCGATGCACTGTCAGAAATTGTAAAACCGCAGCGTGTACAGCCGGCCATTGTTGAATTTGTTGATATCGCCGGTCTAGTGGCGGGCGCATCGAAGGGGGAGGGCCTCGGTAACCAGTTCCTGGCCAATATCCGTGAAACCGATGCCATTGTGAACGTGGTGCGTTGTTTTGATGATGAGAACGTGGTGCACGTGTCGGGCCGGGTTGACCCAATCGCCGATATCGAGACCATTGTCACTGAGCTGGCACTGGCTGACCTGGCGGTTGTTGAGCGCACCATTGCTCGTGATAGCAAAAAAGCACGCTCTGGCGATAAAGATGCTGCAAACCTTGTGGCGATCCTGGAAAAACTATTGCCGCATTTGAACGAAGGCAAACCGGCGCGAACCATGGCCTTGTCGGATGAAGACAAATTGGCGCTCAAGCCATTGTGTTTGCTGACAATTAAGCCGGCCATGTATGTGGGGAATGTGCTCGAAGATGGCTTTGAGAACAACCCTTTCCTCGATCGCCTCCGTGAATTCGCTGCTAAGGAAAATGCGCCGGTCGTGGCGGTCTGCGCCAAGATGGAGGCGGAGCTGGCCGACTTGGATGATGCCGACAGGGCAGAATTTCTGGCGGATCTGGGGCTGGAGGAACCCGGATTGAATCGCGTGATTCGTGCGGGTTACGATCTGTTAGGCCTTCAGACCTACTTCACCGCCGGCGTCAAGGAGGTACGTGCCTGGACGATTCATAAGGGGGATACGGCACCTCAGGCGGCTGGTGTGATCCATACTGATTTCGAACGGGGTTTTATTCGGGCCCAGACCATTGCCTTCGCTGACTTTGTCGCTTTAAAAGGCGAGCAGGGTGCCAAGGAAGCGGGCAAGATGCGCGCCGAAGGCAAGGAATACATCGTTCAGGATGGGGATGTGCTGAATTTCCTGTTTAACGTCTGACGCCCCGGCATGAAGTCGCTGTAACCAGCGACTTCAGAGCGGCCAGAACAAGGGAATCAGGGTGCTGGCCAGCAACCAGGTCAGTATATTCATGGGGATACCCATGCGCGCGAAATCGCTGAAGCGGTAATTGCCGGCACTGTAGACCAGGGTATTGGTCTGGTAGCCGATCGGGGTCGCGAAGCTGCAGCTGGCCGCAAACATCACGCCAACAACGAACGGCCGGGGGTCGACCCCAAGCTGCTGTGCCACGCCTATGACTACCGGGGTGAACAGCACGGCAACCGCATTATTGCTGATGAATTCGGTGGCCAGCGAGGTAATCAGAATCACCAGCGAGAGCATGAGCCACGGCGACATACCGTCACCGAACTGCACCAACTGCGCCGCGGCTGCGGCGGCAAGACCGGATTTACTCATGGCAATGCTGATAGCGAGCATCCCAAAAATGAGGATCAGAATCGGCCATTCAATCGACTTGTAGGCCTCGTCAGCGCGGATACATCCGGTGGCCACGACCAGCGCGGCACCGATCAGGGCCAGACCCTCAATCGGCATCACTTCCAGGCCGGCCAGCAGCATCACCCCGGTAATGGCCGCCAGCGCTATGGGGGCCTTGCGTTGGCGGTTCGCGATCTGTTTACCTTCGGTAATTGCAAACAGGTCGCCGTTATCGCAAAAGCGTTTGATCTGGCTCGGTACGCCCTCAACGAGCAGCACGTCTCCAATCTGCAGCTGGAAATCGTTACCGATTTGCGAGAATGACGCGTCCCGTCGGTGGACCGCGACCAGGTGGATCCCGTAGCGCGCGAGAAGATCCAGGTCGCGAATCGGGCGCTGCACATAACGCGATGTCTGGCCGACGATGGCCTCGACCATGATGACATCATTGCGGCGCAGAGTTTCAAGATCGTGATTGTCAGAAGCGCGCAGCCCCACAAAATCAGTGCTCCGCAGATCCATCATGGCGCTGCTACGCGAGTGGACGACCAGCCGGTCACCCGCCTGAAGTCTTAAGTCAGCGGCGGGTTCGGCGATATCTTGGTTATCCCGAACCAGATTCAGGACTTCAATACCTACCCCGGTGAGCCGCGCCTCCTGAAGGGTTTTGCCGAGCAGTCGGGAGTCTTCAGGCACAAACAACTCGGTCATGAACATGCGGTCACCACTCCCGGTAAACTGCTGGGTGAGTGTCTCGCGCACGGGCAATAAACGCTGTGCAAATAGGAACATGAAGCCACCGCATACGGCGGCGATCATGATGGCCGGTAGGCTGATTTCAAACATGGTAAACGGGGCCAGACCCTGAGCACGGGCCACACCATCCACCAGAATGTTGGTCGAAGTCCCGACCATGGTAATCAGGCCGCCCAGAATGGTGGCATAGGAAAGCGGGATCAGGAGTCGCGAGGGTGCGATGCCATGACGGCCTGCTATGGCGATCACGGCAGGGATCATGACCATGACGAGCGGCGTATTGTTGATGAATGGCGAGATCAGTAAGCCAACAAGAATCAGCGCGGCCAGAAGGCGTCGTTCACTTCGGCCCGCCATCTGGCCAAGCCACTCCCCCAGGCGATCAATACATCCCGTTTTGGACAATGCACCACTGATGATAAAAAGGCAGGCAATCGTAATGGGGGCGCTATTGCCAAAAACGCTCATCACCTCTTTGGGATTAAGCACGCCCAGCACCATCAATAGCGACACAGCAATCATCACGGCGATATCGGGTTTAAGCCATTCGCGCAGGAAGGCAGCAAAGAGCAGCAATACGGTCAGGCCGACTGCGAGTGCATGAAAAGACTCGGGTAAAAGCACGGAATGGGTCACAAATTCAAAAAATAGTCCCGCAGACTACCACCGAGAGGTAGTCATGTGAAAGAACAAAAAGGCATGCGGAAATGCCTTCGCGCTATATCGGATGCCGTGTTGGCTCTTGGTCGTTGGGGTTTAACCGCTTCAGCCGTCACAACGCCTGTGTTAAGGTTAGCCTTTGTAATCCCTGTCGTTAAAGGTCGTCTGACATGATGTTCAATCGTTTCCTGGTTTTACCGCTGGTCGCACTCAGCTTATTGGTCCCCGCTGCGCCGGCTTTTGCGCTGTTTGATAGTAAACCCGTGGCAGCACAGCGTGCCGATATTCTTAAAACCAGCGCAGCGACTATGGCGCGTCTGTATAAATTGCAGCCGCATGCCCGCGAACTGGTCGATAAGTCGGTGGGCTATGCCACCTTCAGTAATTTCGGTATGAAAATATTTATTGCTGGCGGGGGCTCTGGTTCGGGCGTTGTCATGCGCAAAGGTAATCAGAAGCCCGTCTTCATGAAGATGGTAGAAGTTCAGGCTGGTTTGGGCATGGGGATTAAATCGTTTACGGTGATCTTCGTATTTGAAACTGAAAAAGCGATGAACAGTTTCATTAACTCCGGTTGGGCGTTCGGTGGGCAGGCGACAGCGGCAGCTAAATACGAAAACAATGGGGGTGCTTACGAAGGGGCGACCAATGTGAGCGAAGGCGTCTGGATGTATCAGCTTACTGATAATGGCCTGGCAGCAGAAATTACTGCTAAGGGCACCAAGTACTATAAAGACGACGATCTGAATAAATAAGCACGATCTGTAAGTAAAAATGGCTGCCCACTTAGCGGGCAGCCATTTTTTTGAGTGCGTTAAACGTTATTCTTTAACGGCTTCCACGGCAATAGTCAGTTCGACCTCATCGCTAACGTTTGGCGCGTATTTACCCAGGCCGAACTCGCTACGCTTGATGTGAGTCACTGCATTGGCGCCGCAAGCTTCTATCTGGCGCATTGGATGCATGGCGCAATGGAAATGAGTCACCTTGAGCGTTACGGGCTTGGTGATGCCGCGAACCGTCAGTTCACCAATCACTTCCGTTGGTTTGTCGCCCTTGAACTTGAACTGGTTCGATTTGAAAGTGATGTTTGGATAGATGTCAGCATCGAACCAATTGCTGCTGATGAGGTGGCCATCAAAAGCCTTGCTGCCGGTATCAACCGATGTCACGCTGATGGCGATGTCGGCACTGCCGGTCTTGGCTTTCTGATCCAGAATGATGGTGCCGGTGGTGTCGTTAAAACGGCTGCGTTGCTTTGAAAAACCCAGGTGGGTGTACTCGAAACTAGCGAAGGTATGGCTTGGGTCAATGGCGTAAGTCGTTGGTGCGGCGATCGCCGAAGTTGCCAGGCCTGATAGCAATACAGCAGTCATCAAAACAGTTTTTTTCATGGTGTGCTCCTGTTGGGGTGGGGTAAACGAGTGAATAAAAAGAAATGGGAGTGATTATTTGCCGCTGAGGGCCAACCGGATAATGAGCGTCACATCATTGGCAACGGTGCCGGTTGAAGACCACGCACCTTGGCCTAGATTGAAATCGAGACGTTTGATCACGACCGTACCATCGAGGCGTGCCGTTTGAGCCGTGTCTCGATTCAGCGTTACCGGAAATGTAAGCGCTTTGGTTTTACCGCGAATCGTCAGGTTGCCTGTGAGCTCGAATCGATCCTTGCCCAGTGCTTTGACTTTGCTGACGGAGAAGTCAGCTGTAGGAAACTGTTGAACATCAAACCAGTTTTTGCCAAGTGCTTCGGCAGTGGCCTCATCGTAACCGATGTCGAAACTCCGGATGTCCACATCGGCTTTAGCGGCTGCATTAGCAGGCTTATCGGGGTCAAACCGAACCTGAGCCGTGAACTTGCTGAAAGCCCCTTCGGTTTTGCTCCCCATGAGCGTGGGCACAAACTTGATGCTGGATTTGGCCGTATCTACCCGGTCGTATTCAATGGCCAAGGATTGAGCCGAGAAACCCAGCGAAAGGGTTAGCGCCAGAACGAGTGTCTTAGGAAATCGCATGAGAGTTTCCTTGCCTTACTTGCGCTGACGGGGCAAACGCATGCGTGCCATCAGATTATCTTTATCAACAAGCTGATGCTTCATGGCTGCTGCAATATGCAAGCCAACCAGTGCCATCAGACTGTTCGCCAGAAATCCGTGAACCTCTTTGAGCGTAGCGGCGACCGCTTTGTCTTTATCAATAAGATTAGGAAGGTCGAACAGGCCGAAATAGTTCGTAGTGAAGCCTTTGGCGGAACTCATTAGCCAGCCGGTTACCGGAATGGCGATGAGCAGGATGTAGAGCAGTAAATGCACCAGGTGGGATGCACCGATTTGCCAGGTAGGGGTGCCCGCTACCTGCGGTGGTGCCCGATGCGTCGCCCGCCAGAACACACGTAGTACCCAGAGGTAGGCCACGGTGACGCCCAGCCACTTGTGCCAGCCCACCATTTGAATGCGCTCTGGGCCCACGGGCATCTCGCCCATGCCAAGACCGATAAAATAGGTAGCAATCACCAGCCATGCCATCAGCCAGTGCAATGCTATGGCGGGCGTGGTGTAGCGTGCTGTATCAGGAATATTATTTTCAGTCATATGGTTGCTGTAGTGGGTTTTTGGTAGGTTGCGCCTTTATTATCATCGGATTGTTCGTGCAATGTGAACCCATCGTTCAAATTTTATGAGTTTAGTGACGCAACCAACTACTTACATAGGCCGTTTTGCGCCTTCGCCGACAGGGCCATTGCACTTTGGCTCGTTGGTGGCTGCGGTTGGAAGTTATCTGGATGCCGTCACCGCAAATGGGCGCTGGTTGTTACGGATCGAGGATGTTGATACGCCACGTTCGGTGCCTGGCATGGTCGAAAGGCAGATCAATGCACTGGCCACGTATGGGTTTGTGTGGAATGGCGAAGTCCTTCATCAATCTTCGCGCAGCGCGTATTACCAAACTGCATTGGAAAGCTTGATATTCGCTGGCAGAGCGTACCCCTGTACCTGTACCCGTAGTCAGATTGCTAGCGCACCAGGTGTTCGAGCCGGGGTTGATGGTTATGTTTATCCTGGAACCTGTGCCCACTGGACGCCTGGTGATCTGGTGCCGGAGGGCGCTGCCTGGCGTTTCCGGGTGCCGCAAGGTGTTACCAGCTTTAAAGATCGAATTTGCGGCGATCAGCAGCAGGATCTGCAGCATGATGTCGGTGACTTTCCTTTGCGACGGGCTGATGGTTGTTTTACCTACCAGTTAGCCGTTGTGGTTGATGATCTGGCACAGGGGGTCACGGATATTGTCCGGGGTGAAGATCTCCTGGATTCAACGCCGCGCCAGATTGCCCTCATCCATGCGCTCGGCGGGGTGGTGCCCACCTATGCACATCTGCCGGTCGTGAAGAACGCAGAAGGTGAAAAACTTTCGAAACAAACACGGGCAGAGGCTATCCCATTGGTGCATGAAGCAGATCGGGTGGCCCAACTCTGGCAGGCGCTGGTATTTCTCCGGCAGTCGCCGCCTCTCACGCTCAAGACGGCAGACCAAAGTGTTCTTTGGGCCTGGGCGAAAGCCCACTGGAACATCAATCTATTGAGGGCTGCATAGTCCTGACAATTGAATTGGCTTGCGTATGCGCAGATCGTTCAATAATTGTCGGCGTAACGCGTCAGGCTTAATAACCTGAAAATCAAACGGGCGCTGATGATTCGTAGCGCTCGGTGAAGCCCTGATTTTTTAGCCCACCCACTTGCGGTAATCTCATGACAGTGGGTTTGAATTTCGGCGTCCAGTTGCTCACCAAGTGCTTTGCAGAACGCATCATCGCGAATAATTAAATTAGCCTCGCGGGCAACCAGAAGTGAAAACGGATCCAGATTGGCAGAACCCAGTGTTGCCCAGTGGCTATCAATCACACCCACTTTGGCGTGCATCAGCCCGGGTTGGTATTCGTAAATATGAACACCAGCAGCAATCAGTCGGTAATAAAGCGACTGGGATGCGTAATGCTGGAGCCGGTATTCGATTCGGCCCTGGAGCATTAGATCAACACGAACGCCGCGTTGCGCTGCGTCCAGGAGGGCATTGAGAATATTCCGGCTGGGTATGAAATAAGCCATCGCCAGGGTAATGCGACTTTTAGCGGATTGAATGCCTTCGATATAAGCCTGCTCAATACTACGACGATGCATCAGATTATCGCGAAGGAGCAGACCGCAATGCGTCACGCCTGCTTCGGTGGTATCCACAGGTGTCGGGATCGGTCGGACGCCATGGCGAAAGAATGGGCGCCTCGATAGGGTTAACCATTGGCGATCCATGGCCCGGGCGATTTGCGTGATGACGGGGCCTTCAATGGCCAGCGCAAAATCAAGGCGCGTGGTTGAGGTGTTACCCGTGGCATCGTCGATGATATTGATGCCGCCCAGAAAGGCCGTTTGACCATCAATCAGCGCGATTTTGCGGTGCATGCGCCTCAGGCGCGTGCGCTTGCGTGAGAGGAGATGTCGCCAGAGGTGCTGTTCTGGGCGGAAGACACGAACGTTAACGCCAGCCGCCAGCAAAAGGGGCAGGTGATGCAAGTCGATGTTGCGCGCACCAAAGCCGTCTACGACCAGCCGGACATCCACGCCGCGTTGGGCTGCATCACATAAGGCCTGTGTTGTTGCGTTGCCGATGTTGTCGTCGGCATAAAGATAGGTTTCGAGCCGTATGGTCTGCTGTGCGGCTGATATAGCGGCGAATAGCGTCGGGAAGTAAGCATCGCCATTGCATAACAGACGCAGACGGTTGCCACCATTAATGATGGGCGCGGGGTTCAGGGCATCAAGTAGCCGGCCGCTGATACGCATGCTAGCCCGTGAGCGTCAGCTCGCAACGGAGTGCGGCGTGATCCGAAATTTTCGACCAGCCTGCACCGTAGTGCACGTCGGCGCGCACGGCTTTCAGGCCGCGGATATAGATACGATCCAGTCTCAGCATGGGCATGGCGACCGGAAAGCTCCGGGCCGGTTTGCCCGATAGTGTGTCAAACACTTCCACCATGTCGAGCCGCCTGGCCAGGTGCTCACTGGCATGGTTGCGCCAGTCATT
>JACCDV011242940.1_pt1 | contig 13264 bp, 7 predicted proteins | sample 7446131 | NCBI WGS metagenome assembly JACCDV01 (sample SAMN15323448, study PRJNA562643) | freshwater metagenome | isolation source: river surface water | place: USA:Blue River Watershed | collected 2017-08-17 | reverse complement strand
ATTAATATCTTCAGAAAGAAATATTATAATTACATATGAAACATGATAATTTGAACGCCCATACAGACCAACAATTTCATTTTTATATTAGGTCATCTGCGCATTTGTATGAGGGTATGCCAAACAGTTTTATATATATAATTATTATTATGATAAGCAAGTGGGTTATAAATCGAAAGTATTGAGGCGAATAGTCAGATGGATTAAATAGAAGTAGCATCGTCAGAGGATGTCGACGAGTCGAGCTCACACATCTCATATCATTAATCAGACCTATTCTATCAATAAGCACAGGAAAGAGATATACAAAGAAGATAGCCATCTAACGACCTAGAAGAATCTACGACTCCAACATATCGATAAGTTATGACTGTAATGAGGAATATTCGAGTTATGTATCCTTAACTATCCATGAATACAGTTTTAACTCGCTTATTAAAACTATTTCTCCCGCACAGCGAGCCATAGACACCTAAAAGACTCTTCAATTTCCAAACAAAATAAGAAAAGAATACATTTGTAAGGCAATGCTAATATGCAGCAAAAGGATTCGTGTAGTTGGGCTATGGGATATCTCGCATGCGCACACAAATCTCAAAAGATAAGGTAAATCTTTAAATGTAATTCAATTGTTATATAGAAGTGATGCAAGCAAATACGAGAAGATTATTAACTGTGTCTTTTATACTGCTTACGTAAGGTTATAAAAATTTTTAATTCAAAAATGTAGGAATGACGTCTATCGCACAAAGATAATACCATTGAGAAGTTAATTTTAGCGTAGATCTGCACTTTAGTTTATGAAGTTTGCTCGAAAATAGATGAGTTTTGATTAAATTCATTGCTTCTTCAAAATCCTTAAAAGTACATACGAAATCTACCCCATCAATTTATCGAAGTTCCAGGCATGCAAGCTGTATGCTGCAGTCCATCATTACATTTAATAGAAGAAAAAAAAAGGAGAGATAAAAATGTTTGACTTACCAATAAAGTAAGATGAGTCATAGAATGAATAAAAGAAGTAGTAAATATGGACTGAAGCAATGACATAAGCCTTAGCGGATCTCTATATCAGATAACCGAACATTCTAAACTACATTTCAAGTTAACTCAAAGCGACATATCATTGCTCTGAATCCTTACTTCAAAATAACATAAAGAATAAACTTGCCTTCATTATACGATCATCAATTGATCGAGTTCAATCGTAAATGGACCGGCCAGAATGCCTGGAATTGGGGAGCCGCTTCAAGCGTTTAGTCAGGATAGACGAAGGCAGGATCAATGCTATTATTGAAGAGCCATAGGCCATGGCAGTAAGAGTTGCAATATGCTAATTCTTCAAAATCAAGCACTTCAACATAAACTCCCTAATGTGTACCATTCTCTCCATTAATGAGTTCATGAATAAGAGGGAAAACTAAGAAATTGCAAGGAATTTAGAGCTCACGAGGCAGCGTAACAGTATATGCAGGTAAGAATATGAGTTTGCTGGTAAAAGGAGAAAGGTGTTGATTTTGAAGAATCGAAAGAAAGAGAAAGAAGTTATCAATTTCTAGTGATTGAATACATGAATTATTGTTATTAATTTGGTTAATTATAGAATAAGTATTTCACGTTCTGACTGCGATAATTTATCCAAAAAAAGAGATTAGTGTTTTGGCTGAATGCAAGTTTTAGGTTAGATTAATAATGATAAATAAAATAAAATGAGTGAGTTCTAAACCATTTGCAGTCAGACACAGAAGATAATAAATTTCAACAGTATCATTACCGATCGAAACAATCTAAAACCCTATACAACTCATCGCATTCAGCCCTAAAATCATTCATAATCGCCCTCCTTGAAAAAGTTTCATTAATATTTTGGCAAAATTAAACCTTCTCTCTATCACTAACTGAGAAATATCTTTGAAAATGCAGTTATGAATGATCGAGCTCCTTCTCCCCAACCAGATTATCATATCCAGGGCATGGTCCTCACCTCAAGAGCACGACAAATAAAACGCACAAAATAGCTACGAGAGCTGAGTCCTCTAGGAAACAACCACTTCACGATATAAAGCTTGAACTCGCGTGACCTTTACCGCAAAGCCAAACTAAACAAATTAATAGTATACTAATAACCCCAAACCTAACAAAATCAATAGCTATTCGAATAGCAACTCCAATAAAACAACTAGATGATCAACACTCTTAAATAGAAAATTAAGTAAGAGCAGAGCAAAAGTAAAAACATGAATCGATCATTCAGGGTGAGCAAAAGTACAATAGATAAGTAATCATTCCTTCAGTATGTTAACCCAAATAATCGAGAAAGATTTACAACTATCGATCTCAATCAAATTATATCCATGATTCATCATGTCGATATACAAGTTTCCATTAACATTAGCTATTTCAACGTCTATGTCGAAGAAGGAAACAACTCTTAACTTTTGAAAAGCATGGTCAGGAAAAGACACGGATGGAGAGTCGTAGAGCTGCCCATAGTGGCAAATTTGATATGGACTCAATTCTATCGTAGGAACCTATTGAAGAAGAGGCTGCATCGTCGATAAAAATCGGAGGTGGAAGATTAGAAAGAGAAGATTACTAAGGCTGAGAGTTTCAAGAGAAGCAAGATTTGCACCACTGACAAAAGATACGAATCTTTCAAAAATTAGCTCTCTCCCTTAAAGGCTAGCTAACCAAACTATAACGCTGAGGTACGTAAACTGATTCCCCCATCTGAAGTTGAAGATATAACAAAAATGAAGCGTTCACTAATAAAATCCTTAAAGCCCGTCCAAATCACTCATAATGTCTTAGTTCACAATCACTTTCCTTATAACTCCTGCATAAGCGATAAAAAGAACCTTCTCACCCATCTCACTCGGTACTTCTAATCCACCAGCAAGAATGTTTTTTAGTATTTACCATAAAGCTATTAACTCAACGATATGAGCCATAAAATAATCTAAACTATCCAGAATGAAAATGATAATCTTAAAGACTATTGGATTATTAAGCCAGGCTAAAATTCCAACAGAGGAAGAGGAATTACAATAAGTCATAACAAAGCATAAGCTTTATAGTAACTTAAAAAACGATTGAGTTAGTAAATAGATGAGAGAGAGAACTCTCTACCTCAACATAAAAGGAAGAAAAGAAGCGTGATTCTTCAAAAATACCTGAAACCCCTACTATACTATGGGCGTAAATTTGACATTCGTAGCTATATGCTTGTCACTTACCTCAATAATCAACTTAGGATGTATTGTTATGAATAGTGCTATATTCGCACATCAAGTAAACCCTTCGATATAGACTCAACTAATAAATTAGTCCATCTTACTAATGATGCCATACAATCTCACTCGCCATAGTATGGTAAATTCTAGGAGGGAAACAAAGTTGCTGAACAGACATTTTCCAAATTTATTGATGATTAATATCGTAAAAAGCATGGAGATTCGTCCATTTGGCATAATTTAAAGAGCTAAATGCAAAATAGATGTATAGACGTAATATAATCAAGCTACGAAACCTTACTCAAGAGTATAAAGAAACAACAAGACCACTCAACAAATATCTAATCTTAGTAAAGCTATTACTTTTAACTATTCGGTATGGATTTTATGATCGATGAAAGCTTTAAATTATGGTTGATTGAGGTCAATACGAACCCTGCAATAACTCATGATTGCTCAAGGGTACTCAACTATCTCATTCCAAAGATGTTAGATAACGTATTCGCTATTGCCATTGAACCTATCATGCGTCCTTTGAGATTACACGAATCATCCTATGCCAATAGATTTGTTTGTGTATATAAAAGGATTATTATTTGATTAGAATTTGCATAGAGCTATCAAAAATTTATTTGGGCTTTGGGGTTGGATTAGGTAGTGAAGAAGATTTGTTTTATTTGGTTGTCTTTTGAGAGTTTGGGGTTTGGTTTCTATTTTGCTTTTGGTGGGTTGACTAATAGCTTAGGTACAATTATCCATAAATCTAGTTTAATTTCCAAAAGTAACCCTTTTATCTCTCTATTTACATCGTTCTAAATCCATTTTTATTGTATTTTCTCCTTTTTGACTATAATCTTATCATAGGGAATTTCTTTAATCCTCATTATTTTTATCGTCTTACTTGAAATACTTTGAGAAATCGCTAATTTCAAGAAGATTAAAGTGAGTTCATTGATCTGGTTCATGGTCTGCCCTGTTTTTATCATCTGCTTTATATCTATGAAATCGTAGATATTTATTGTTTATTAGTAATTGCTCGTATTTTACTGGATTTATATCTTGATAGAGTTACAGCGCTCATCCAAAGGAGTAAGCACGATATCCATGCCTCCATATCTTATTTTTTATTTGCCACCCAATTTTTAAAGATCCATTGATCCCACAATAATCGGTTCTAATAGATTATAAATTCATACTAATATTATTTGATCCATCATATGTAATAGTTAAATCGAGTTCCATTGAAAATCACTTATTTGTAAAGAGTAATCATAAGTAAGAGTAATCATAAGTAAATAAAAGCATCAATGAAGGTAAATATTGATAAATGCTGAAGATTACAGAAGTCTTTTGTTGTCCTTCTGGACAACAAAAGATAGATTTGTTTTATAATCATAAATCGATGTAATAAAAAATATCCAGTCCCAGATTCAAATGGCTGCAGGACGGAAGAGGATTTACCTGCTAGCATCTTCCAAACGATCAAATATATATATAAGTCACCTATGATGGCAAGTTAGAGCACAGTGAAGTTGTACATATCAGCAATAATAATGTATTCTGTCGTCGTTATTAATCATTCTCAAAGCTCTACTAAGACCTGACTCAGAGTGAAGATAAAATTGCAGTAGATAGAAATTGTTTAAAAATTGGCAATGCCTTATGTATAAAATTTTCAAAGCAAGTACAATTAAACGCTTCAAACTAACCTCCGGTATCTTCATTAAATTCACAACTATCAACCCTCAATAAAAACTCTCTCCTTTCTACATAGCTGCACCAAATTTAAGCATAGATCTCCAATAAATTCAGCTAGCTTAACAACGCCCTTGAAATATCAGAAAAAGTTCAAAACTAATTCTTCAAAGAGGAGATAAATGATTTCAAGAAAGAGACTAATATTAAATTGAGCTAGCTTAATGAGAATATCCTTCGTTTGTAAGATAAGGTGTTATAGTTGTAGAAATCATCATAGAAACAGAATAAGATTATATAGGAATTGAGGCAATCTGTCTTAAAATTTGAGGAAAATCAAATTGAAGTTGCAAATAGAAGTAAAGTTGTCCCTTCAGAAGTACTGGAAAAGGCATCTGAAAGGCTATAGCAAACTAAGGATAGCATATTTGGTCATTATCATAATAATAGTGACCGCAAATATTTTTCCTTGAAATTCAAGCATAACTTGATGGAAGTAATTCATTCCCAAGTCAATGGATACTATAATTTTATTAACTGTCAAAGACTAGTTGATGGATAGCAGAAATACTTGATAAAGCTGAGTAAAATCCAAAACAAGAATTTGATGGTTGGTATTGGAACAAAATCAATATTCAGCGATTTCAAGCATGACACCAATTTTCCCAGCTAACTATCCTAGGGGATTTTTTATTCCTGTGGAGGATGGATTCATAACTGTCAACAATAATAAAGCGTGAATGAAAGATTGGACGAAGGCGATGAGCTGCTTGTCAATATCAATCTATTAAAAAATAAAATATTTTTTGCCAAGCGTGAAAGGCAAGGCTATAAAAGCTTCTATAGCGGGTATATTCCCTAAGTGATGGCAACAAAGGGATTATATCTTATTATTAGGATGTATTATCATTGTGATAGTGTTTAAGTATCTTCCTTATGATATTCTATGTATTTTTATTGGGAAATGTTCTCTACTTCTTATATTAACTTTGTTTATATAGTAAATGCAGGGAGAGTAATGGGTATTTTTACTCTACTTTCTGCCCTCCAACAATGAGTAAAAACTCAAACAGGAACTTATCGCTGCATTTAAGAACTACTTCGAACTCCAGCAACAACAGATTGAACTCATTCATAAGGACGAGAATTATAGTGCCATTCTCAAGATTCCATCGACTAAGGGTAAATTTGAAGATATTCAGCGAGTGCACTGGAGTCACTGAGAGAAATCAAGGTTGGGGAGACGCTGGCCAACATAAAGAGGTACTACTATGATCATCAGCTCTATATCAATAAGATTCCAAAAGATATCTCTCTGAAAGATATCACTCAGTACTTCAATAACTTTGGAGAGGTCCTCAAGGTTGTCCTCATCCCCTCCGAAAAAAACAATGGAAAGTACTCTCACTGCTATATCAAATTCTCATCTCCTAAGTCAGTTGATAAGGTATTGCTCGTAAGAAAGCTATAAATTTGCGGAAGAGAAATACGCGCTCTTCGAACCTTCAGGCTTGGAGAGAATTAGTCCACTGATTCAAAGCTCAGCGTGAGGGTTGAGGGTCAGCCTGAATCCATTGATGTTATTGAGAATCAGATAAATGTACAAGTGCTATCTTATTAAGCAATACTTTCAAACACTTGGAGAGCTTCGTGAAAGAACAAGGCTCTAGATCCACGACCAGAAGACATTGGCAGGGGTACTCACCTTTACTTGTGAAGAATCTTCCCAAGCTGCATTGAGTAAATTCGACCCGAATGTACTTGGCAAGGGAGCCTTTAAGGTCAATCTCAAGCCTTGGGTCCACCCGAGTTAGGAGGGAGGCAAAGTATTCGTTCCTGGCCTATCCAAGCAAATCGATGAGGGGCAAATCAAATCTGTCTTCGAGGTTTATGGAGAGATTACTGACTTGTCCCTTGCTCCCAACAGGAACAACACATTCCTAAACGCCATCATAACATACTCCAAAATGTATCCCAATGCTCATTTAGATCAAGCGCTAAGACTCTCCTAGCTTAGTACCTGTTTAATCAGCAGTTGAAGAGCCTTTTCTATGGAAAACCTCACATCGAATTCTACCTTAACGCTGGAGAAAGGAAGGGCTATAACAATTACGTGAGTAAAGGACAGCCAAAGGTACACCAAAACAATCAACAATTCCAACCCCTTGCATATCAGCCCCAGCCACCATTCTTCAATGCTTATACACCTAACCCGTTCCCTCCTCAATTTATACCTCGTCCTAATTACAAATGATGAACCAAAATAAGAAAATATTGGCTATTAATAAACTTATTTATTTTGTTAGGGAATGTAGCATATTTACAAAACTTTATTGAAAATAATAACATCAAAGAGTTAGCAACTATAAGGCTATAGATTCGAGTTTGAAGGCGAGCCCGAAATTCATCTTTAAGTATAGTGAAACTTATGCAGAAAATACTATTGGCTTCTTCCATGAAGCATAGCGGACAATAGATAGGGGAAATAGTTAACAAATTCATCTCATTTATGGCATAACAGCGTTCTTGTCGTCTTCCGCAGGAATATTTCAAACAGTTCCAAGACATTAAATTTATGCCCTGCCACGAAAGAAAAGTATATACTTTCGATCCTGAACTCAGGGCTTACTGTGTCTATGGGAGAGCAGTTAGTTTGATCAGGCGAAAGGGGAAAGATGGGGAAACATAGCGTTTGAGCACAGCTACATAGGTATAAAGAGTTCTATTTTCAATGTACCAACAAAATCTTCTTTCTCTCTCCAAAAATGAATCACACGATATTGACGACATTCTTTTAAACTACGATATCCTTTAGTAAAGTTGTGATCCGATATATCTGAGTAATTAGGTCTTCTCACCCTTCATGCCTCATACCTTCGCTTTGGTCATGGTTTTGCCTGTCAATTATCCCAAACAAGAACAACTTATCACATTTCTCAAGAGCACTCTTCTACATATTTATGCTGAACAATCGAATTTACTTAATAAGCTAATGTCTCGTGAAACTTTCTATAAGAATTCTATCGTCCGAGGCATTTACTTCATTGAGGAAGGGTAAGTCGAATCGACAGGCGGCAGAATTGTTGCACGAGGATGGGTGAGCAATGGGCGATGCAAAAACTCAGGATATGGCTGGAAGTTCAAGCCTCTTCCTTTTGTGAAGGGAATAGCTAAGAACTAGCACATTTGGAAGCAATTTACTAATGATCTTGCTTTGAATGGATAATACCCAATAAAAATAAATTACATCCTCGGATTGGATGACTAAGCGAATTTTTAGAACATATAAAAGAAAGGGCATAAGAAATTCTTTTTGCCCAAGATTGGGCATGGATCCTTTGACTATGGAAAGCTAACTTAGATATAAAAGGTCAAACATTATGACGATCGCATTAATGAAATCTGTGACTACAAATAGAAACTCCTCAAACGAAAAGCAGGCTCGTCATTTTACAAGCCTTTGGGAAGAATGATCAACAGTATTGATTAACGCAATAACAAAAAAATGCTAGCTAAGAACAGTTCAAGAGACAGGTACAATTACTCTTTGACTTCATCAAGTGAAAATATTCTGATTATGAGTGTCTTGAAAAAATTATAAAATCTAACAGAGCAAACAAGCAGCAATATTGAGTAAAGCAAGTAGAGAAGGGATAAGATCAAAATTAGTCCAGCTTGCCTATATGAAAAATCAAGGATAATGAAGAAAAAAAGATATGAACAATACGATAAATGATAGGCAAATTGATTTTTTAAACATAACATATCGATATGTGATAAGAGTTTTCAAATTCATGTATTTGGCTATAATAAGATATCTTTCATTCCTATCCTTTGCTAAATTTGTCAATATTTTTTCAAGACCTAAATAGGAATTTTTCAGCGTCAATACAGAAATTTTATGTCGCTGGTAACGTTTATTTGAGAGAAATTCGGTGTTTGAAGCAAAATGAGCAGAAAGAAACGCATTTTAAGAAGGCTAATTGTATGATTCTATTATCTATGAACTTATTATTTGTTGGTGTGCCATTATCAATATCGATCTACATAAGTAAAGCTAATCCAAGCTTATATATGTAAATAGTTTTGCTAATATTCTATTAATAATGATCGATATAGAAGTTTAGTATTGTATTGACTGCCATCTCCACAATTGGTGCTCCAGGCATAATGAGAAAAAATACCAGTAAGTCTACCATCAGCTTGAGACCAAAATCAAATCCATACTTAAAGTAGTCACCATCGTCAAAAATCAGCTTCCTTCATTCTACGCACAAAAGGCTAATTTGTCGAATCTTGGTCTAGGACTCCATCGTTACCTAGATACAAGGACCAATGAAACAGTAGTCTTTCCTCGTCATGGGGCTTTTTAAATTAAAGTGAATGGATTGCTCATCTTTTCAAAGCTTCAATCCAACCTTTGGCCAAATCTATAAAAAATTATTGTCCTCATCTGTGAAATGAAATCTGAAATCGAAGCTGGTAGAGACATTAAACACTTTTCATTAGATTTTAGGCTCGAAAATTACAAAGAGGATACCAAATTTATCGACACATACAAAAAGAGTATCCAATTCAAAATAAACAAGCGCCCACAAAGTAGCCAATTTAATAGTACCAAACCTGCCAACAATAGTTCCAAATAAAATAAGTTAAACCCGAAACGTAAAAATGTCTCATGTCTCAAGAAGGGAGGGAGCCTCTTGCCTCAACGCAAGAGTGACATGGACAAAAAGACGTTAATCCTGAAGGACAGAAGGTATGAAATTGTCAATACTTATTGCAACGAATATCAAGATTTTAACATTTAGAAGGAATAGGAGATGGAGAAAAGTAAGGTTGGAAAAATCATCAAGAATTAGTTTCAATCTCCCACCTCAAAAAAGAAAATACAATTCAAAAATGAAGTTCTCTATCCCATTAAGCCTGATTCTTTTAAGGTCAACAACAAGGATAAAGTTCTCCATCTAAGCAAAAAGAGCTCTAAGAAGCTGATCATTAAACATGTCAATAGGCAAGATAGCTCCCCTTTGGTCAATGAAAAGAAGGCAAGGGATGAGGTGGACTCCATTGATAAAGAGGCATCTTCAACCCCACATTCGCCAAAAACAACTAAAAAACAAAGTATTAGAAATCGCCATTAAACCTGTACCGACAAGATTATGCACAAGGAAAGTCAGTCTTTAATAAAGTTCGAAAGCTACGAAAATTAATATCTAAAATCATACATAAAAGTTTAGGAAAGATAATCATTACAACAGAAAATAAGTACTGTATAGCTGCCATAAGAAGGCAACAGATAGTCATAAGAAATAAGTGAAGGAGTAGCGAAAACGCAGCTAGTTGTGTAGCCGTAAAGTTATTCTTAAGGCGAAAAGATGAATGAGGATGAATAATCTTGTGTCAAATAAAAAGATGATGAAACGTAAAAACTACTTTCATAAGAGCCTATTTAAAGGAAAAATGCAATATACGATGATGATTAGTCTGTTGAGTCATGTTTGCCAAAGCCTGAAGAAAATATACAAGAAATTAAGAAAGAACATCTTTTGGTTAAATAACAGTAATAATAAAATGGTGATTAGACAACAAAATAGTAGAAAAATGACAATTATATCCAGCCTTCATAAAAAAATATGATATAAGAACAAATTTAATTAAAATCCGCCATTTAGGTTCCCAAGGAGGGAGATGGAATGCTGATTGAACCAAAAGAATAAGAATAACAATATTAGCAATAATAATTTGAAGTCCCAAACACAGCTAAGTCAATTCAATAAGTCAAGGAACAATAATACTAGGGGCTAGTCTTGGATACGTGGGAGCCAGTCATAGAAGAAGCACCAACCCCACATGAAAACTTTATTTAGGAGGAGGTTTAGCGATGCATTTGTGAGCTTCAAACACTAATTCTTCTCAAGCTAGAGTAAGAAAACTAGAAGTAATATGAACCTGAATGCTAGCATGTAAGATAAACTTTCAAAATATAGGAATAATAATGCTCAGAATCCTCCTAAAAGTAAAAATCATTAGAGTAGAGTCATAGTATTTGTGAATTAGAAACTCCAATTCAAAATCCTCTTTAAAACACATAAAATATTGTTGGATGTGAGGAAAATATGACAAATCAAAATGAGCTTTAGTCTAGATAGCCTAATTAATAAGCCTAAGCTTATTCTAGTCATAATGAATAACCGAAGAAGTAATAACTGAGCTAAAAGTTTGTTTCCAGCCATGAATAAGAAATATTAAATGCATAGCAATAGCAAAATTAGCAAGTGACTACTAAAAAGTAATTATAACCTTAATAGCTCCAACCACAATAAACTCTTCAAAATGAACAGTAATATTTAGATCAAAAATAACCATCAAATTAATAAAATATTGTTGAAAGCGAATAAAACTTAGATAAGACTAACACATAAAAAGTTGATTAAAACTAATAAGTTTAAAAATAGCCTTATCCTCTCATTTAATAGACTTGTGCTAACCCTGAGCCTCAAGTACCATCCCCATCGGCCTAGAAAATCAATACAATAAACGAAGACATAGCTCAGAGTTTAAGAACCATTTACTCTCAATCGTCCATTTCCTTAACAAATCAAATTCACTTATAGCTGAACGATATCTATGAAGGAGTCGAGTAAAGAGTCGAGAAACGCCTTGCTAATTAAATATCCTGATCAACATGCAATTACTATATTTTGCTCTAATAATACACAAATAATCATAATTCTCCTGCAATCCAATCAACATTAGTCACAGCCTTTTGAATTTCCCTCGTCAGACTCTACAATGACATCCCCTATTCAAGTTTAATATACTTGGTCTGCTTTTTATTAGCCTTATCAAAGACGATTAACTGAGGCGCCTACTTCAGATAGAGTAGCTTGTGCTCATTTTTATCAAGGTCGAATATTGCAGTAACAAGCTTATTTGCTATTTGTAGTCTGTTCTTTATTGTGAATTGTTAGAGTAAAGATTTTATCCTTTTGTAGGATTGTTAGTCTTTTGAATCTATAAATAAAATGGCTATTGAGTGTTAGGGCTTCTAATAGACTTCAGAAATAAATGTATTTCCCACAATCTTTCTCAGGATTAATTTGCTTTGCTCCTATTCTGAAGGTGCCTGCTAACTCTTATACTCAGGATCAAGCCTCTTATTTCTAACATCTTCGATGAATTGCAATATCTAAGAACTTCTTAATTATTTTGTTGTATTGAGTTTGTATCTTTTGAGCTGAAATTTATCATAATCTGTCTTAGTAAAGTAAATAACGAATTATTTGCTATCTTTGTTAAGTATTTACTAAATATTCTAATTGAAGTGTAAATTGAATGTTGAGGTATCAACTAAATTGAAAAGGACTCGTTCATATGAGAGTGATTCGAATCGATTGAGATGTGCTGCCCTGTAAAATTCTTATTTAATACTTGATAGTCTCTATAAGGCTTCTGGCTTGTAGATCAAAAGGAGTTGGTCTTGGATGCTTCCACCAAAAACACGATGGAAGAGATGCTAATCCAAATGCATAACAGTAGGTAAAGTATCGATGTTGATCAACTGAATCAGCTCTTAAGCAGCCTCTCTTTAAGTCCTATTATAAAAGCTATAGGTTGTGAAAACTTTGCCTTGCTTGTAAAGAGAAATGGATTTGTTATGACTGGGTGATGCAAAGCATGAAGTATTAAAGTCATTTAAAAAGCTATTAATTTTCTCAAAAACTGCATTGAAAAAATTAAGCTCCTCAAGTGATGAGTACTCGAAAAGTAGATGATATTTCTATTGCTTTTTGTTAATTTTTAACAGATCGGCTTTATAGATTAATGGTATTTTTGGATGTACTTTCTCAGCATAAAACTAAACCAAATCTTCTTATTCTTTAAAGTCTAAGGTATTAATAGTGTTGATAAGTTTGAATCCATTAATATTTCCAAAGCGAGTGAGAACTCCTTTGAAGTCTTGAGTTTTGTTTATATAGGCGAAGAGTGTATGATCATTGGGATAGAGCTATTTAATCTTATTGATATTCTCTTCATATATCTTGAGAACACCTTCTAACTGTTAGCTCGTCTTGAAATCATGGAAGTATATTAAAACCTGGTCAAAAGCATGGATCATGACATCTAAAGCTGATGGATTAACCTCCACTAGTGTGAACCGAGGTATTTCTTTATGTGTATTTTATGTTGAGATGGTAAGAGTTAATATTGATAGTCCTACAACTAGCCAAATGACGTTGATCTTCATGATTTAATTATTATGAGTTCACACATCATGTGCTATTCTTATACTATTATTAAAGTATAATGACGTGTGAAAATTATATTAAGAT
>JACCDV010892938.1_pt1 | contig 13264 bp, 13 predicted proteins | sample 7446131 | NCBI WGS metagenome assembly JACCDV01 (sample SAMN15323448, study PRJNA562643) | freshwater metagenome | isolation source: river surface water | place: USA:Blue River Watershed | collected 2017-08-17 | reverse complement strand
GGATCGACGGCGTCGACTGGAAAGACGTGACCCACGCCTACCTGCCCGCCGCTGTCGCGCTCGTCATCTTCGGTATCCCGCTCGCTCGAGCGCAACAGCGCTTCAGTCCGATCGTCAAACACGAGATCCCGAGCCACCGCTCGGATCACGCGGTTGTCGACTTCGGACGGGTCCTGGTGGTTCTCACCATGCTCGTCGGCGTCGTTGCAGGCAACATCCTCTTCGACTTCCCGGCGCTTGGACTGTGGGCCGCCATTATGCTCACCATGTTCTTCCGGCGTCCCCACTGGGCTGACGTCCCTGGCGCGGCGAAGAACGCGAGCTTCCTTCTGGCGCTCGTCCTCTGCGCCAGTCTCATGCCGGTTGAACGCCTGCCTGAGGCTTCGCAGTCGACTGTCTTGGCGCTCGGGTTCATCTCCAGCGTCTTCGATAATATCCCTCTCACCAAGCTCGCGCTTGACCAAGGTGGGTACGACTGGGGCTGGCTGGCGTACGCTGTCGGCTTCGGGGGTTCGATGATGTGGTTTGGCTCTTCGGCCGGTGTGGCGGTCGCCAAAGACAATCCGCGGATGCGTGAAACCAAGACCTTCATCAAGGAGTCCTGGATCATCGCCGTCGCGTACGTCATCGGCTATGCGTCGCTGTTCCTGATCGGCTGGTATCCGCACGCGCCGCACAACTAACAACAAACGAATCAAAAACTATAAAGCGGGGGCTTGTTTGCCCCCGCTTTTTTCTTATCATTTTCTTATCCTCGAAGTTCTTCAGAGAGTGTGATATGCAATTTTGGTGTGATGAGTTGTCGCTCATACATTTCAGTAAGCGCATGTTCCTCAACCTTGTGAATGCCAAACTGCGCCAATTGTTCCGACAGCGCCTTGTAGCGTTCTGGGTGCGCACTGGCAATTTCCTGCATTTTCTTTTCTGACTGATTGCGGAAGGTGGTGTAGAGCTCAAGGACGTGCGCAACCGCTTCGGGAGTGAAGATGTGTCCGGCGCTATCTGGATCGATCCCCTTCAGCTCTTTGAGTACCTTTCGTGAAATGATCGACTGTGCTCGGTAGTACAGGTAGAGATTGTCGATCTTGTCAGCTTCCGTCTCAGGATTCCATACGTTTCGGATCACTGCCGCTAATTTTTCAAATACATCTTTCCCGTCTGAATGAACCGACATATTGGGAGCCAGGTTCCCCGCTTCAATCGCTTCGAGCTGAAGTTGGAGCTTACCAGTCAAACGACGGAACACTCCTTCATTCACTTCATGGTAGTGATACAACTGCTTGAGGTGCATCTTTTCAATCCCGATCGCGTACATACGGAGCACTCGAAGCGCCAATTCCTTGGCGTCAGCTCCAGTGAGGTTCTTACACGCCGTGAGATACTCCTCCTCGTGTTCCTTAAAGAGCTTCTGTGCTACATCAGGAGCAACGTAACCGCGTTCCTCATATCTCTTGATGCGCTTCTGCACCTCATGGTGAATGAGTGCTCGAGCTTCTTGCGCTTCTACCTTTTCAATATCTGTGAGTTCATCCAGCTTCAGTTTCTTCATCATCTTCTGAATAGTGGTCGCTTTAATGAAGAGTGTAGCGGCAATACAACCAACGGTAAGCGCGAGGAGAAATTCCTTTGGTGAGAGAGCGAGCGCCCATCCAGGGAATGTGAGGTTGTCAGGTACCAACAGCACCATCGTGACCGCGAGCGCACCACGGAGCGATCCCCATGACAAAAGATGTTGCCAACTCATTGGTACCCGTTCTTCTTTCTTCACGAATGCGTTGAAAGTCTGGACCACCGGATAAATAGAGATCGCACGGGCAATTGCCACAACCACGATCGTCAGAATAACGACTCCGATCATTTCTCGGCTGAGGCGTGGAATATCAACAAAGAGCACTCCGATCAAAATGAAAATGAGTGAGTTCGCCCAAAACGCCAATTGCCCCCACAGCTTTTCGACGAACTCTTCCGCCCGTGGATGCACCTTGCTACGTCCGTAGTTCCCCATAAGGAGCGCTGCCACGGTCGTTGCAATAATCGGTGAAAGTGCGATATGAAAACCACCGATCACCATATGATGAGAGAGGAGTTCCGCCATGATGAAGGTGACGTGCGCCAATACGAGCGTAAGTGTAATACTCGCTACTTCATTCTCTCGTGACCACCCTACCACTTTGGCAAAAATGCCTCCGATGATAATACCGAAAATAACGCCCCCGACGAGCATTGAAATGAACGTGAGTGTACCTTCTACGATGGTGTCCGCGCCGTGATACCCAAAACGCGCCACTTCAAGGAGGACCAAGAAAAGAGCCACTGCAGTCGCGTCATTGAACAAACTCTCCCCTTCAAAGATGAGCGAGAGGCGACGCGGCGCTCCGTACTCCTTAAAGAGCGCGAGCACTGCCACAGGGTCGGTCGCAGAAATGAGCGCACCAAACAGAAGCGCGACCATGAATGGAATAGCAAGACCAATGAAGGCCAGCAGGTAGTAGAGGCCAGCCGCGATCACAACCGTCGATACCAAAAGTCCGAGAATTGAAAGAATGAGAATGATCGGAGCGTCCTCGATCATGCGACGCGCGTTGATATTGTAGGCCGACTCAAAGATAAGGGTTGGCAAAAGGAGGTAAAACAACAGTTCCGGAGTCAGGGTGAATTCACCAATAAATGAGAAGACGTTCGAGTAACTGAGGAGACCAAGACCAATTCCGATAAGTACCAAAAGTACGGTGTGTGGAAGTCGGACCTTTTTGGCCCAGAAAAGAGCGAGGCTAGAGATTCCTAAGATGAGAAAAACGGCGAGCGTTGAACCGATGGTCAGCATATGAAATTATTATTTTTGAGAGCTAGCACTATACGCCCGTTTTTGGAGGGGCGCAAGCGAAGCTAAACACAGGCTTTTCAATCTATTTTGGGGGAGCTGATACAAAAATGGCCGGTCCGCAACGCGGACCGGCCTTTGACCTTAGGCAACATTGAGTCGCCAATGAGCGTAATCGACAACTTTCACAACGCCAGCAGAGAGACCGTACTGGCAGGGTTTACAGAGCTCTTTATCCTGTGTCAGTTCCCGAAGCGGTGAGGCGTAGATTTGCGCTGCACTGATGGCTTCAGCACGCTCCTGCACAATGATGAATCCGCCGAGCCACACTCCCACCACAGGCACACACCGGTCATCATGTGTTTCCTCCCAGTACCTTGCTTCTGCTCGATTGGCGTATAGGCCAGCAAAGCATTGTCGGAAAATCTTGCCTCCTATATTACCTTTGTGCTTGCGGGTGAGGCGGACGATCTCGCTTTGTCGGCATACTGTTTTGATCAGTTTGGTAGTAGTAGAAATGAACTTGGTTCGTCCCACTTTATAGGCACGAGAGCCATAAAGCAGAACGAGGCGAGTTGATCCTTGCTTTACCCTCATTTCGCACCCCTCATATCCTTCTCTGGCGAAAGAATGCTGTGTTGAGGGTAAAAAGTCAATTACATCCGCTCTGGAGCTTGGATCCCGAGGGTCCAAAGACCATTTTTAAGAGTCGTACGTACCGCCTCAGCAATCGCTGCTTTGTACGGGGCATACTCGTCGCTACCGTCAGCAATTTTTTCTGCTGCATAGAACGAGTTAAACGATCCAGCTAGCTCAGCAAGGTATCCTGCCACTTTATGAGGAGCACGCTCGTTGAGGGCTGCCTCTATGACAGATGGAAATTGATGAATGATTTTTTCCACCCTAAAGGCTTCGGATGGTGGAAGTTGAGTTGAAGGTACAATCCCCATCTCAGCGGCTTTCTCCAGTACTGAATTAATTCGAGCACAGGTATATTGCAAGTATGGTCCCGAATCACCCTCGAACGAAAGTGCCTTCTCTTTATCAAACACCGAGTTTTGAAGGATATTGCCACGGAGTGTAGTGTATTTAATTGCCGCAATTGCCACTTGTCGTGCCGTTTCTTTATCAGCAACTCCCCCACTTGTCTCCATTTTCTGATGTGCAGCCTCAGTCACTTCATCAATAAAATCAACGGCGACAATAACCTCCCCCGTACGTGACGACATCTTACCGCTCGCAAGCCGAACCGTACCGTGACCAATATGTTCAGTCTTTGCAGCCAGCTCAGGATAGATTTCCGACATTGCTGAAATAAGAACTTTAAAGTACTCAGTGATTTCATTTGCGGTTGAAATGACTGAATGATCATACGCTCCCAAACGTTCCTCTTTAAGTTTCGCGAGCGCAAGTTCCTTTGCTTCATAGGTTGGCAATCCTTCTTTGTTCAAGAAAACGCGAGTATGAAGACCCTTTGACTCACCATCGTAAATTCGCGCCCCATCGCTTAGCGGAAAAATATCTGGATGAGCTAACACCAATTCCTTCCCCCGAGGACCAGCTTCACTCTCAAAAAAGTATTCATCGAATGTAGTATCAACGAGTGTGTAGACCGTTTCAAAATAATTGAGTGAAGTCTGGCGCCCTGCATCATAGAGCGCGTTGATATCGGCATCTTCCCGACTATAAATCTTCTTGTTTATTTCTCGAATCTGCTCGGCCACGACTTCATCGGTTTTGTATGTAGTGGCACCGAGGGCGTAGGCTTTTCCGAGATCTTTTGAAGTGACGGTGCTATCGGCAGTAATACCCAGCTGTCGCATGCCCCATATTGCATGCGCTACGTGCAAACCAACATCCCCCTGATAATTGACACGCTTAGTATCTGCCCCGTTCATCATAAATAAACGTGCGATACTTTCCCCTACCGCGTTGGTAAACAAGTGACCGATATGAAATTCCTTAAAGGGATTAGGGTCGGTATATTCAACGATAACTTTTTTCCCTTTCCAAGAATTATTTTTCCCCCACTCTGTATTCTCACTGAGAGCCCGCGCTATTTTTTCGGAGAAAAAATTGCGCTCTAGCTGAAAATTCAAAAAACCCGGACCGGCCACTTCTGTCTGTACTGTTTCTAATGAAAAATTGGCTGCGATTGAATTAGCAATTTCAATTGGAGACTTGCCTAACTTTTTGGAAAGCACCATCGCCACGTTTGAGAAGTAGTCAGCGGTAGTGGTCTTGTCGGTGGGAAAATCCACCACAAAATCCACTGCGTCGATCTGCAGTGCAGCTAAGGCCTTATTGAGAGCGGCTCGAATGTCCTCCTTCATAGATAACGGTACAATAGCCGATTATTCAATGCGTGTCACGGGATGTGGAGCTTTTTCACCAGCAATGACCTTTACCGTCTGGCGCCCTAATACCTGGCCTCTCGCGGTTTCAACACTACAGCGCCATACTCCTGAGGGAACGTTATTAATCGTGGTGTACCCACGATAGCCGGCTTGGTTCGATCCTAAGATCGGATACTCCACCCGTGCGCGCTCTACCCATGCACCCTTTGCGTCCTTATACTCCCAGCGGTGGTAGATCTTCGTTGTGAGTCTCGTTGGGGCGTACACCCGAGCAAAACACGAGAGAGATGACCCGGGCCGAAGCTCCTTCATCATAAATGGAAGTGACCGCCACCAGGGCTGATCCTCAGAGGTGACCCGGTAGGTGTTGTTGACCGGTACCACTTGATGCACGACATCGAGTTCCTTGAGTGACAATGGAATGGGTGGAATCACGCCGGTGAAATACAGGATATTCAAGCTGGCATAGATAGCGCCGATGACCAAGATGATGCGGCGTACGTTCGCGCGCATGAAGTTCGGCACAATACGATAGAGCGTTTGAATGACAATACTCACAAAGATGAGCGCCACTATCCCACTTAAGAAAAACATTAAGTCCCCCATCGCACGGAACAATACCGGTAAGACCAGCACGATATACGAGAAGATGCCGATGAAATAGAGCGCGAGGTGATACACCAAGCGGTCGGAGCGCTTGTGTACAAATTCATTTCCGACGATCACGGACAGGATGATGAGGAGAAATGGTGCACTGGTGAGCCAGTCGCCACTTCGCCCATAGAAGATAAGCATTCCTGAAAGAAGACCGCCGAACGAGTATTGCATCAAAGTCGGCATGAACCGGACCAATTTTTTTGAAAACCACGGCGGCAATCGTTCTGCTACCCCAATGTAGAACAACAGAAGTGACGAGGTTGCGAGAGTGGCATAGAAAAGAAGAATGAGATTATCGCCAATGTCATCGATCTGATTAAGGAGGAGGAGGTCTGTAAAGAACCCCATCACGAATGAGAAGGTGAGCCAATGTTGCTTCATCCATTTTATGAATTTTTTAAACCCGGACTCTTCCATTCCCACCATCATACCAAGAGAAAACGAAATGAGCGCGAATCCCGTAGGGATTCGCGCTCATTTCTCCCCCACCCCTACACGAAGCGCTCCGGCACGGGAAATGCTTCACAAAGTTCCGTGATCTCCTTCTTTACCTTGGTTTTGAGCTCAGCATCTTGTGGGGCTCTAAGGATCGTTACCATGAACTTCGCAATTGCAGTCGCTTCTTCCTCTTTCATATTTCGGGTGGTTAAGGCTGGCGTACCGAAACGAATACCGGAAGGATCGAGCGCTGAGCGTGGATCGTCAGCGATCATGTTCTTGTTGAGCGTGATACCGACTTCGTCGAGCACTGTCTCAGCTTCTTGCCCGGTCACCCCAAGCGAGCCATAGACGTCCGCCAAAAGGAGATGGTTGTCGGTACCTCCACCAAGTAATCGAATGTTTTCGTCCTTGAAAACGGCTTCCATGGCCTTAGCATTTTTGAGGATTTGCGCAGCGTATTCCTTGAAGGCCGGCGTAAGCGCTTCGCCAAAGGCGATTGCTTTCGCAGCGATCTGATTCATATGCGGACCTCCCTGCATACCCGGGAACACCGCTTTATCAACACGCTTGGCGATATCTGCATCTTCTCTAGTGAGGATCATGCCACCTCTAGGACCACGAAGGGTTTTGGGGGTCGTGGTCGTAATGACATCAAATCCAGCATCAAATGGATTTTTGGCGACTCCGCCCGCGATCAGTCCCGCGATGTGAGCCATATCAGCCACCGTGTACGCACCGACCTCCTTAGCGATCTCCACGAACTTCTCGTAGTCGAGTTCACGACTGTAGGCCGAGAAACCAGCCAGGATGATCTTTGGTTTATGCTCGTGTGCCACCCGGCGAAGTTCATCGTAATCGATCTCTCCGGTATCTGCGTCCTTCATCTTGTACCGCACAAAGTTGACGACTTTGTTGATGGCGGTCGTGGGGTGACCGTGGGTCAAGTGTCCGCCGTGTGAGAGATCCATACCAAGTACGGTGTCGCCCGGATTCATGAGTGCAAAGTACATCGCTACGTTCGCAGGTGCACCGGAAAGTGGTTGCACGTTGGCGTACTTACAATTGAATAGCTCTTTTGCACGATCAATAGCAATGCGTTCGATGGTGTCGGTGTAGGTCTGACCGCCGTAGTAGCGCTTTCCTGGATATCCTTCAGAGTATTTATTGGTAAGTACGGAACCATTGGCCTCTCGCACTGCACGCGACACATAGTTCTCGCTTGGGATGAGCTCGATCCCCTTTCGCTCCCGCTCCTCTTCGCCGCAGAGCGCTTCGAAGATGGCAACATCTTGGTCTTCAATATATTTGTATTCGTTCATACGTAAAAAGTATTAAGTCAGTAATGGCTGCAAATGAACGAATAGCGTTAGATCATAGTGGGTTTCTTAGAGCCCGATTATAGCATATTGAAAAAGGCCGGGTCCTTGCGGGCCCGGCCTGTTCTCACACCCAACGTTCGCTAGTTTTGGGCATGCAGCTTTCGAAGCCAACTGTGGGCATCGAGCCCATAGGCGATCCACCCGGCCAGCACCACGGACAAAATGCTGGCGATCATGAAAAAGAGCGACCCCGACATTCCACTCATGAGCGCCCCGCCGGCCATGAAGAAAAGAATGTTCAAACCAAATACAAGCTCATGAATGGCGGGCGGGCTACTCTCCAGGAGCACCATGATGAGCGCCGCCAAGATCATGACAATGATACTTGCGAGAAGCTCTAGCGGCCAGGGTTTCCCAACATTGGACACCATGACCCAAACGAACGTCGGCATCGACAGAATGCCGAGCAGCGTGATACCTAGATTTTTGATGGACTTGAGCATGACGCTCTCCCTGATAAGAACCTGATTGTGTTGCTGATTGCACAGTACATCGAGTTTTGAGCGAGGTCAAGAAAGAGCGGCACCGCACCCCAAGAGCACCTCCATTTTCATGGTCGACTAAAGTTTTTTTGAACATTAGGGCGCAATGCCGCCCTTTCTCTATTTCTTCACCGGCTCGAAGCCACCGATATTGGCGATTTCGCCCCGAAGGCTCGGGTGGGATTTGTACCCCACGAGCTCAATGTCTTCTAACTTGAAATCATCAATATTCTTTATTGTCGGATTGAGTTTAAGCTTCGGAAATTCCATTGGTTCGCGAGTGAGCTGCTCCTTCACCTGGTCAAAGTGGTTGCTGTAAATGTGTGCGTCGCCGAAGGTATGCACAAACTCCCCCGCTGGTATGTCTACGACTTGTGCCACCATCTCTAGAAGGAGCGCGTAGCTTGCGATATTGAATGGCACGCCGAGGAACACATCCGCCGATCGCTGGTAGAGACCAAGATTGAGCTTCCCGTTCGCCACCTGAAATTGGAACATGGTGTGACAAAACGGTGGTACCTGTGACTGTTGCCCTTCTGAAGCCATCTCATAGATGAAGTCAGGATTCCACGCACTTACCACATACGACTTGCGGTCCGGTTTCTTCCGAAGCCCATCGATCACCCACTGCAATTGATCGATCTCTCGACCATCCTTCCCAGGCCACCGACGCCACATGCGTCCATAAATGGTGATGAGATCTCCCCACTTCACGACAAATGGATCGTCTGCAGGGAGCTCAGTTAGCTTCGCAATGAATTCCTCCTGCGTCATGTCTTCCTCCGGAGCGTTCTCCTTCGCCCACATGTGGTACATCTTCCAGGCCCACTCGTCCCAAATGTGGTTGTTGGCATCAAGGAGCGGTTTAATATTCGAACTACCCGAGAGGAACCACATGAGCTCCGTCGTGATACCACGCCAAAAGGTCTTCTTGGTGGTAAGTAACGGAAAGCCCTCAGAAAGGTCGAAACGAATCTGTCGCCCAAACACACTTCGAATGAATGGCGGCTGTTCACCCTTTTTTGCATACTCATCGAGCACCACTTGGTTGAAGAAGAGCTCTTTATCCGCCCCATTATCCAGAATGTCTTGGCAAAGATCGAGATATTGGTATTCGGGGTGTTTCTTAGACATGATCTTTGTTTTTAGATTGAGTAAAGTGGTCTGAGTTCGCGCTATCGTAGCGACCGATATCTTCGTAGCTTTTTGAGGCCGGTGAGGACAGTTTTCCAAAGATGAGCTGCGCGATCTCCATACCCGGCCGAAGAATGATCGGAATGTTGCTATTATTCACGAGCTCGAAGGTTGGATAGAACTTATGACCCGGGTTGAAAAGCATCGCGGTGTTGTGAACGACGAGCCCAATGCGCGCCAGACTACTCTTCCCAGAAAGAAGGATAAGATGCTCGAGGTCGACACCAATGAACTCCTTTTGCTTCCCGAGCACGTTCTCCCCTGGGTGAAGTACAAAGCTTTCACCATCTTCAATAAAAACCGTGCGGGTCTGAGGAAATACTTTATTGGCCGGATCAGACGCATCAAGTTGATGTCGATCAAAGATCTGAAATTCGTTCCCAAGTGTTACATCGTAACTAGCGAGCTGAAGCTTTCGCTCATCAAACGGTTCGATGATGACCGCTCCCGACGCCACCGCTTTTCTAATATCTACATCAGAGAGAAACATACCCGCCATTATACTGTGAAATCAAATTTCCTAAACAACTCGTCGCTATAGAGGAAGGTTTTTATACCGAGACTCGCGGCAGAATCAAGATTTTTCTGTTCGTTGTCAATAAAGACAGCTTCTTCGGGTTGCTGGCCAAGCACACTCAACACCGTTTGAAAAAATGCAGGATCACTCTTTTTTACTTTGAGATCAGCGGAGAAAAAATAGCCATCAAGCGCATCCCCGAGCACTCTCTCAATATGCCTCGCGCGATAGTGTTCGTTGTTTGAAGCCAGGTAGCAGGCAATTCTCTCTTCGCGTGCCGAGCGTAGAAACTCCTTGATATCCGGGTTAAGGACCGTATCCTCAAACCAACACTCCAAAAATGCCTCGACATCAGATTCCCATCCCCATTCTTCTAGGTAAGGGATCAATTCTTCTTTGAGGTCTTTTGTCCCGGCCTGACACTCACCATAGACATTTTTAAAAAATGGCATCACTGTCTCGATTGGAACAGAATACTCGCGCGAAAATTTTTCGCTGAAAAATTCACCCTTTTTGAGTACAACACCGTCAGCATCGAGGAGGAGCACCTTCATATTATTCAATCACAAAAGTTCGATCGGTACCGTAGTAGTCGGGCCAGAATTCATTGTAGAAGGCAAACATACGTGCCAATCGTTCTTGGGAGAGTTCCACCACTTCAAGTTCAGCCATTAGCATGGCAATCTCCTGTCGCACTGCCTCAGCATCGGTCTCATCGTGCACGATCTTCTCAAATTCAGCGAGATAGCCGTACCCCGCGTTTTTATCGAGACAAACGTTCGCTCCCTTGTACGCGTACTCTTCGCGTTCGCGCGACCACTTCGCTTGGTATGAATACCCGGCTGACAGCACAAGTGCATCAAGCTCTTCGAGCGACACCGCGACTGGTTCTTCAAATTCCATACGCTTCACGGTGTTCGCACTTGTACCTTCATCGATCGACGCTTTTACTACAAGGAGCACTTCGCCATTACTCTCGCGCGTGCGCACTGAAAATTCCGAACCACGCTCAATGATCTTCTTGAATTTGGCGTGCTCTTCCCCCGAGTAGAGATGCTCAACCGCGTCAAACAACATGTCGATGCTTCCACCGTCGAAATAGTGGTTGAGCTGTCTACTTTCCGCCACGCGAGCACACTCGGGATCCAAGCGACGCATTTTTTCCTTTAGTGCGTGGGCTCTTTCGGCCTCACCAAGTAAGCTTTTTACTTCAATTTCAAAATGAGACATAGGAAAGAAGGTTAACAATGCCATTATACTCCCCCCTGTTCGTGCGGCCAAAAGACAAGCGAAATCGCCTGTGGCATAATCAAGCGATGCAGATTCCACCCCACATTCCCGTTGTTATTGTCGTTGCTATGACCCGCGCCAAGCGAGGGATCGGGCATGGCGATGATCTTCTCTGGCACGTGCCTGAGGATCTCAAGCGCTTCAAAACGCTCACACTCGGTCATCCCGTCATCATGGGTCGCCGAACATTTGAGTCTATAGTGAAAAAGCTCGGGAAGCCGTTACCGGGACGAACCAACATCGTAGTGACGAGAGACGCGACCTACGCCCCAGAGGGTGCCAAAGTCGCCCACTCGCTTGAAGAAGCGTTTACCCTGGCGTTAGAAGAAAATCCGGCCGAGATCCACATTGGAGGTGGCTCAGACGTGTACCGACAGGCGTTGCCCTACGTTACCCGACTCAATGTCACGTGGTTTTATGGGGAAAAAGATGCCGATACCTATTTCCCAGAATTTGAGCAAGATTTCAGGGTTGAAACCGAACACCCACGCGCCACTCACGAGGACATTCCGTACCAATGGATCGATTACGAGAGGATACACTAGTGTTCCTGTTCTATTTTCTTTAATATTTCGAGATACAAATTCTCAACAATCTCCTTTTGAGCATTTCCTAACTGCGCAAAGTGGTTGAGGCCGGGCGATGCATTAACTTCGAGTACGAAGTAGACTCCCGGCGGTTCTGTGATGTCCGTTTCCACCATAAGATCGACTCCTGCGAGACGAAGTCCCATGTCGCGAGTGAGCGAAAGGGCGATTTTTTTGTATTCTGGATGAATCGACGCCGTGACATCTACCGCATCGCCACCCGAGGAAAGATTGGCGTTATCCAAAAGAAATAGTTGTTCGCCCTTGTCGGGAATCGAAACAAATGAACGTTGTAACTGAGATAATTTAAGCGCGATCCGTGGATCGTCTCTTTTTATACCAACGTCCCGACTCACGGCGAGAAAATTCTTTTGCTTCTCTTCAAGGAGATCAGCGATTGTAGACGTCCCATCACCAATGACATTAAGCGGGACCCGTTCATAGGCGGCGACCACTTCGTCATCTAAGACCACGATCCGGTAGTCTCTTCCCTTTACGAGACTTTGCACGAGGGCAACACGATCATTCTTAAATACGGTATCAATGGCGTGTGAGAATTGGTTGTGGTTGTGTACGACAAAGACGGCGTTGCCTTGGCTCCCGCTATTTGGCTTCACTACCACCGGCCAGCCGAGCGCTTCTGCGTACGCAAGGGCTGCCGACTCACCTCTGTCCGTTACGCCAATGGCTTCTCCCCATTCTTTTGAGTAAAAGGTCTTACTGCCTGGCACAACTGGATAGCCCATACTCTGCATAAAAAAATGTGCGTAGTCTTTATCTTTTACCACTTCAGCAGAGCCAACGTGATTGAAGTTCAGAGTGTTGTATTTAAAGTAGGAGCGGTGGCCATTTTTAAAAGTGATCTGACCGACAATACCCCATTCAGGTTCAACAAAGACCTGTGCTCCGATCAAAGGGGCAACTTTTTCTAGGATCTGTCCAAGTAACGGTAACTCCTTTTGCTTCATAGTTTATGAGTGCACCAACTATACTCATTTTTAGAAAAAGAAAAAGCCGTGGCGCGCTGGGGCGCCACGGCAAGTTGGGGCAACGAAGAACTGTTATTTCAGATGAGGGAAGAGGAGGTTCGCACGCCGGAGGTGATCCGAGAGCGGGTGGCGCAGTCGCGGGGTGGTGGTGAATCCTTGTTTCTTGAGCACCCGAACGTCTCGTTCCCTACCGTCGCCGAACTCCACCAAGACCGGATGATATTCGATGCCTTCGTGCCAGAATGGCACATAGAGGCAGAACTCGTGGCCGTGAAGCCAGGCCAGACGTCGCTCTAAGAGTCGCCAAGCTGCCTCCCGCGCATCCCCTTTGAAATCGAACAGACTTACATCGTCATGCTCGATCACGTAGTAACCGCCCTGCGGCGGGTCCCAAAAAAAGAAAATCAACCTCTGTTCCGAGGCCATGGGTTCCTGCTTCAGTGCAGCAAGCATTGTTATTTATCCCTCAAGGTTGTTCCGCCTCTTATGACGCGTGATGTTTAATTTTCTTACACAATACAAAAAAGCGGCCGGACCCAGAGGGTCCGGC
>JACCDV010581065.1_pt1 | contig 13270 bp, 11 predicted proteins | sample 7446131 | NCBI WGS metagenome assembly JACCDV01 (sample SAMN15323448, study PRJNA562643) | freshwater metagenome | isolation source: river surface water | place: USA:Blue River Watershed | collected 2017-08-17 | reverse complement strand
GCGGGGATGGAATAATCCAATTCCCTTCCCTCGGAACGGTCGATCAGGACGCGGGCAAAGGATGGCATGAGGGACGGGGAAGGCTTTTAGACTGAAGTCTGAAAACTATTAGAACTGAATTTACCCTGCCCGGACCTCTCCTGAAACCGTGAAACTATTTTACCGGGCAGAATTCGATCCTTCAGCCTTCACTCTCTCAACCTTCAGACTGTAGCGGCGTAGCAACGCTACACCGCTACTCGGTAATGATATCCTTGTAGGTCTTGCCCGAGGGGATCATCGGCAGCACATGCTCCGTGTAGGGAGTCATGACATCGAGCACGTAGGTCTCCTTGGAATCGAGCATCCGCTGGAGGGCGGCTCGGAGATCCTTCTTATGAAGGACCCTCTCGGCAGGAACCCCGAATCCCTTGCAGATCCCGAGGTAATCGGGGTAGATGCGCTTCAGATCCTTGGGATCCCCCAGGAAGGTGTGTCCCCGGTTGCTCTCGTAGAAACGGTCTTCCCACTGCACCACCATGCCGAGGTGCTGGTTGTTGAGGATGATCACCTTGGGCGCAATGCCGTCGATGTGGGCGGTGGCAAGTTCCTGGACATTCATCAGGAAGGAACCATCGCCGTCGATGTCGATAACCTGCTTGTCGGGGCGTCCGAGCTTGGCCCCGAGCGCTGCGGGATAACCGTAACCCATCGATCCCAAACCTGCCGAAGTGACCAGCGTCCGGGGCTTGGTGAAATTATAGTACTGGGCTGCCCACATCTGGTGCTGGCCGACGCCCGTCGTGATGATCGCGTCACCCTTGGTAAGCTCCATGAGCAACTCGATCACATGCTGCGGCTGGATCGCGTCCGGAGTGTCCTTGTAGCGGAGCGGATGCTCCCTCTTCCACTTCTCGATCTGCCGGTACCACCCGGCATAGCGGGTATGGCCCTTTTTGACGGGCTTGCTTCCGGTCCGATCAAGCTCCCTGTTCAGGCGCGCAAGGGCATCCTTCACATCCCCTAGGATAGGCAGTTTCACCGCCTTGTTCTTGTTGATCTCGGAGTTGTCGATGTCTATGTGAACGATGGTGCCGTGCTCGCAGAATTTCTCGACCTTTCCCGTGACTCGGTCGTCGAAGCGGACACCGATGGCAAGCAGCAGGTCGGCCTCGTTCACGGCATTGTTGGCATACACGGTGCCGTGCATACCGAGCCACTTGAGGGAAAGGGGATGGGTTTCCGGGAAACTTCCGATGCCCATCAGGGTGGTGGCGACGGGAATCTGTGTCCGTTCAGCAAATTCCGTCAGTTCCGCGGAGGCCTCTGCACTGATGACTCCTCCGCCGCAATAGATCATCGGCTTCTTAGCTGAAGCGATGAGGCCAAGCATCTCCTGAAGGGCGAGATCATCGGCACGACGAACGGGATTGTACCCGCGGAGGGAAACGGTTTTGGGGAAGATCGGTTGGGCCGTCGCGTTCTGGATATTCTTGGGAATATCCACCAGCACGGGGCCAGGACGGCCGCTCTGCGCGATGTGGAAGGCCTCCTTGATGATCCTGGGAATGTCATTGATGTCCCAGACCAGATAGCTGTGCTTCACAACGGGAAGCGTCATCCCGAAAAAGTCGGTCTCTTGGAAGGCTCCGCGACCGATCATTTCCTGAGGGACTTGTCCGGTGATGGCCACCAGCGGCACCGAGTCCATGTAGGCATCGGCGATGCAGGTCACAAGGTTGGTTGCTCCAGGGCCGGAGGTCGCCATGCAGACGCCAGCCCTGCCGGTCACCCGCGCATACCCCTCGGCGGCAAACCCCCCACCCTGCTCATGGCGTGGCAGGATCGTGCGGATCTTCTTTGACTTGGTCAGCGCCTGGTGGATCGGCATCGAGCACCCGCCCGGATAGGCAAAGACATACTCCACCCCCTCGCGCTCCAAAGAGGCGACCAGAATCTCGGCCCCGTTCATGACGGATCCACGCTCAACGGCATAAGATGCCTTTGAGAGCTTGGATTTCTTACTGCGCTTCGATTGGGGTTTTGCGGGCATATGTCGGGGTATGATGTCACTTGAACAGACCGATCATGTCTAGAAACAAAAAACGGGGGCATGTGCCCCCGCTTTTGCAAGTTGTTTGCTATCAAAACTTACTGCCAAATCACATTGGTCGTGAGCGCCACGGAGTTGGAATTTGTTCCATTCACCGCGACAGCTGCACCGGACATTGTGCAATAGGCACCTCCATACTTTCCAAAAGGAGTGCTGGCAGGTGTGCCGCTTGCCATGCCAGCGCAGGCAAGGAACACCGTGCTGGGATCATTGGTGGAACCAACAGTTTTGACTGATGTGTTGGCGACCTGTCCCTTGACCGCAAGTGCAGTATTGAAGGCACTTTGCGGCATATAGTCAGGAACAATGGCCGTTTGCCACCCCGCCTGTCCGCCAACATCGCCAGGGAAAGCACCCAAACCTCCTGCAGCCTGGGAATCCAAAGTTGCCGTCTGTGTGGCCAGGAACAGGTTATGATACCCACCAACCACGCCGGTGATCTGGCCCTTGGCGACAAAGGCGGGAAGATTTTGCAAGGTAAGTCCGGCCAGAACCAGAATGATCGTGATGACGACGAGGAGCTCGATCAGCGTGAAAGCCTCGAAACGACGTGTGATGTTCTTGATGTGTTTCATGTGAGTTGTTGTTGGGGTGAACTATCTTCAATGAGACCATTGTCCTAGGTTTCAGATCAGTCAAGTGGTCGTTTCTGAAATATCATGCGGGGCGTTTCACCGAGCCGGAACCCGGAAAATCATCGTTGAGAGCGGAGAGAGGTCAATGCAAATGGATTGTCCCATGCCATGAGACGCGATGCTTTCCGCAGCGCTCCCCTTGGTGACAACGCACCCACTGCCGCCGAAACCGGCATCATCAGAGTCCAGCATGCGGTCGTACCAACCCTCGCACGGCACCCCGATCCGGTAGCCGTGTCTCACGACGGGCGTTGCATTCACAATGACGAGCAAGTCGGGGTGACCGCTGCCAACTCGAGCCTTCCTGAGGAATGACCAGACCGTGTTCTCCGCATCCCGGAAATCAACCCATTCGAATCCCTCCGGACGGTCATCCAACGCAAAGAGAGCCGGTTCGGTGCGGTAGATTTCGTTGAGACTCTTGACGAGCCGCTGCATGCCGGCGTGTGGCTGATGCCCGAGAAGATGCCAGTCGATACTGTGATCGTGGTCCCATTCGCGCCACTGGGCGATCTCCCCCCCTTGGAAAAGGAGCTTCTTTCCCGGATGGGTCCACATCCAGGCCAAGAACATCCGGAGATTGGCCGCTTTCTGCCAGTCATCATCCGGCATCTTGTTGATCAACGATCCCTTCCCATGCACCACCTCGTCGTGGCTGAGCACCAGAACGAAGTGCTCGTGGTAGGCGTAGAGCATCGAGAAGGTGATCTCCCCTTGATGGTGCTTCCGATGGATCGGAGGCCGGGCGATGTAACGCAGGGAGTCGTTCATCCAGCCCATGTTCCACTTGAATCCGAACCCCAGCCCCCCTTCGTAGACGGGCTTGGAGACACCGGGCCACGCGGTCGACTCCTCGGCGATCGTGATGACACCGGGATGACGGGCATAGCAGGCCGTGTTGAAGGCTTTCAGGAACTCGATCGCCTCCAGGTTTTCGCGTCCCCCGAAGCGGTTCGGGATCCACTCGCCCGCATTGCGCGAGTAGTCGAGGTAGAGCATCGAGGCCACGGCATCCACGCGCAGCCCGTCGATGTGGTACTGCTCGAGCCAGAAGAGGGCGTTGGCGATGAGAAAATTCCGCACCTCGTTGCGGCCGTAATTGAAGATCAGCGTTCCCCAGTCGCGATGCTCCCCGAGACGGGGATCCTCATGCTCGTAGAGTGCGGTCCCGTCGAAGCGAGCCAGACCGTGCGCATCTTTCGGGAAATGGCCGGGCACCCAGTCAAGGATCACGCCGATCCCAGCCTGATGCAGCCGGTCGATCAGATGCCGGAACTCGTCGGGCGTTCCGAAGCGGCTACTTGGGGCGAAGAAGTTCACCACCTGGTATCCCCAGGAACCGTCGAACGGATGCTCCATCACGGGCAGAAGTTCCACATGGGTGAAGCCCATCTCCGTGACGTAGGCCACGAGCTCCTCCGCAAGCTCGAGATAACTCAGCGGGCGGTTGTTCTCTTCCGGCTTGCGGCGCCAGGAACCGAGATGAACCTCGTAGACCGACATCGGCTCGGCGTAGGGATCGCGCACGGCACGCTTTTCCAGCCACTCGGCATCATGCCATCGGTAGAGGCCGAGATCGGTCACCAGACAGGCGGTGCGCAGGTCGTGCTGGGCAAAGAATCCATAGGGATCGGTCTTGAGAAAGACCTCCCCGTGCCGCCCCCGGATCTCAAACTTGTAATGGCTTCCCGTGGCGACTCCGGGAATGAAAATTTCCCAGACCCCCGATCCCCCGAGACGCCTCATCATGTGCCGGCGTCCGTCCCATCCGTTGAAATCACCGACCACGCTGACCCGCTGCGCATTCGGCGCCCAGACGGCAAAGGCCGTCCCCTCGATGCCGCACACCTCGCACGGATGGGCTCCCAGGACACGGTAAGCCTCGAGATGCTCGCCCTGACCGAGAAGATAGAGATCGACCTCACCAAGAAGGGGTGCAAAGGCGTAGGGATCTCGTTGGCAAAGCACGGAGCCGTCACCATTCGTGGTCTCGACCTCATAGTCTCCGGGACCCGATGGGAGCTCCTCCGAGGAGGTGGATTCGAAAAGCCCGTCGGCATGCACCTTGGTGAGACGGATCTCCCTGCCGCCCGAAAAACGGAGAGCTGCAGAGGAAGCACCCGGGTGATAGACCCTGAGCACGCTTCCGCCGGCCCCGTTGCTCCTAACGCCCAGAATCCTGTGAGGATCGGCATGACGGCACTCGATCAGGGGATAAAGGTCATCGGGAGACAATCGGCACGATCCGTCGTCGGATTGTCCCGGGGAGATGAGGCGGGTCTTCATGATCGTGTTCCCAATATGATGTGCAGCTTGTCTGATTCCGTGAGGGCGGCGGCCACCACCTGGTCCATGTTGTAGTACCGGTAGCGGGCCAACCTTCCCACAAAGCTGACATGAGGCAGCGAGGCTGCAAGCTCTTCGTACCTCCGGCGCAGCTCGCGGGCCGCGGGTGAGGGCAACGGATAGTAGGGCTCCCCTCCGGGAAGGAACGCCCCGGGATACTCCCTCATGATCGTCGTCACCGGCAACTTCTGGCCCGTGGCATGCTTAATCTCCACGATCCGGGTGAAGTCATGGTCGTTGGGATAGTTCACCTGTACGGCGGGCTGATGATGCTCCACGGGCAGGGTCTCGGACTCAAAACGCAAAGAACGATAGGGAAGCCGTCCCAACCGATGCTCGAAAAACTCATCCACGGCACCCGTGTAGACCATGTGACGGAATCGGAAGGCTGACAGGGCCTCCCGATGATCGGTCCCCAACCGGACGGTGATCCTCGGATCGGCCAGCATCCTGACAAACATCGCGGTGTAGCCGGACTTGGGCAGCGCCTGAAAATGTTCCGTGAAACACCTGTTGTCCCTGTCGGTACGGATCTGGATGCGGCGTCCGAGGGATGCATCAAGATCACGGGGATCACAATCCCACTGCTTGCGGGTGTAGTTCCGGAAAAACTTCTCGTAAAAGGGAGAACCCACCCTGGATAGGATTTCCTCCTCGAAGTTGGAGGGAAGCGCGATCGGCAGCCGCCAGGAGGCCAGCATCCTTTCCATCTCAAGGGAGTCCGAGGGGCGGCCGATCCACTGCTCGAACGTGTTAAGATTCACCGGAAACTGCCAATGCCTGCCATCGGCCCAGGAAAAGATCCTGTAATCAACCCGGTGCCACTCCGTGAACCGTGAAAGGTAGTCCTTCACCCGTTCCGAATCGGTGCGGAAATAATGGGGCCCGTGGCGGTGGAGCAACACGCCGGCGGCATCGTGCGAATCGTGCGCATTCCCGGCAAGATGGTTGCGCCGATCGACCAGAAGTACCCGGAAGTTACACTCCCGGGACAGACGCTCGGCAAGAACTGAACCCGCAAACCCGGCCCCGACCACAAGGATATCGAACTCGCCGGAGCCCGAGGCATTGCCAACACCCGTACCGGACGGTTCGGATGGCCGCCCCATAAAGGAAAACCGGACGACTCAGATCGCCTCGAACCGGCTCAGCGTGCGGAAGATCTCGTAGCGCTCGGCGATCTCCTGCTTAGTGACCGTGCGGAGACGGTCCATGCTGAACGACTCGACGTTGAAGCTGGCGATGACGCTTCCCTCCACGACGGCTTGCTTGAGGTACTCGAAGGGAATCTCTTTTTTCTCGGTCAGGCTGGCGTCGGAGAGGTGGCGGCTGGCCAGGTGTCCGGCAAGCCCCCCGGCAAAGCAATCCCCGGCCCCGGTCGGATCATGGATGTCCTCGAGCGGATAGGCGGGGCAGCTGAAGAACTGCCCGTCACCAAAGAGGAGGCACCCGTGCTCACCCTTCTTGATCGCCACGGTGGAGGGGCCCATCTCGCGGATCTTCCTCCCGGCGCGGATCAGACTGGTCTCGCCGGTGAGCTCGCGGGCCTCGCCGTCATTGAGAATGAGCATGTCGACGCGAGCGATCAGGCGCGACAGCTCCTCCTTGGCGATGTTGATCCAGAGATCCATCGTGTCGGCGATCACGAAATGGGGACGGGTGAGCTGGTCGAGGACGTGGTGCTGGAGGGCGGGGGCGATGTTTCCCAGCAGGACCATCCGGGCAGAGCGGTAGGCCTCGGGAAGGTCCGGCGTGAAGTTCTCGAAGACATTGAGCTCCACCGAGCGCGTCTCTCGCTGGTTCATGTCCCACATGTATTCACCCGACCAGCGGAAGGTCTTTCCGGGAACGACCTGAAGGCCGCCGAGATCGATGTTGCGGCCCTTGAAGAACTCGATGTTCTCCTTAGGGAAATCATCGCCGACGATGCCGACGAGGTTGACCGGAGTGAAGAAGCTGGCCGCGACCGCCGCATAGGAGGCGGAGCCGCCGAGCAGATCGGCGCGCTCCTCGATCGGGGTCTTGACGGTGTCGAGGGCAACGGAGCCGAGAACGAGAAGGGACATGGTAAGTGAGGGTTAAAAAGTGAAAGGGTTAAAACGACCGAATGGAGATGATCACTTGCCGGCGGCGGCGCGCTTCGCCCCGATCCGCGAGCACCAGAGGACGATGGGCGAGGCGACGAAGACGGAGGAGTAGGTGCCGACCAGGATGCCGATCAGGATCGCGAAGGCGAAATCCTTCAGCACCGCGCCGCCGAAGAAGAAGAGCGCCGCCACCGAGAGAAGCGTCAGGCCGCCCGTCAGCATCGTGCGGCCGAGCGTCTCGTTGATACTGCGGTTCATGAGCGACTCGACGCTGCCGCCGGTGCGATGACGCAGGCCTTCCCTGATCCTGTCGTAGACGACGATGGTGTCGTTGATCGAGTAGCCGGCGATCGTGAGGATCGCGCCGACCATGACGAGGGAAAGTTCCCCGCCTACAAGGGAGAAGACACCGACCGTAATGATCACGTCGTGCAGCAGGGCGACCAGCGCGCCGATCGCGAAGGAGAGTTCGAAACGGAAGGTGACGTAGACAAGGATCCCGAGCATGCCGAGGCCGAGGGCGAGGAGCGCCTTCTTGGCAAATTCGAGACCGATCTGGGCTCCGACCTTCTCCTGCTGGGCGGGAGTGATCTTGCGGTCGGGGAAGGCCGCCTTAAGCGTTTCGAGGATGCGGCCGGAGGTATCCTCCGCACTGCGGATGGCGAGCATCTTCTGGGTGCCGGCCTGCTCCTGCTGGATCGTCTCCTCGGTCAGATGGAGCGGCTCCAACGCGGCACGGGCCTCGGCCACCGTGAGGGCCGGTTGGGCGTCGAGCACCAGCAGGTCGCCCCCGCGGAAATCGATGCCGAAGTTGTCGGCGCCGCGCTTGGCAAAGATCACGATCGAGCCGCCGATGAGGGCCACCGAGACAAAGACCGCCAGCACACGCTTGCCCAGGAAATCGAACTGATGGCGCGGGGCCAGATTCGCCATCGAGAGCTTCTTTAAGCCTCCGAATTTCATCATCCAGCGGAAGGCGGTGCGGGTGAAAAGGATCGCCGAGAAGAGCGAGGCGATGATGCCGAGCATCAGGGTGATGGAGAAGCCGCGGACGGGACCGGTGGCCTGCCAGAAAAGGATCCCGGCCGTGATGAGCGTCGTGGCGTTGGCGTCGAAGATCGCGCTGAAGGCCTTGCTGTACGCCCCGTCGATGGCGGCACCAAGGGATTTGCCCGCGGCGAGTTCCTCGCGCAGGCGCTCGTAAAGAAGCACGTTGGCATCAACCGCCAGACCGATCGTCAGGATGATTCCCGCGATACCGGGAAGCGAGAGCACGAAATGGAACATCGCCATCATGCCGAAGAGCAGCACGATGTTGAGCAGCAACCCGAACAGGGCGATCAGACCCGCCAGTCGGTAGTAGAAGAGGACGAAGAGCATCACCAGCGCAAGCCCCCCGATGCCGGAGAGGACGCCGGCGGTGATGGAATCCTGGCCCAAGGTGGGGGAGACACTGCGGGTCTCCTCGATGGTCACCGGGGTGCGGAGCGGATTTTCGAGCACACTCGCCAACTCACGCGCCTCCTTCTCGTGAAAACGTCCGGTAATCTGGGCCTGTCCGCCGGCGATCGGGCCGTTTCGGATCGCTGGGGCGCTCTGCACCTTGCCATCGAGCAGGATGGCGAGGCGACCCTTGTGGGGGGCGAGCTGGGTGGTCAGGTCGAAAAAGGTCTTGGCGCCCTCGCCGTCGAGGGTGAGCGACACACCCCATCCCTGCTGGTCAAAAAAGGCGAAGGCCCGGGTGACATGTTCGCCGGTCAGGTCGGCCTCCTTTTTGACAAGCAGGCGCTCTGTAACTTCCTTGCCTTGGATGGTCTGCACCTCCTCCTTGACCACATACCCGGGGGGAAGAATCGCCTCTCCCCGGTCAATCCTGCCAATCAGGCTCTCGTCGCGGTGAACCTCGGCAAACTCGAGCTTGGCCACCTGCTGGAGCTGCTCCTTGGTGGTCTGGATCTCAGCCGGGTCGAGGCCGGGGATCTGGACCAGGATGCGGCTGCTGCCCTGCGGTGCGATGACCGGCTCGCCGACACCGAACTTGTCGACGCGCTTGCGGATGACCTCGACCGCCTGCTGCAGCATGTCGCCGGTGATCTCCTGCCCGTTCTGCGGAACCAACTGGAGCAGGAAGGAGGTGCCTCCCTTCAGGTCAAGGCCAAGACGGATCTTCTTCTCGGGCGGAGTCGCCGAATCGAGGCAGAAGAGTGCCAGCAGCAGGGTCAGCACCGCACCGAGCCAACGCTTCTTGCCATCACCCTCGGTGGAAAAATACCAGGCAAAGAGGCCGAGCAGCAGAAGCCCGAAAAAGAAGGTCAGGAGCGGTGTCATGCGGGAATAAAATCCGGGGAGGCTTTGGAAAAACGGGGGACTTAGGCGGAGGCGGTCTCCGTACCTTCGGAGCGCTCCAGGACCATGGCCACGGCGGCCTTGTCGATCTCGATCTTCACGTTATCGGCCACCTTCAGAAGCACCGTGCGCTCCTTCAGGTTGGTGATCATGCCGTGGATGCCGGAGCTGGTGACCACCTTGTCGCCCGTCTTGAGGGCCTCGATCATCTTCTGCTGCTCCTTGCGCTGCTTCTGCTGGGGACGGATCAAGAGGAAGTAGAAAATCACGCCGATGAAGATCAGCGGGGCAAACTGGACAATCGGGCTCGGCGGCTGCGCGGAGGCGTTGGCTTGAAGGAGTAATGCGGTGGCGGAAAATACCATAGCCCTCCTTGCTAGCGTAGGGGCGCCCACAAGGGCAAGGTGCTTCTGGGAGTTGGAAGCTCGTAGCTGGTAGTTAGGGAAACGCTGAAAAATCGAGCCAGCTCCCAGCTCCCAGCTCCTAACTCCCGGCTCCCAAATATGCCGCTTTGATCTCGGGGCGGTTCTTGATCTCCGAGGAGGGCCCTTCCAGATGGATCCGGCCGGTCTCCAGCACATAGGCATGGTGGCTGACCTTCAGGGCCAGGGAGGCATTCTGCTCGACCAGAAGCATGGTCATTCCCCTCTCCCGGTTCAGGTCGACCAAACGGGTGAAAATGGTCTCCACCAGCAGGGGAGCGATGCCGAGCGACGGCTCGTCGAGCATCAGGCAGCGGGGACGCCCCATGAGGGCGCGGCCAATCGCCAGCATCTGCTGCTCCCCACCGCTGAGCGTGCCGGCCTGCTGCCCGATCCGCTCCCGGAGTCGCGGAAAGAACTCACCGACCCACTCGAGGTCGGCAGCGATTTCCTTGCGGTCCCGGCGCAGGTAAGCCCCCATCATCAGGTTTTCCCTCACGCTGAGCTCGGGGAAGACCAGGCGCCCCTCGGGCACATGAGCCAGTCCCTCGCCGACAATCCTGTGGGCTGGCCATCCAGTGATTTCCTTTCCTTCGAAAAGGATCGAGCCGGCAGACGGCGGGACAAGGCCCGAGATGGCCCTCAGCGTGGTCGATTTGCCGGCGCCATTGGCACCGATCAGGGTGACGATGTGCCCCTGAGGGACGGAAAGGGAAATCCCGTGGAGCGCCTGGATCCCTCCGTAGCGCACTCCGAGATCGCGGATTTCCAGCATCGGTGTTGGTGCGATCGCTGTTGCACTCATGCCGCCTCCTCCCCTTGATCCGCATGGGACTTACCCAGATAGGCGGCGATCACCTTGGGATCGGCTCGCACCTCGGCCGGTGTCCCGGCTGAAATCACGCACCCCTGATCGAGGACCACGAGTCGCTCGCAGATCCCCATCACGACCTTCATGTCATGCTCCACAAGCAGGATCGCAGTTCCGAATTCGGAGCGGATCTTCCCGATCAGCCCCTTGAGCTCCTCTTTCTCGGTGGGATTCATTCCGGCCGCGGGCTCATCCAGCAGGAGCAGGCGCGGCCTGGTCGCCAGGGCGCGGACGATCTCAAGGCGGCGCTGGTCACCGTAGGGAAGGCTCCGGCTCGGATGAGCGGCGGCATCTTCCAGACCGAAATAGGCAAGCAGGCGGCGCTCCTCGTCACGGATCGACTCCTCCGAACTCCGGAAGGAGCTGCCGCGGCGGACCGTGTCGACGAGCCCGTTCCGAAGACGGGCAATAAAGGAGGTGCGGACGTTCATCCGGACATTGAGGGAGCCGAAGAGACGGATGTTCTGGAACGTCCTGGCCACCCCGAGCCGGTTGATCAAGTGGGGAGGTAGCCCCGCCGTGGATCGCCCCTCGAGGAGGATCTCCCCCTCGGTGGGGCGATAGACTCCGGTCAGGATGTTGAAGAGCGAGGTCTTCCCGGCACCATTGGGGCCAATCAACCCCACAAGCTCGCCCTCGTCGATCCGGAGCGACACGTCGGTCAGGGCGGCGATGCCGCCGAAGCGCAAGGAGCAATTCCTGGCCTCCAGAAGGGCCGTTCGCGCAGCCGTCATGCGGAAGCCTCCTTTCTTCCCCACGGGGAAAGCCGGCGCAGGAAGGGAAGTATCGATTGGGTCGGCCGGAAAATCATGAATAGGATGATGATGAGCGCGTAGACGACCATCCGGTACTCGGAGAGGTCGCGCAACCACTCGTTGAGGAGCGTGATCAGGATCGCGGCGACCGCCACCCCCACAGGACGACCGAGCCCGCCGAGGATCACCATGACGATGATCTCGAAGGAGCGCAGGAAGTTGAATCCCTCCGGACTGATGAACTCGACGGCATGGGCGTAGAGGGCGCCGGCGACACCGGCAAAGAAGGCCCCGATGACAAACGCCGTCACCTTGAATCGTGTCGTGTCGATCCCCATCGCGGCTGCCGCGATCTCATCGTCCCGGACAGCCAGGAACCCGCGCCCGTAGGTCGACCGCACGAGCGAGATCATCGTGTAGAGGGTCACGGCCACGGCTCCGATGGCCCAGAAAAGATTGGTGACCGGAAGAATTCCCTCCATGCCTCGTGCGCCGCCGACGGCATTGGTGTTCTGAAGCAGCACGCGGATGATCTCGCCGAAGCCGAGGGTCACCATGGCGAGGTAATCGCCACGCAGACGCAGCGACGGCCCGCCCACGATCAGGCCGGCAACCGCCGCCACAAGGCCACCGGCAATGAGCACGGGAAGGAATGTGAGCTGTGAGGCCCAGGAGGCTCCGGTCCAGGCAAGCTGAGGAAAGAGGGTGGGCAGCGCCTTGCCCGTCATCAGCGCCGAGGTGTAGGCCCCCACGGCCATGAAGGCCGCGTGGCAGAGGGAAAACTGTCCCGTCTCCCCCATCACCAGATTGAGACTCACGGCGAGGATCACGTTGATCGCCGCAAAGAGGATCACCTGGGTCGTGTAGGGATCGACCCAGCCGCTGCAGAGTTGCAGCACCACCGCAAGGGCCAGACCCGCGGCCAGGCCGAGACGGGGCTTCTTGAAACGGGCGGCGGAAGAATTGAACACGGGAGAGTTGTGCGAAAAGAGGGAAGCCGACGCAACGCCTTTCGTACGGAGTCAGGCAGGTGGAAAGAAACCAAAAGTCCCCGCGCTTGGCAACGGCAGCAGGGGCGCCGCCTCGGGAGACCATGGATTCTTCCGGAAATCCCCCTCCTCGATCAGCCGGGCAAAGTGGTCGGCGAGAGTCACCGCCTCCGCCGCATTGATTCCAAGGTGGCGCGGTCCGTAGGGGACAAGATTCGCGGCTGCCAGCTGGAAGAGTCTCCTTGCGGGATGCAATCGCCTTCCATGCTTCGGATGCTCGGGATGGGAGCGCTGAAGTTTGAGATGCACGAATCCCCCCGCCAACTGGATCAGTCCCTTGTAGAAGGCATAGTCGGGAGCCCCCCTCCCCTCCTTGAGCCAGAGATGCTCCAGCACATCGTGCGCCTCATAGTAGAGCCCCCGGTTGAAACACTCGAAATAGCCCAGATAGCAGGAATCAAAGCCGTTGCCTTCCTTCGCTCCCAGCGACGCCACAAAGTTCTCGATGCGATCGGCTTTCTTCAAAACACGGCCACCCTAAACCGGAAGACCGATCCCTCCAAGCCGCGACATCACCGAGTGGCGGCGTGATATCTCCTTGCAGGAACGAGCCGGGAGATTTCTAATCATCGGCTCCAAACCGCGCGATTAGCTCAGCGGTAGAGCGCTTGCTTCACACGCAAGAAGTCACAGGTTCGAACCCTGTATCGCGCACCACTTCCAAATT
>JACCDV010789633.1_pt1 | contig 13273 bp, 11 predicted proteins | sample 7446131 | NCBI WGS metagenome assembly JACCDV01 (sample SAMN15323448, study PRJNA562643) | freshwater metagenome | isolation source: river surface water | place: USA:Blue River Watershed | collected 2017-08-17 | reverse complement strand
TGGGGTTCTTGAGCATGATCTTGAAGGCTTCGGTGACCTTCTCGGGGGTGGCGCCGCCGCCCACGTCCAGGAAGTTGGCCGGCTCGCCGCCGAACAGCTTGATGGTGTCCATGGTGGCCATGGCCAGGCCGGCACCGTTGACCAGGCAGCCGATGTTGCCGTCCAGCGAAATGTAGGCCAGATCGAACTTGGAGGCCTCGACTTCGGCCGGGTCTTCTTCGTCCAGGTCGCGCAGGGCCACGATGTCCGGGTGACGGAACAAGGCGTTGGAGTCAAAGTTGAACTTGGCGTCCAGGGCAATGATGTTGCCCTTGCTGTCGCAGTTCAGGGGGTTGATTTCCACCAGCGAAGCGTCGGTGTCCATGTAGCATTTGTAGAGCTTTTGCAGCACATCGGCCGCCTGCTCGGCAGAGCCGCCGGTCAGTCCCACCGCGCTGGCGATCTTGAGCGCCTGCGCCTGGCCCAGGCCGGTCAGGGGGTCGACCAGCTCGGTGACGATCTTCTCGGGCGTGCTGTGCGCCACTTCTTCGATGTCCATGCCGCCTTCGCTGGAGGCAATCACCGCGACCTTCTGGCTGGCGCGGTCGGTCACGATGGAGACGTAGTACTCTTTCTTGATGTCGGCGCCGTCTTCGATGTAGAGGCGGCGCACTTTCTGGCCTTCGGGACCGGTCTGGTGGGTCTTGAGTTGCATGCCCAGGATCTGCTCGGCCAGTTCCTTGACCTGGTCGATCGACTTGGCAACCTTCACGCCACCGCCCTTGCCACGGCCGCCGGCATGGATCTGGGCCTTCACCACCCAAACCGGGCCACCCAGCTTCTGGGCGGCTTCGACGGCCTCCTGCACCGTGAACGCCGGGATGCCGCGCGGCACCGGTACACCAAATTGACGCAAGATTTCCTTGCCCTGGTACTCGTGAATCTTCATGAGGTTTTCTCTCAGAGGGGTGGTTGTGGTCTGGCCCTGTGGCCGTGGTGATTCGCCCACCGGCCGGGCCTGTGCAATGCAGCCTTCGACTGTATCATGCTGCGGTGCATCATCCTGCTGCTTGCGTCTTACATTGACTTGACGCAGCCCCCGCTCTTGCCTCCGAAAGCCCCATTCCATGGCCAAAATCTTCATCGACGGCGAGGCCGGCACCACCGGCCTCCAAATTCGTGAGCGCCTGGCGCAAATGCCACAGGTGCAGGTGCTCAGCATCGATCCGGCACGCCGAAAAGACCCCGAGGCCAAGCGCGAGCTCATGGCCGCGGCCGACCTGGTCGTGCTGTGCCTGCACGACGATGCGGCCATCGAGTCGGTGGCCATGGTCGACAGTCTGGGCGGGCAAAAACCCCGCATCGTGGACGCCTCGACAGCCCACCGCTGTGCACCTGGCTGGGTCTACGGTTTTCCGGAGCTGGCCGCCGGACAGCGCCAGGCCGTGCAGGGCGCCGAGCGGGTGGCCAACCCCGGTTGCTACGCCACCGGCGCCATTGCCCTGGTCCGGCCGCTGGTGGACGCAGGCTTGCTGCCCAGGGATTTCCCGCTGTGCCTCCCCTCGGTGAGCGGCTATTCCGGCGGCGGCCGCACCATGATCGAGGACTACGAGGCCGGCCGCGCCCCACTCTTCGAGGCCTACGCCCTGGGCCTGCAGCACAAGCACATCCCCGAAATCATGCGCTACACCGGGCTGAGCTGCCGCCCGCTCTTTGTGCCATCCGTGGGCAATTTCCGGCAGGGCATGCTGGTGCAGCTGCCCCTGCATCTGGACCAGCTGCCGGGCCAGCCCCGTGCCGCCGACCTGCACGAGGCCCTGCACGCCCACTACGCCCCGAGCCAGGCACAGGGCGGCTGGGTCAGCGTGGAGCCTCCCACCGCCAACGCCAAGCTCGATGCGCTGGCCCTCAACGACACCAACCGGCTCGAACTGCGGGTCTTTGCCAATGAGCAAGCCCGCCACGCGGTGCTCTTTGCCCGTCTGGACAACCTCGGCAAGGGCGCCAGCGGTGCGGCGGTGCAGAACATCACGCTGATGCTGGGCCTCTGAGCATCGTCTCCACGCTCAGTCCTCGTCCGCGCCCTGCACCACCCGCCGCACCACCTCGGCGGCAAAGCCGCGGCTGAGCAAAAAGCGGATTTGCCGGGCTTTTTCCTTGGGCTCGGTGGCCGCCAGCCCGAACTTGCGGCGCCAGACCTCGCGGGCGCGTGCCAGCTCGGTGCTGCGCAAGGCCTCGATCGCCTGCGCCACCGCTTCACCGGTCAGCCCCTTGCCCGCCAGCTCCTGCTGCACCCGCGCCGTCCCCAGCTTGCCGGCGCGGCGGTGCAGCACCGACGCGATCACCCGTTCTTCGCTGATGAAACCCCGCGCCTGCAGCTCGTCCAGTGCCTTGGCCAGCTGGCCGGGCTCGGTTTCGTGTCCGGCGAGTTTTTGCTCGAGTTCGAGCCGCGAATGTTCGCGCTGGCTCAGCAGCCGCAGGGCGCGGCCCTTGAGGCTGGGCTCGAACGCCGGCCGCTTCATCAGGCCGCTTCGACCTCGCCGCTGGGCCGCAGGGCAATCCCCAGGGACTCCCGCACCTTGTTCTCGATCTCGATGGCCAGATCAGCGTTCTCGCGCAGGAACTCGCGGGCGTTGTCCCGGCCCTGGCCGATCTTTTCGCCGTTGTAGGCGTACCAGGCGCCCGACTTTTCGATGATCTTGGCGTTCACGCCCATGTCGATGATTTCGCCTTCGCGCGAGATGCCCTCACCGAACAGGATGTCGAACTCGGCCGTCTTGAAGGGCGGCGAGACCTTGTTCTTGACCACCTTGACCTTGGTTTCGTTGCCGATGGCGTCGTCGCCCTTCTTGATGGTGCCGGTGCGGCGGATGTCCAGGCGGACCGAGGCGTAGAACTTGAGCGCGTTACCGCCGGTGGTGGTTTCGGGGCTGCCGAACATGACGCCGATCTTCATGCGGATCTGGTTGATGAAGATGACGGTGCAGTTGGTCTTCTTGATGGTGGCGGTCAGCTTGCGCAGGGCCTGGCTCATCAGCCGGGCCTGCAGGCCCGGCAGGCTGTCGCCCATTTCGCCCTCGATCTCGGCCTTGGGCGTCAGCGCCGCCACCGAGTCGACCACCACCAGGTCGACCGCGCCCGAGCGCACCAGGCTGTCGACGATCTCCAGCGCCTGCTCGCCGGTGTCGGGCTGGGAGATCAGCAGTTCCTGCAGGTTCACGCCCAGGTTCTGGGCGTACTGCACGTCCAGGGCGTGTTCGGCGTCGACAAAGGCACAGGTGCCGCCGAGCTTCTGCATTTCGGAGATGACCTGCAGGGTCAGGGTCGTCTTGCCAGAGCTTTCCGGCCCATAGATCTCGATCACGCGGCCGCGCGGCAGGCCGCCCACGCCCAGGGCGATGTCCAGGCCCAGCGAGCCGGTGGAGACGACCTGGATGTCCTCGATCTGCTCGCCCTCGCCCAGGCGCATGATGGTGCCCTTGCCGAACTGTTTTTCGATCTGGGCCAGTGCGGCTTGCAGGGCTTTGGCTTTTTCACTGTTGGCGTCGCTCATGGGAATCTCCTGGACATTGGGGGTTGGGGTGGTCCGGCGGGCGCTTGCTTGCGCCGACACTGGATGCGTGAACAGCACTGTATCCGTACAGTAAAACGCTGTAAATAGGTTTTTTGGTCAGTTTGGTTTACCATATCGCCGTGGCCACAGACACCCCCGACTTCCAGGACGACCGCTGGCGCCAGGGCCACCTGGGCCGCTGGCTGGGCGATGCGATGCGCCGTTTCGATGCGCGCGTGCTGCAGCTGATGGCCAGCAACGAGGGCGTGCCGCTGGCGTTGGCCAACCTGGCCGCGCGCGACCAGATCAGCGCCGCCCACATCCACATCACCCGCCACCTGGCGCTGCAGGGCTCACGCCTGACCGAGCTGGCGCATGCGGCCGGCATGAGCAAGCAGGCCATGGGCAAGCTCGTTGACCAGTGCGAGGCCTGGGGCCTGGTCACCCGGGAGGACGATCCGCGGGATGCGCGCGCGCTCAGGGTGGTGTTCACCGCCACCGGCCTGGCCTGGCTGGAGGCCTTCCGCACGGCTGTGCTGCAGGCCGAGCAGGAGTTCCGGGAGGCCGTCGGCGAGGACGTGGCCACGGTGGTGGCACTGGGCCTGGAGGCCTACGCACATTGACGGGCACGTGGTCATCAGCCACTAGAATGCACTGACCCCCTGCGCCGCGAGGGCAGGCCGGCCCAGACCCTTCCAGGAGACAACCATGCGAATTCTGATTGCCGAAGACGACCAGGTGCTTGCCGACGGTCTGCTGCGCAGTCTGCGCAACGCCGGCGCCGCCGTCGACCACGTCGCCAGTGGTTCGGAGGCGGACGCGGCCCTGATGACCAACAACGAATTCGATCTGCTCATCCTGGACCTGGGCCTGCCCAAGCTGCACGGCCTGGAGGTGCTCAAGCGCCTGCGTGCGCGCGGCTCGACGCTGCCGGTGCTGATCCTGACCGCGGCCGACAGCGTGGAAGAGCGCGTCAAGGGCCTGGACTACGGCGCCGACGACTACATGGCCAAACCGTTTTCCCTGCAGGAGCTCGAAGCACGCGTGCGCGCCCTGACCCGGCGCGGCATGGGTGGCGCCACCTCGCAGATCAAGCATGGGCCGCTGGTCTACGACCAGGCCGGCCGCGTCGCCACCATCGACGGCAAGATGGTCGAACTCTCGGCCCGCGAGCTTGGGCTGCTCGAGGTCCTGCTGCAGCGCGCCGGTCGCCTGGTCAGCAAGGACCAGCTGGTCGAGCGCCTGTGCGAGTGGGGTGAGGAGGTGAGCAACAACGCCATCGAGGTCTACATCCATCGCCTGCGCAAGAAGATCGAGAAAGGCCCGATCCGCATTGCCACCGTGCGCGGTCTGGGCTACTGCCTCGAAAAGATCCCGGGCTGAGTCGGTACCCCTGCAGCCCCCACGCTGAGCCATGAAGTCCCGGGGCTGGAACGTCGGTATTTTCAAGCGCGAGCAGCGCTCGCTGTTTGGCGAGATCCTCGACTGGATGCTCACGCCGCTGCTGCTGCTCTGGCCCATCAGCCTGGCGCTGACCTGGCTGGTGGCGCAGGGGCTGGCCAACAAACCCTTTGACCGCGCCCTGGTCTACAACGTACAGGCGCTGGCGCAGCAGGTGCGGGTGGGCGTCGACATGAAGGCGCAGTTCAACCTGCCGCAGCCGGCCAGCGAGCTGTTGCGCGCGGACGAGACCGACCTGGTCTATTACCAGGTCAAGGGCACCAGCGGGGAGTTCCTCAGTGGCGAACGCGAGCTGCCCGAACCGCCCAGGGATGAGGAAAAGGGCAACAGCTACGAGGTCCGCATCCGCGACGATGAGATGCGTGGCATGGAAGTGCGGGTGGCCTACACCTGGATTCGTCTGGACGCCACCGGCCACCGTCCGGCGCTGGTCCAGGTGGCCGAAACCCGCGAGAAGCGTTCGGTGCTGGCGGCCGAGATCATCAAGGGGGTGATGCTGCCACAGTTCGCCATCCTGCCGCTGGCCGTGCTGCTGGTGTGGCTGGCCTTGCTGCGCGGCATCAAGCCCCTGTCGCAGCTGGAGGAGCGCATCCGCGCGCGCAAGAGCGACGACCTCAGCCCGCTCGACGACAAGGCGGTACCGATGGAGGTGGCGCCGCTGGTGCTCTCGGTCAACGACCTGCTCGAGCGCCTGCAGGACTCGATCGGCACCCAGAAGCGCTTTCTGGCCGATGCCGCGCACCAGCTCAAGACACCGCTGGCTGGTTTGCGCATGCAGGCCGACCTGGCCCAGCGCAGCGGCGCCAGCGAGGAAGAGCTCAAACGTTCGCTGCAGCAGATCGGGCGCGCCAGTGTGCAGGCCACGCACACCGTCAACCAGCTGCTGGCCATGGCCCGGGCCGAGAGCGATGGGGCCAATGTCCGACAGCAGGCCTGCAATATGGTGACCATGGCCAGCGAAGTGCTGCTTGACTGCTTCTCACTGGCGGCCGACAAGGGAATCGATCTGGGCTACGACGGTGCCGAGCCGGACACGACCGGCGTCATGCTCAAGGGCAATCCGACCTTGCTCAAGGAGATGCTGCGCAACCTGGTCGAAAACGCCATCCACTACACCCCGAGCACGCCGCAGCGCCCGGGCGTGGTGACGCTGCGCGTGCTGGTTGATCCCTACAGCAAGGTGCTGGTACTGCAGGTGGAAGACAATGGCCCGGGCATCCCGCCGGCCGAACGCGAGCTGGTTTTCCAGCCCTTCTACCGGGCCCTGGGTTCGGAGGTGGACGGTTCAGGCCTGGGCCTGCCCATCGTGCGGGAGATCGCGCAGCGCCATGGCGCCACCGTGGTGGTGGACGCAGCGCACCCCGGGCAGACGCCGCCAGGCGCCTGCTTCACGGTGCGATTTGGCCTGCCCGACTGACCGGCCTCAGGCCGGCTTGCCCATGTTGAGCTGCAGGCGTTCGCGCTCGATCACCCGGGCCACCGCCGGCTCGGCGGCGACCTGCAGCACAAAGGCCCACAGCGCGGGGTGTTCCTCGGGCGTGATGCCGGCGATCGTGCCCCAGCGGCTGAAGGTCAGGGCATAGGCGTCCAGCGGACTGAAATCTGCGCCCGCCAGCCAGCGCTGACCGGCCTCGTTTTTCTGCATGACCAGCTGCTGCAACTCGCCCAGCAGGGCACGGAACTGCCCGACCGCGTACTGCTTGATGGCGACCTGGGCTTCGGGCTGGTCGCTGAACTTCTGCGGCATGAACACATGGGTGAAGGTCGGGTGCACCGTGTTGTTCATCCAGGCCAGGGTCGACAGGGCCCGGGCCCGGGCCAGCGGTTCGGCGGGCAGGAAATGCTGACCCGGGAACAGCTGGTCCAGGTAGAGCGCAATGGCCACGATTTGCGTGACCACCTGGCCTTCGTGCACCAGCACCGGCACCTGGCTGCGCGGGTTGAGCCGCTTGTATTCCTCGTTGTGCTGCTCGCCCTTGTGCAGCTTGACCATCACCGGCTCGAAAGGGCTGCCGCTCATCTCCAGCAGCACATGCGGGATGAAGGAACAGGCGCCGGGGGCGTAATAGAGTTTCATGCTCATGCGGGGTCTCCGTGCTGGCGGTTGAGCGGGCGCACACTCAGCTCCGAACTGTGGATGGCGTGCTCGCCCGCACTGGTGAGCAATCGTAGCGCACCCGAGTCGCTCAGGCCCAGCGCCTGGCCCTGCAGTCCCTCGCTGGTCTGCACGGTGCGCCCGCGCAGCACATCGCGGGCCTCAAAGCGGGCGCGCAAGGGGGCGAAACCGCAGCGTTCGAAGTCCAGCAGTGTGCGCACCAGCGGCGCGCTCAGGCGCAGCAGGGCGGCAGCTGCGCAGGCCTCGGGCCACAGCTCGCTCAGGGCCGCCGGCGGCGTGGACAGGCCCTCGGCCGCTCGGGGCCGGATGTTGATGCCGATGCCGATCACCACCTGGCTCTGGCCGCCCGCCGTGGCGGCTTCGATCAGGATGCCGCCGAGCTTGCGGTCCTGCCACCAGAGGTCGTTGGGCCACTTCAGGCCGATGTCGGGGTGCAGGCTGTCGGCCAGCGACAGCCCCACCGCCAGCGACAGGCCCGACCAGTCCCGGGGTGCATACGGCAGGCCCAGCGAGAAGGTCAGCGAATCGCTCACCGTGCTTTGCCAGGGCCGGCCCAGCCGGCCGCGACCGGCAGTCTGCCGCTCGGCCACCAGCAGTGTGGGCTCGGTGCGCCCCGCGCGGGCGCGTCGCAACAGTTCGGTGTTGCTCGAGTCGATTTCGGGCAGCACCTCGACAGTGAAGCCCGGCAGCAGCGGGGCGACTTGCTCCCAGATCGATTCGGCAGGCCAGCGTTCCATAAGACTCAACAGCGGGGGGTCACGGGGCAGCGAGGACCGTGATCGGCCCACTGCACCGACCACGGTTGTGGTCCATCAACTCTTCTTGGCCTTCTTCTTGTCCGACTTCTTTTTCTTCTTCTGGCTCGGGATCTTGGGCGTGTCTGCCCGGTCCTTGGGCGCCAGCAGCGTGCCGCGGCAGCTCTTGGCGCCGCACCAGCAGGGGTATTCGGCCTTGAGCTTCTTGGTGTAGGGCTCGTCGATGATCAGGCCGTAGTCGTAATTGAGCTCTTCACCGGCGCGGATGTTGCGCAGCGCCTTGATGAAAATGCGGTCGTTGTCCTCGTCGGCTTCGCAGTTCGGGTCGCAGCTGTGGTTGATCCAGCGGGCCGAATTGCCGCCGTACAGTGCATCGATCACCTTGTCCTCGTTCACATGGAAGTAGAAGGTGTGGTTCGGGTCGTTCGGGTCGTGCGGATGGCGGTCCTGGGCCTCTTCCCAGGTGATGACCTCGCCCACGTACTCGATGATGGTCTCGCCCTCAGCGATGTCCTGCAGAGCGAACACGCCCCTGCCGTGTACGCCGGAGCGGCGCACCTGGATACGCCGGCTGGACGCGGGGGCCTTCTTGGCGGTGGAGGGGCGTGAAGCGGAGGTTTTGACCACGGTCAGGAAAATTTGTTATGTTGAATTCATGCATGTGCGCGTGTGCGCGCATGGGCGTGCGCGTGCACAGGCATGCGCGCACGCGAGAGACGGATTGTATAGAGCAGGATTGCAGACGCTATGAAAACACTGGTCATCGCAGAAAAGCCCTCGGTCGCGCAGGACATCGTGCGCGCCCTCACGCCCGTGGCGGGCAAGTTCGACAAGCACGACGAACACTTTGAAAACGAGCAGTACGTGGTCACCAGCGCGGTGGGCCATCTGGTCGAAATCCAGGCTCCCGAGCAATACGACGTCAAGCGCGGCAAGTGGAGTTTTGCCAACCTGCCCGTCATCCCGCCGCACTTCGACCTCAAGCCGGTGGACAAGACCAAGACCCGGCTGAACGCGGTTGTCAAGCAGGCCAAGCGCAAGGACGTGACGGCGCTGGTCAATGCCTGTGATGCCGGCCGCGAGGGGGAACTCATCTTCCGGCTGATCGAGCAGTACGCAGGGGGCAGCAAGCCCCTGGGCAAGCCGGTCAAGCGCCTGTGGCTGCAGTCGATGACACCCCAGGCCATCCGCGACGGTTTCGAGAGCCTGCGCAGTGAACAACAGATGCAGGGCCTGGCCGACGCGGCGCGCAGCCGCTCCGAGGCCGACTGGCTGGTCGGCATCAACGGCACGCGTGCCATGACGGCCTTCAACTCGCGCGACGGCGGCTTCTTTTTGACCACCGTGGGCCGGGTGCAGACACCCACGCTGGCGGTGGTGGTCGAGCGCGAAGAGCAGATCCGCAAATTCGTCAGCCGCGACTATTGGGAAATCCACGCCAGCTTCCTGGCCGAAGCCGGGGAGTATGGCGGCAAGTGGTTCGACCCGAACTGGAAAGCCGACGCCGAAGACAAGGAAAAGAAAGCCGACCGCGTCTGGGACGCGCGCCGCGCCATCGAGATCGCCGATGCCGTGCGCGGCAAGGCGGCCACCGTGACCGAAGAGTCCACGCCCAAGACCGAGGCTTCGCCCGGCCTGTTCGACCTCACCAGCCTGCAGCGCGAGGCCAATGGCCGCTTCGGCTTTTCGGCCAAGACCACGCTGGCGCTGGCGCAGAGCCTGTACGAGAAGCACAAGGCCCTGACCTACCCGCGGACCGACTCGCGGCATCTGCCCGAGGACTATGTGCCGGTGGTCCAGCAGACCTTCGAGATGCTGGCCGACAAGGGCTTTGCCCACCTGCAGCCGCATGCGCTGACGGCGCTCAACAACAACTACATCCGCAAGATCCCGCGCGTGTTTGACAACAGCAAGGTGTCGGACCACTTTGCCATCATCCCGACGCTGCAGGCCCCCAGCGGCCTCTCCGAGGCCGAGTTCAAGCTCTACGACCTGGTGGTCAAGCGCTTCATGTCGGTGTTCTTCCCGAGCGCGCAGTTCATGGTGACGACCCGCATCAGCCAGGTGCAAGGCCATCACTTCAAGAGCGTGGGCAAGGTGCTGGTCAACCCCGGCTGGCAGGCCATCTGGGGCAAGGAAGCCGAAAAGGAAGGCGACGAGAACGCCAAGATGCTGGTCGCGGTCAAGCCCGGCGAGATGGTGCGCACCGAAAGCGCCGAGGCCAAGGGCCTCAAGACCCGCCCGCCGGCGCGCTACTCCGAAGCCACGCTGCTGGGCGCCATGGAAGGTGCGGGCAAGCTGGTGGACGACGACGAGCTGCGCGAAGCCATGCAGGAAAAGGGCCTGGGCACGCCGGCCACGCGTGCGGCCATCATCGAAGGCCTGCTCAATGAGAAGTACATGCTGCGCGAAGGCCGCGAGCTGATCCCGACCGCCAAGTCCTTCCAGCTGATGACCTTGCTGCGGGGCCTGCAGGTCGAAGAACTCTCCAAACCCGAACTCACCGGCGAGTGGGAATACAAGCTCGCGCAGATGGAGCAGGGCCGGCTCAGCCGCGACCAGTTCATGGCCGAGATCGCGGCCATGACCGAGCGCATCGTGCGCAAGGCCAAGGAATACGACCGCGATACCGTACCGGGCGACTACGCCACCCTGTCCACGCCCTGCCCCAAGTGCGCTGGCGTGGTCAAGGAAAATTACCGTCGCTTTGCCTGCTGCGGCGCCGACGGCGCCAGCGAGGGCTGCGGCTTTTCCTTCACCAAGTCACCGGGCGGCCGAACCTTTGAAACCCATGAGGCCGACCAGTTCCTGCGGGACCAGAAGATCGGCCCGCTCGAGGGCTTCCGCTCCAAGGCGGGCTGGCCCTTTGTGGCCGAACTGGCGCTCAAGTTCAACGAGGACGAGGCCCAGTGGAAGCTGGAATTCGACTTTGGCGACGATGGCAAGATGGACGACACCGGCGAGATCATCGACTTCTCGGCCCAGCACAGCCTGGGCCACTGCCCCAAGTGCGGCAGCCCGGTGTATGAGCACGGCAGCAACTACGTCTGCAGCAAGGCGGTACCGACGAACGGGCAGCCCACACCCAGCTGCGACTTCAAGAGTGGCCAGATCATCCTGCAGCAGCCCATCGAGCGCGAGCAGTTCAGCAAGCTGCTGGCCACCGGCAAGACCGACCTGCTCGACAAATTCGTGAGCAACCGCACCCGCCGCAGCTTCAAGGCCTACCTGGCCTGGAATGCCGAAGAGGGCAAGGTCGGCTTCGAATTCGAGCAGCGCGAGAGCAAGTACCCGGCGCGCAAGGCGGCGGCCAAAAAGACACCGTTCGGCAAGACAGCCGCCAAGACACCGGCCGCCAAGAAAGCCACCGCCGCCAAGAAAGCGCCTGCCGCCAAAAAGGCCGCGACTGAAAAAGCCCCGCGCAAGCCGGCGGTGGGCACGCTCAAGCCCAGCGCCGACCTGGCCGCTGTCATTGGTGACGGCACCTATGCCCGCACCGAAGTGGTCAAGAAGATCTGGGACTACATCAAGGCCCATGGCCTGCAGGACGCCGCCAACAAGCGCGCCATCAATGCCGACGCCAAGCTGCGCGCGGTGTTTGGCAAGGATCAGATCACCATGTTTGAACTGGCTGGCATCGTCGGCAAGCACCTGGGCTGAGGTCCGCGGTCTGCGCGGCGGGGCCGCCCACCCGCTGCGCGCCGCGCAGGCGACAGCCGCGGGCCGCAGGGGCTTTCAGAATGGCCGTTTTCAACCGCCACTGTGAAAGAGACCCCACCATGAAACACATCGGTTTTGTCGGCGCATCCGGCCTCATGGGCCATGGCATGGCGAAAAACATCCGGGCCAAGGGCTTCGAGCTGTCGATCACGGTGCACCAGCGTGCCGAGCCGGTGCAGGACCTGCTGGCCGCCGGTGCCAGGCGCGTGGCCGCTTACGCCGATCTGGCCGCGTGTGACGCGGTGGTGATCTGCGTGACCGGCTCGCCCCAGGTCGAGGCGGTGGTGGCCGGGCCGGGCGGCCTGCTCTCGAACGCCCGCAAGGGCCTGATCGTCATCGACACCTCCACCAGCGAGCCCGACTCCACCCGCCGCCTGGCCGCCCTGTGCGCCGAGAAAGGCGTGGTCTATGTGGACGCCCCGCTCACGCGCACGCCGGTCGAGGCCGAGCAGGGCCGCCTGAACACCATGGTGGGCGCCAGCCAGGCGGTGTTTGAACAGATCTCGCCGCTGCTGCAGTCCTACTGCGAAAACGTCTTCCATGTCGGCGAGACGGGCGCCGGCCATGTCATCAAGCTGCTCAACAACTTCATCGCCCAGGCCATCTGCACGGCCTCGGCCGAGGCCTTCGCGGTGGGCACCAAGGCCGGGGTGGATGTGCGCCAGCTGGTGCGTGTGGTTTCGGCCGGGGGCGCCAATTCGGGCCTGTTCCAGGCCATGTCCAAGACGCTGGACGGAGACTTCACTGGCCTGAAGTTCGAGCTCAACAATGCCGCCAAGGACCTGCGCTACTACTGCCACCTCACCGAGAGCGTGAAAGCCCATTCGCAAATTGGCAGCAATGTGCACCAGGCGCTCAACCTGGCCGCCAGCCTGGGTTACGGCAGCGAACTGGTGCCCTCGCTGGTCAAGGCGCAGGCCCAGCTCAACGGCGTGAAGATCGGTACGAACTGAGCCTTGCGCCAGCCCGGCCGGAGCGTCAGCGCCCCACCACCCGGGCCATCTCCAGGCATTTGTTGGAGTAGCCCCACTCGTTGTCGTACCAGGCCATGAGCTTGACGAAGGTGGCATCGAGCGCCATGCCGGCTTCGGCGTCGAACACGCAGGTCGCGCTCTCGCCGCGGAAGTCGGTGGAGACCACCTTGGCCTCGGTGTAGGCGAGCACGCCTTGGAGTGCCCCCTGGCTCTGTGCCTTCATCTCGGCGCAGATCTCGGCATAGGTGGCGGGCTTGGCCAGTTCGGCCGTCAGGTCCACCAGCGACACATCGCTGGTGGGCACCCGCACCGAGCCGCCGGTGAGCTTGCCATTGAGCGCCGGGATCACCTTGCCCACCGCCTTGGCCGCGCCGGTGGTGCTGGGGATGATGTTTTCCAGGATGCCACGGCCGCCGCGCCAGTCCTTGTTGCTGGGGCCGTCCACGGTTTTCTGGGTGGCGGTGGTGGCGTGCACCGTGGTCATCAGGCCACGCTTGATGCCCCACTTGTCGTGCAGCACCTTGGCCAGCGGCGCCAGGCAGTTGGTCGTGCACGAGGCGTTGCTCACAATGGCCTGCCCGGCGTAGGACCCATGGTTGACGCCGTACACGAACATCGGCGTGTCGTCCTTGGAGGGGGCCGACATGATCACCTTGCGGGCGCCTGCAGCCAGGTGCTTGCCCGCGCTGTCCTTGTCCAGGAAGAGGCCGGTGGA
>JACCDV010250112.1_pt1 | contig 13279 bp, 8 predicted proteins | sample 7446131 | NCBI WGS metagenome assembly JACCDV01 (sample SAMN15323448, study PRJNA562643) | freshwater metagenome | isolation source: river surface water | place: USA:Blue River Watershed | collected 2017-08-17 | reverse complement strand
TTATTCGGCTTTCGCAGAGTTGTTCGTGCCGGTCATAAGCCGTGACATGAACATTCCGTTGGTCGAGGAATTCAACATCCAGATGGCCGGACGGATCGAGCGTTTCAATGACATCAAGGCGACTGCCATGGTTCCGCGCGTGGCAGCATCATGGACTACGATTCCCGGAATCACCGTCCGTGGGGCATGGTCGCAAGGATTCCGCGCGCCTAATCTGGTGCAGGTAAATGATGATGGCACGACGCGGTCCACCACCCGCGACGATTTCGTGATCTGTCAAGCGCGTGTCGAGAAGGGTCTTCTGTCCGGTCTTGATGCCTGCCCCGGCGCAGGCGTGGTCAGCTTCCGATCAGGTGCCAAGGATCTCAAGCCTGAGGATAGCGACAGTATCAACCTTGGCGTCGTGCTAGAGCCGGGTTTCATTCCGGGTTTGACACTCACGGCGGACTATTGGCGTGTCAAGCAGACCGAACTGGTTGGTACTTTTGGCGATGATAATGCCATTGCACTTGACCTGCTTCGCCGGCTGAGTGGTAGCACCAATCCGAACGTTATCCGCGCCGCTCCAACCGCTGACGACATTGCGCTGTTCACCGGCACGCGCCTGACGCCTACCGGTGCAATCGTTCGGGTACTCGATCCTTATCTGAACCTCGACAGCCGCGTTTCAAAAGGCTGGGATTTCGGGTTGTTCTACAATGTGCCGGAATTTGGTCTGGGTCAGTTTCGTGTCCGGTTGAACGCCGCAAGACTGAAGAGCTTTGTTCAATCGGCCAGCACCGATGGTGAAGAATTGCTCGCCGGGATCGCTGCGGGCAAGCTGCCTGCCGATGTCACTATTGGCGGATTGGGTGAACTGCTTGAGATCGATGGCCGCCCGAAATGGCGCATGAGCGGATCGATCAATTGGGAAAGCGGACCGGTTGAAGTTGGCCTTTTTGGCCAATATACTGGTAAAGTTTGGGACACCAGCGTGGTTCGTGATGTCTTGCTGGTTTCGGATGATCCGAATGCCAATTTCTACCGGGTTAACGATCAGTTCCTGACCAACCTGTCGATCTCTTATACAATTAATAACGACACGGGTCTTGATGGAACCCGCTTGCGCTTTGCGATCAACAATCTGTTCGACAAGGATCCTCCGCTCGCAGACGAAACCTATGGTTTCTATAGCGAACTGTACACCGCGCGTGGACGGGTGTTCCACGTCGAACTCCGCAAGAAGTTCTAAGATGGGGCGGCGGACAAGACTCTGGAATATGTTCGCCGCACTTGTCGCGGGCGGAGCAGGGGCGGCCGTGTTTGCACAAGCACCCGACTCCCCGCCCGCGCGATTTTCTAAACCAGCCCTTACGGGATGCCATACTGTACAGGGCAGCGTCCATTTTGACTTTGAAGGCGCATCTCGATCCACCTGCTATGTGGAGGATGAACGGACGATCTCGATCATGGTCGTTCCCGAACATCTACCCCCGATAAATCCAAGTCCTTGGTATGCCTTTCGCTACAAGGCAGCCGAAGGGGCCAAGTTGACCGTCAATGTGCGCTATCTTGGGGTTCGTCACCGCTATGCGCCAAAATGGTATGGTAGGGGCGACCCGGCCTCGCTGTCGGTTGCGGTGGCAAAGGACGGTGGCGGGATAGCGATCACGCTGCCGCCGGGCGAGGGCGTCGTCAGCGGACAGCCGCTGGTAACATCGGCCCATTACGCGAAATTGCAGGAACAGCTTTTGCAGGCTGGAAATGGCAGCACGACCCTCTTGGGCCATTCGCATGATGGGCGCCCTGTCGAGGCAGTGCATCTCGGTAATGCCGATGCACCTCGCCTTGTCATTCTGCTAGGCAGGCAGCATCCGCCGGAAGTGACGGGGGCCACCGCAATGGACGCCTTTTCGCTGACGATTGCAAAGCTGGTTCGATCTGGCGCAATCGACCGCAATAGATATCAGTTCCTGATTGTGCCGCTGCTCAACCCTGACGGTGTCGCGCGGGGGCATTGGCGGGCAAATCTGGGCGGTGTCGATCTCAACCGGGATTGGGGTGCGTTTACGCAACCCGAGACGCGCGCAGTCGTTGACTGGATACGCCGCCGGCCGGCTGGCGTGCGACCAGTATTGATGCTCGATTTTCATTCGACCAACCGCAATCTTTTCTATGTTCAAGGCGATGAGGCATCGCCGCAGGGAAAAACGTTTCTCGAGGCTTGGTTGAACGGCAAGGAAACCGCCTTTAATGGCTATCCGTTCGAAATTGAGCCGCGTGATGCCAACCCCGGTTCCGGCACAACCAAAAACTGGTTCCATGCCACTTATGGCATTCCCGCCTTCACCTACGAGGCTGGCGATAACACCGATCCAGCGGCGATCCGCAATGCGGCTGAAGCGCTCGCGACCACCATGATACCCGCGCTCGATTCATCGCTCCGTGGCGCGCCGGGTCAATGAATTGGACGGCCAGTAAAGCGGCTGTCGTCCCTCAAACCGGAGATCTTGAGATGTATATGCGCCCGGTCTGCCGTCTCGCAGCTATTCTTGTGTGTCTCGGCACGTTGTTTACAGCTTTGCCTGCCTCCGCAAAGGACTGCGAGCCACTTGCCCAAGGATCGTCTCGGATTGAGTTTTCCGGTTGGGCAGGTCCCAAACTTCCAGTGTTTGTTCACAAGCCTCTAACGGCAGGCCGGAACAGTCGCATCGTTTTTGTCATGCACGGCGTGTATCGAGACGGAGACCGATACCGTGACGAGTGGCGCGACCTTGCCGAGAAACATGACCTCATCATTGTTGTACCGACATTTGGCAGGCAGGATTTCCCTACCACAGCTTCCTACAATCTTGGCGGTATCGTTGATCAGAAAGGCCGCCATAATCCGCGGTCACGCTGGTCGTTTGCGGCAATAGAGCCCTTGTTCGATGAGATTGTCTGCCGTGTCGCCGGTGACCAGCGCGGCTATGCACTATATGGTCATTCTGCAGGTGGGCAGTTTGTCCACCGTTATGTCGCTTTTGCGGATGCACCTCGTTTGGAAGCCGCAGTAGCTGCCAATTCCGGCTGGTACACCATGCCGAATGGCGCAGCCTTCCCTTATGGTTGGGGAGGCGAAGCGAGGGGCTTGGTGTCACCCGAAAAGGCGTTTCAACGGCCCCTGACAATCCTGCTCGGGACAGAGGATAAAGACCGCAACGATCCCAATCTTCGCAGGAATGAACAGGCTGACCAACAGGGGCTAACTCGCTTTGAGCGAGGGCATGCCTTCCTTTCGGTCGCACGCGATATGGCCGGAGCGTCAACTCCATTCGGCTGGAAAATCGCTTATGCTCCAGGGATCGGCCATGACAATGGCGGCATGGCGCCCTTCGCCATTCCTTACCTTGTCGGTCTGGCAAAGCCATAAGCAAGTGTTGAACTCCGACACAGAGCCGGGGACGACAAAAGCTATATCACAATATTGAAACTCAGGCAGATCGAGACATTATGCCACCGCGTCACTCGCCGTTATAACATTAGTGACACTGACTTCGCCGTTTGTTTCCGATCACGCGAAGCGGCCGCGCGCCTATTTGACCAGTACTGAATTGACGAAATCCCGTTTCTGCGCGGAATGCATTCCCGGTTACGCCTGCATCCCTTCTGCAAGAAAACCCGCTTGTGCCGGCGGAATTGGCCAAACCGCGCGGCTTGTCCCGGTTAATTTTGCGGTAAAGCGGGAATTTCCAAGGAGACAGCTTCGCGCACGACTGCAATGCGCACCATACAGTTCTAAATGCGGCTGATCTCCAGAGATGAAAATGACAGAATGAGCCCGAAAGGGCCCATTTCTGCGGCTTTTGTGATTGAGTGTGTGAGCTGGAGACGAATGCAGTTTGCCGCTCTGGCGCATCTAAAATGGCACCAGTTGCCAGTGGCGGTTTTCCGGCCGCTTCTTTGACCCCAACGAGATGTGGCGATTAGGGCTGGCATTAGGGGGGAATATGCCTTTGAGCCCGATATCCACCGGGCCTAAATTAGTGGTATCAATTATAAGGTAGCAAATCCCTCTCGAGACATGGTCTCTGTGGCGCGAGCAACTAAGACTGAAGGCCATTGAAAAATGAAAATCCTTCCGTGCTCGCGCAATGATGCAAACGATTGCATGACTTTGCGATCTATGCAAGTATCTTGCTAATAGGTCAAAATTGGGGGGAGATTTCAAATGCAGATCGCTGGCAAACCGCGATTGTCGCTCCTGAGAATCATTGAGATGAATATTGGCTTTTTTGGCCTGCAATTCAGTTTCGGGCTGCAGCAGGCCAATATGGGACCAATATATGGATTTCTGGGAGCGGACGAGGCGACGATGCCGCTGCTTTGGCTCGCAGGGCCGATGACCGGGCTGATCATCCAGCCTATTGTGGGCGCGATGAGTGACCGCACCAATTCGCGCTATGGTCGGCGGACGCCCTATTTCCTTATTGGTGCGATCATCTGCACAATTTGCTTGTTTTTGATGCCCTATAGCGCCGCCCTCTGGATGGCGGCGTCGCTGCTCTGGATATTGGATGCCGGCAACAATATCACGATGGAACCCTATCGAGCGTACGTCGCCGACCGGCTGGTGCCGGAACAACGCGCAGTTGGCTTCCTGACCCAAAGTGCCTTCACCGGATTAGCACAGACCCTGTCCTATCTTGCACCGACCTTGCTGACATCGATCGTGGCCAAAGATTTGCTCGATGATAACGGCATTCCCGTCATTGTGCGCATCGCCTTCATTATTGGCGCGATCCTCTCAATTTCAACGATTGTCTGGTCGGTCTTGCGTGTTCCCGAGCTGCCTCTGACCGATGCGGAAAAAGCGATAATTGATGAAAAGCCGTTAACGGTGAAAGCGACTATGATGGAAATCGCTGATGCTATCCGCGATATGCCAAAGCCGATGCGGCAATTGGCAGTCGCCATGCTGTGCCAATGGTATGCCATGTTTGCCTATTGGCAATATGTGACATTTGCAGTGGGCCGCTCAATTTATGGCACCAGCGACCCATCAAGCGCAGCCTTTCGTGACGCGACTCTGACTGCGCAGCAGGCCGGGGCGTTTTACAACTTCATCGCCTTTCTGGGGGCTTTGCTGTTGATTCCGATCGTGGCGCGATTGGGCGCACGCTTTACGCATGCCATTTGCCTGACGGCATCGGGCATCGCCATGTTGCTGTTGCCTGGCGCTGAAACGCCGGGTGCGCTTTTTGTTTTGATGATCGGTATTGGGATCGGTTGGGCTGGGATGATGGGCAACACCTATGTCATGCTGGCCGATTGCATTCCGGCGGATCGAACCGGAACTTATATGGGCATCTTCAACATGTTTATCGTGATACCGATGTTGATCCAGTCGCTTACAATGCCATTGATCTATCGCCCGCTGCTCGGCGGCGACCCGCGTAATGTGTTGTTGTTAGGCGGCGTGCTGATGATTGCGGGTGCGGCAGCGACATTGTTCGTCAAAGCTGGCAATCGGGCGCCAGTTGAAAGAAAGCCCCTTGGCGGGTAAGGAAGCCGGGCGGGTTCCCTTGGCGTGATTCAGGAGAATCCTTCAGGATATTGTCCTAAGATAAAAGGGTGAATGAAGCTGATGGCTAATCAGGGCCGGATGACAATGAGTGGCCTTGCGAAGCTGTCTGGCGTGGATATTTCTACGGTTTCCCGTGCGCTGAATGATAGCCCTTTGGTCAATGACAAAACCAAAGATCATATTCTGAAGCTTGCGACCGAAACGGGATATGCGATCAATGCGCGCGCCCGAAATCTGCGCAAGCAATCCAGCCAGACATTGGGTATCGTGATCCCCGTCTATCCCGGTTCTCAACAAAATCTCTCCGACCCTTTCTTTCTCGAAATGATTGCCGCTGTCTCACAGGCCGCGGCCAAGTTTGATTATGACCTCATCATCAATCTGCCCAACAGCCCGTCAGAAATTGCCGAGCGGCGCTTGCTGCTGTCCGGAAAAGCAGATGGATTGATCATCATCGGCCAGGCCGGAAGAATTGAACGATTGAGGTCATTGGGCGATGCAGCCGACCGCGTTGTGGTGTGGGGCGGCATGATCGACGCTGCAGACTATACGCTGGTCGGCAGCGACAATTTTGAAGGCGGTCGCCTTGTCGGACAACATCTCAAGGACATAGGCCGTCAAAGGGTCGTCTTCCTCGGAGACATAGACCTTCCAGAGGTGGAGTTGCGTTACAACGGTTTGATGTCGGTCTGGAATGGCGAGGGTGCCGACCAATCAGTGATGCATGTCAGATCATCTTTTGACGGCCATGAAGCCTATCGTCAAACGCTGGCATTGTGTGAAAGCGCGCACAGTTTTGATGCCATTTTTGCAGCGTCCGACGTGTTGGCCATTGCCGCAATTCACGCTGTGCAGTCTAAAGGCCTTCGCGTGCCCGAAGATGTAGCGGTCGTCGGCTATGACAATATCGGACAGGCGGCCATGATATCGCCCGGATTGACCACAATCGATCAGAATATCAAATTGGGTGGCGAAATCCTGGTCAATACGCTCATCGACAAGATTGCCGGCAATCCTGTCAGCGCTACCTTGACGCCTACCAAGCTTGTGATTCGCGGCAGCACGGTCGGCGGTTAGCTGCAAAACTGATGGTATCCGATAAAGCATCGGCGACGCGATCTCTAATTCGCCATCCAATCCAGCATAACAAATTGTAATATCAGTACTATTCCTGCAGAATTCCGCACATTGCGGGTTTATGCAATCGGTTGTATTTTTTGATTGCAATCGTTTGTTTTCGGGAATATCGATGCAAGACATTGTGAGAAAATGTGCCTGAATAAATGGCGAAGTTGGGAGGATATCTTAGATGAAGTTGATCCATCGCGTCTTGATGACATCAGTGGCTAGTACAGCCTTTTTCAGCGCGAGTGCCTTTGCACAGACCGCGCAGCCCGAGGAAGCGGCCGCAGAAGACGATGCCATTGTCGTCACCGGCGTCATTTCGTCCGCAGGCCAGAACAAGATCGACACCTCGATCTCTGTATCCTCTTTGGGCGCCGATACCATTGCAGACAGCAATCCGACAAACCTTGCTGAGGTGTTCCGTCAACTGCCGGGCATCCGTTCAGAGAGCTCGTCAGGTGGTGGCAATTCCAACATCAACGTTCGCGGGATTCCAATTTCAACCGGTGGTGCGAAATTCCTGTCGCTGCAGGAAGACGGTCTTCCCATCCTCCTGTTCGGTGATCATCTTTTTGCGCCGGCCGACGGCTTCTATAAATCAGATACGACCTTGGCGCGCGTCGAATCCGTACGCGGTGGTACCGCCTCGACACTTACCACCAACGGCCCTGGTGGCATTATCAACCTGATTGGCAAGACCGGCAAAAATGGTGGCGGTTCGGTTGGCTTCGGCCTTGGCATTGATCATACCGATTACCGTGTGGATGCCGAATATGGGGCGAACCTCGCAGACGATCTGTATTTCCATGTCGGCGGACACTTCCAGCAGGGCGGTGACTATCGCAACTCCGGATACGACCCTGTTTCGGGTGGCCAGATCCGCTTGAGCATGACGAAAGAATTTGATGCCGGCTATGTGCGCTTGACGGGCAAAATCATCGACAAGAAGGAACAGGCCTATTTCCCGCAGCTGGTTTCGCGTAGCGGGAATGCCACCAGCGGCGTCGTTGGCACCAGCCTGGGTGATTTTAGCGCTGCCAACCACAGTCTCTATAGCAATCTGACCCGCAATGGTCTGGCCGTGAACGGTCGCAACCAGTTGGAGCCCTATGATGTTGCCGATGGCCTGCATCACAAGGTGAAATCGATTGGCATCGAGACAAATTTTGAACTTGGCGGTGGTATCGAATTGTCGACCAAGTCCCGCTATCAGGACATCTCGGGCGAATTATTGGGCTTTTTCAGTTATGGTGCTTTGAACGCGGCTTCGCTTGCGGGCTCTACCTATTTTAATGGGTCTCGCGCCGGTACTGCCGTGACAGCGGCAAACCTGCCCAACGGTTTCGCGTCGGAAGTGGCTGTTTTTGACGTCAACCTTGATGATATGAGCAATTTCGCGAATGACGCCCGCTTGTCAAAGACCTTCGAAATGGGCGGCTCGACACTCGATGTCGCTGTTGGCCATTTCTTCATGCATCAGAATTTCAAGCAGGATTGGCATTGGACGCGGCTTGTCACGACGACCGAAAATGATGCAGCGCTGATCAATGTTCCTGGATCGATCAATGGTATCGCCGGCGTCAATCAGGCCTTTGGTTGGGACGGTTCGAATCGTAACTATGATCTTGAGGCTCAGGTCAGCTCGCCATTTGCTGCGTTGGGTTTGAAAACCGGCGATCTGAGCGTCGATGCCAGCGTTCGTTATGACAATATGAGCCAAAATGGCGTCAGAACAGCCGCTGCGGGCGCACCTTTCGACGTGAATGGCGACGGGCGTATCACAGGGTCGGAGGCAACCGTTTCGCTGAACACCGGCGTGGTCGATGCCCGGGCCGATCTGAATGCGAACAATATCGCATGGTCGCTGGGCGCCAACTATCTGGTCGGCGACAATTTCTCGATCTTTGGCCGTGCATCCAGCGGTGCATCCTTCAACTTTGACCGCGCCCTCGATTTCGGTGTCCGTGACGCAAGCGGCGCACTGCGGGCCGGCGCGGAGGGCGCCTATGTCGACAAGGTCGATCAGTATGAAATCGGCTTTAAGGCCCAAGATCTGGAATTGGGTAACGGCAATCTGGATGTGTATGGAACGCTGTTCCTGTCGAAGACCGAGGAATCGAACATCACGATCACGCCGCCAACCGGCCAGATCCGCAAATATGACGCCAAGGGTCTTGAGCTTGAGGCCTATTACAAGAGCGGCATATTCGATCTGTATGCGACGGCTACATACACAGACGCCGAAATTACCGACGCCCGCAATTCTGCGGGTGTCGCGAACAACGCCCTTATCGGCAACCGGCCACAACGGCAGGCCAAGCTGATTTGGGCCGTCACCCCAAGCTTGAATTTCGACCAGTTCCGGGTTTCGGCAAGCTGGATTGGCACCGGCGACAGTTTCGCCAATGATGCCAACACGCTGACCCAGAAGGGATACTCGGTTGTTCACCTGACCGGTGCAGTGAACCTGACCGACAGCCTGGAATTCTCTCTCAACGTGAACAACCTGTTCGACAAGGCAGGGATCACTGAATCTGCGAATGATGGACGCGAATCCCTCTTCGCAGGCGCGCCGAATACGGTAACCATCGGCCGTTCAATTCAGGGTCGCACCATGGCGGCAAACATCCGCTTCAAATTCTGATCGGGTATGAAAATGAGCTGGCGCCTGCCTTGTGCGGGCGCCATCTTTTTTGCGCGCGGGGTATCTATCGCTGACCGAGGTCTGTGACGGTCTAGAGCTTTTGGAGCGCTTCAAAATAGGCCGTGTTGCCCACGGTGTCGCGCAGCACAAAATCACGTAGCCTTGATCGCCGCTGGGCAAGTTCCAGCAGCATTGACTTTACCTGATCGCCCGGCTTGGATGCCGGTGTCGCTTCTTTTCCCCATCCCATACCATATAGTACGAATTTGTAATTCGTGGCTGAAAAGCACTGGGTTGTGCTGTGGAAATCATAGATGCTCGGCACCGCTGATTGCCATGTCGCCAGATTGGCCTGAAGGGATAGCGGTATCGTCCTCGGATCGCAATTGTCACGCCAAAAGGCTGTGTCACGGCGGTTGGAAAGACAATAGTGCATCTTCAGGAAGTCAGCGATGTTGTTGTAATGGTTGTGCAGAATCCGATTGTAGTTGGATTGTGGTCGCGTTCCGCCAAGGTAACGCGGGACAAATTCGAGCATCGCCCAATTGGCCATTTCGATCAGGTAAATCCCTGTCGATTCCAATGGTTCCAGAAAGCCGCTCGACAACCCGATGGCAACGCTATTCCCGCGCCATTGCTGATCATGATAGCCAATCCGCATGTCCAGCCGCCGTGCTTCCAATGTATCGACTGGTTGCTTCACATAGGCAGCCAGTTCAGCCTTTGCGGCATCGTCATCGATGTAACGCGAACTGTATACATGGCCCACGCCACGGCGATCTTGAAGCGCGATGTCCCAGATCCAGCCCGCGCTTTGCGCAGTCGACTTTGTATAGCCGATAACGTCTGCAAGACTGTCATTCGACACTCGCGTCACAATTGCGCGGTCAACAAACAAGGTTTCTGAAAGGCTGTTGAAGATGTTCTGCTTGTCTGAATTGACTAGCCGTGCCGCAAAGCCGGTGCAGTCAACAAACAGATCGGCTTCGATCCGCTCGCCATTGTCGAGATGCAATGCGCTGATGTCTTCAGCTTCCCGATCAACCTTGATGACTTTCTGAACCTTGTGACAGACACCGCGTGCCTTGCTGTGTGTTTTTAGATAACTCGCCAACTTGCCGGCATCGAGGTGATAAGCGTAAGCAAGTGCGCCATCATAAGGCTTGTCTCTGAAGTTCTTTGGCGCTTGTCCGCGCCGCGCGATTTCAGCTTGCACCGAAAATTGTTCGGCATAAGGCGCGCGATGTTCGAAAGGCAGTTGCAACCATTGCCAGGTAGCGTCCTTGCCCGCGACCATGATCTGATCGCCAAAGGGGTGGAAATAGCTGTTGGTACCGCACAACTGCGGGTCGTCGCGCCAGTTGATGAACTCAATGCCATGCTTGAACGTCGCGCCGCAGTTTTTGAGGAAGATATGCTCTTCTATGCCACATGCTGCCAGCGTTTGGCGGATCGAAGGGATCGTGGCTTCACCTACGCCGACAGTAGGAATATCTTCGGCCTCTATGACCGTGATTTCAACCGGCCGGTTCAACGTGTGGGGCAGTTGGTTTTGTAAAAATGCAGCCGTTAGCCAGCCGGCCGTGCCGCCACCCACAATTACGATCGTGACCACACCGCTTGCATTAGTGTTCGACATTCACAGTCCTTTTTGCGAGTTCAAATGCGCCAGCAATGCCGGAGCGAGTGCCAAGACCGGGGGCCATGATGATCGCGCCAGCGTCAACGCCGAAATAGCTGCCTGCGCGCATTGTGGTTTGCTCCTTGATCTTGTCGAGCAGCCCGGCGGTCTGCATCACCCCACCGCCCAATAGGATGCGTTGTGGGCAGTAAAGTGCGATCTGGGTCTGGCAGAGCTGTGCCAGATAATGGGCAATAATTTCGTGCGCGACATGGTCGTGCGCCAGCTCCGAGAGGGAAACGCCCCAACGTGCCTTGATCGCAGGACCGGATGCCAGCCCCTCGAGACAATCCCCATGAACAGGGCAGATGCCCGCAAAGCCGGTATCCTGCGGGTGACGGCGCGGCATGATGTGCCCCATTTCCGGATGTCGGCTTCCCTTCACTGTATCCTTGCCAATCACCGCGCCGCCGCCAATGCCTGTTCCCACTGTGACATAGATAGCGACGTCACAGCCCCTGGCTGCGCCGTGAAGATGCTCCCCGATCGCAGCAGCATTCACATCGGTATCAAGACCAACTGGGCAGCCCAGGGCATCGCCAAGGCGGGAGGCAATGCTTGTTTGGCTCCACCCCGGCTTGGGGGTATTGATGATACATCCCCATGTTGGCGAAGCCGGATCGAGATCGACCGGGCCAAAAGATGCAAGGCCGAGACCTTCTATGCCGCCCTCGACCCGAAACCAGTCAATTGTTCGCTGAAGCGTCTCGTCAGGTGTCGTGGTTGGTATCTGCACCTGTGCCGTAATATGATCATGGCTGCTACCGATCGCGGCAACAAATTTGGTTCCCCCAGCTTCTATGGCCCCCAACATCCGGCGCTGATCAATCAACATGAACCAGTTCGCTGCGTAGGCCTGCCCTATCGCCTTGGAGCAACAGCTTTACGAACGGAGCAGGTGTGCCGCCGAAACTTTCGGCTGCCAGCCGGGGGTCGTTTGCGAGGCTCCGTCCCTTGAGCCCCCAATGATCGACAAAGCTGCTGACCAGAAGCTCTCCCGTGACATGCCAACTATAGGTCTGCGTTGGCTCTTCGGAAGGATTGGCCAAGACCAAGCCACTGCCATTCAGCGGTTCATAATCGCCAAAAAGATTGTCGGAGACCATACCGTAAAGCCCCGTTGGACCGATTGGGCCTGCCGGATTGAATGTGCCCGCTTGGGTAACCCAGAAAACATAATAACGGCCATCTTTCGATAGCATATGAGCGCGTTCCAACTCGTTATTGACGCCATCTGCATGTAACAGTGGCGGCAAAAGTTCCCAACTGCCATTATCAGATCGCCGCGCGATACCTACGGCACCATTATATTCGGATTTGGAACCTGCTAGTGATCCAGTAAATAGCAGATATTCCTGCCCATCTGCAGGGTCGCGAAAATAGGCAGGGTCACGAAAAGCCTTGATTTTGCCTGGTTCGCCTTCTTGCTGATCGGCGATGTGATAATAGATGCCATTGTTGGCCACCGATTCCTGAAGCGGTCTCCAATCCCTGATTTGACCATCAGCCTGCAATGTTCCGTGGGTTTCAAATAGGCGCTGCTGATATCCTCCTGGATTGGCGGCAACACCGGCCGCAGTGAAGAATAAAGACACAATTCCGTTTTTGAGTAGGGCCGTACCAGCCCATTCCCGTTCGAAAGCATAATCTGTATTGGGCAAGGCCCAGCCCAAATCGCGCCATTGTTTTTCTCTCAGATGCAACAGCCGAATGCGCGCTTCAAAATGGCGTAACGCAGGATTCGACCGGTCAGGCGCAGCAAGTGCCATCCATAGCGAACCGCCCGCAATTTCTGCGATTTTTCCGTCAGCGGACTGAACTGGCCACATATCCCATAGCACAATCCCCGGTAAAAGCGGAATGGCATCATGCCTTGTTATCACGTCAACAGTATCAAAGTCCTGCTCCGCGATGCGCGACACGTGTTTGTGCGTCCATGCTGAGGTCAAGGTGAATAATTCCTGATTGTGAAGGTTGATTGCAAATGCCTAGGAAATGGGGCGGCGCTTTGCAACAGCTAATTCCAATCGATTGTAATAAGGCGTTAAGACGGAACTGAAACTATCAAGCTTACAGTGACTTTGGGGGGTGGGGCTGCCAAACGGCTGCGCAGGCCGTCATAAGTGTACCATTCCCAACAGCAGCGCCCGCTGCTGATCCCAAGCCAAAGGAAGCTGTGTTGAGCGCAACTTCCTCACCGTCAACGATTCTGGCTGCTTGCCGCGGATAACGGCTTCGACAATGTCCGGCGCGAGACATGACAGCTCAATGAGCTTGGCCAGAT
>JACCDV010891892.1_pt1 | contig 13282 bp, 15 predicted proteins | sample 7446131 | NCBI WGS metagenome assembly JACCDV01 (sample SAMN15323448, study PRJNA562643) | freshwater metagenome | isolation source: river surface water | place: USA:Blue River Watershed | collected 2017-08-17 | reverse complement strand
CTGCCAACAAGAATCTTAATTTTAATTACAAAATATTGTTCCTGCCGCCGCATCTCGCGGATTACATAATCGTGCACGAGCTTTGTCATTTGACACACCTTCATCATGGTAAAGAATTTTGGGATTTGGTGGCACAGCAGATTCCTGAGTATAAAAAGTTTCTTCTTGAGCTACGCGCCATCGACAAGCTTGGACACGGTGCGCTTTTAAAATAAAAAGTCTATCCGCATCCAACTGGATACGGATAGAGCTTCGTTCAGGCTGAGGTCATGCGAAAGCGTAAGTCGCTGTTGCTGCACAAAGTACAGCTACTGCGATGAACAGCTTTCTCGGATGTCTTAGGATAAATCCCACAGAATCCGGCATTCCCACGCCTGTGCCAAATGACATATAATCACCCCCTTTCCATCCAGGAAAGAAGATAACATAGATTTTAGATATTGTCTTTGGTGTGCCATAGGGTGAGTGACGCTATGGTCTTGTGCGGTGACCAGGAGTTTACGGTGCTTTCGATTTTTCTGTTGTAGTGGGGTTTGTAGTTATAATTTTTATACAGACTTTGTGTCAGTCCTAGGTCACCGTATGAGTAGACATTTGGGCGCGCCATAGAGAACATCAAGAACATTTCCGCAGTCCAGCGGCCGATACCATAAAGCTTAATTAATTCTTTGATTATATCTTCGTCATCCATCGTTAAGAAATCATCGATAGGAATTTCAGACCAAGCTTCCGCATTGTGTTTCAAGTATTGAGTTTTCTTTTCTGATAAGCCACAACTTTTTAGTTCAAGAAAGTCTGCGGCAGTTACTGATTCTGGGGTAATTACTCCGAGTAAGTCGACTACTCTTGATTTGATAGAACGGGCGGCGGCAACACTTATCTGCTGACTAATAATTGAAGAGGCAATACTTCCAAAATACTCTTGGGGTTCCTTTGGGGTAGGGAGGTTAAGTGGCACGTCTCCTTGAAGCGCAGCTTCAAGGAGACGTGCCATCACTTCATCATGCTGTTTAAAGTGCTTCAAAGCAGCCTTAGCGTCAAGCTTCATATAACGAGAATACTACACTATTTTGTGATACCATTCTCGCATGAATAAATTTATTGCTACTTTCGCGCTTATTTTTAGCCTCTTTAGTGTCGTCCCGTCCGCTATTGCACAGGAGTCTGTTGTCACACCAGACCCGGTCGTCATTATGTTTGGTCGTGATGACTGTGGGTTCTGTAAGGAGCAGTTCAAGTACTTGTTTGATGAGGACATCACCTATGAGTATCTCAATATCACCAAAGATGACGAAGCAAAGCGTTTATATAATGAAATCACAGCCAAGCATGAGATTTCTAAAGTCACTCCAATCACAGTTATAGGCGAGACGGTCCTCGCGGGATTCAATGGACCTGAAACGACAGGCAAAGCCATCGTGTCTGCTATAGAAAAAGCTAAGTATTCTAATGTTCGAACAATCGAAGATCACTTGGCAAGAGCACCAAAGCAAGACGTCGTCCTTGGCGGTGGCTGTACCGGCCTTCAATGTGAGACGACTGGCGGTAGTCAGTACGTCTTTGACCTACCATTCTTCGGTGTCGTTGATTTGCAAACCTTCTCACTTTTTTCACTTTCTGCAATTCTCGGAATCATCGATGGTTTCAATCCGTGTGCAATGTGGGTACTCATCACTTTCCTCACACTGCTCTCACAGGCTGGCAGCCGAAAGAAGATGGTATTAATGGCGGGAATCTTCATTGTGGCTGAAGCTGTCATGTACAACATGATTCTTAATGTCTGGTATAAGACGTGGGACTTTGTGGCGCTCGATCAGTACGTTACACCGCTAGTCGGCTTCTTGGCGCTTGGGGGCGGAGCCTTCTTCTTGTGGCGTTGGAATAAAAACAAAGAAGCGACACTTGTGTGTGATATCACAGACCTCGATACCCAAATGAAGACTATCAATAAGTTTCAGGCCATCATCGCGCAGCCAGTTACGATTGCATCAATCTTCGCTATCCTCGTGATTGCCTTTTCGGTGAATATTATCGAATTTGCGTGTTCAGTCGGAATCCCGCAGGCGTACACCAAGATTCTAGAAATAAATATGCTGACCGCACTCGAACGACAGTGGTACATTCTCATCTACACAATTGGATACATGGTTGATGACTTCATCGTCTTTGGTTTGGCAATCTGGGGCTATGATAAGCTGCAAGCTCATGGTGGAAGATACGCACAAATGTCACTTTTGATTGGCGGCGTTCTTATGCTTATCTTGGGTGCTATCTTGGTTTTGAACCCAAGTCTGCTGATTCTCTAAGCTATGCCAGAAGTCCCGGAATTATTGCTCATCGACAAACCGAAAGGCATTACGTCGTTTGGAGTAATTCGTGTTCTACGAAAACAATACAATATCAAAAAAGTGGGGCATGCAGGGACACTCGATCCACTTGCAACGGGGCTCATGCTGATTGGGGTAGGAAAGGGGACAAAAAAATTAACACAACTAATAAAGCTTAATAAAGAGTACATAGCAGAAATCCGGATTGGTGAACGTCGTACGACTGGAGATTTGGAAGGGGAGGTTATTGAAGAAAAAGTGGTTGATGAGGCGGTGGAAATTTTGCGAAGCAAAATTTCCACCGTCCTTATGGATATGACGGCCATCCTCACACTCCCAGTTTCAGCCTATAGTGCAATCAAGGTAGACGGTGTGCCGATGTATAAGCGAGCACGCAACGCCGAGAAGACAGGGGAGGTTGTGATTGAAGTTCCAGTACGCGAGATGAAAGTGAACGAAGCAGAGCTACTTGATTTGGAAATAAGCGGAGGCAAAGCCGTGGCTACCGTGCGCTTTGCAGTTGGTTCGGGCACCTACATCCGTTCACTAGCTGAAGAGCTCGGTTGCCGCATAGGCTATCCTGCGACACTTCAAAATCTTCGTCGCACCAAAGTAGGAGAGTTCGATATTAAAAATGCACAACCTCTTGAGGTTGTGCTTTAAGGGTGCTGACCTGAGATCAGCACCCTACCCGCCGACCGCTCAGTATTTCGTACGTCACTTTGGTACCCATTTGCCTGTGAAGCTTCACCCATTGCTTATTCCTGCAGGGCCTGCCTTCAACCGTTACCGACCCGAGCTCAAAACTTCGATGAGTAAAAAAGGATTCAGATCGGGTCATTGAGGATGGATGGTAAAGAAAAATTTCTCGAGTTTTATTTTCAACTGTAACTTCCCAGCATTTGTCCGCTAAAGGATGGTGGACGTGTGCGTCCTTGACCTTCTTAAAATACTCAGAAGCCAAGGCTCTGATAACCGTCCATTCCGACTTTGGTACCGAAAGTCGCTCCAATGCCGCATCGACTGACTCCGAATAGCTTTGCCTTTGCGCATAGGCGCCGCCAGACTTGAGTAGACGAATTGTCTCTATGAGGTTGTCATAGTTGAAGTAACGACGGTTGTGATCAAATTCTTTCCAACAAACAGCGCTTAAAATAGGCTCGACAACGAGAGAGTCGTTGTCGCGGTAGTGTGGTGCCACGACAAATCTCCCTTCATAGTCGAGCGGAACTGCTCTAAGTATATTTTATACTCCTATAGAAAGAAGTTGTCTATTTATTCCTCTTCACCAAGCACTGGGTCTTGCCGCAATTCCTCTACTCTCGCCTCAAGTTCCTTCAGTACCTCTTCCAGCTCTCTGGCTTCTTGCACGTCAATTTTTTTGTGCATCTCAATTTGATTCCTTAGCTCCTCCATTCGAGGAATAATATTAGCGATTTCTTCTTGTTGCTCAATTCGTGCAAGCTCAATTTTGGCGTGCCTCAATGCGCTCTTGGTTTGTTCCAAATCTGTTTCAGCATCATTCATTATTTCGCTAGTATCTTCGCCGTCCGGTGAAGTAGCGTTTTGATTATTGCTCAATAAATCTTCAAGTTCAGCAATTTCACGCTGAAACACTCCAATTTGTTCAGTCCAATATCCTTTGTCCTCAGGAGAATTCATATTTTAATATTAAAACAATGACTCAACTACTGCTTTTACATCGCCGCCATCAGCTTTGCCGGCAAGTTCTTTGATAATTGCTCCCATTAGCATACCCATTTTACTTTTATCATCGATACCGAGTTCGGCTTTTTTGGCTTCAGCAATTGGGCGGATTTCATCTTGCGACATCATTTGTGGAAGGTAGCCTTCAAGTACAACAAGTTCATCTTTTTCTGGAGCAGCTAGCTCTGGGCGATTAGCGGCTTCGTATTGTACGATTGATTCCTTACGCTGCTTTGAAAGACGCTTGATAACAGCGAGTACCTGCTCGTCTGTAAGCATGGTCTGTGGAGTGCCACCAGTAGCGACTGCTTCGTTAGTAAACGCTGTGAGCATGCTGCGTACGGTGCGGAGTCGTACTTCTTCTTTAGCCTTCAAGGCTTCTTTTAATGAGGCTCGGATATCTTCGTGTAGTGACATATGTGGTTATTTTACCATGTTTTCATCAAGGTGCTATGATAGTGCCTATATGGAACCAACCTTAATAATTTTGATTATTTTAGTCGCTCTCAATGCTTTCCTTGTTTGGCAATTTATGAAGCCGAAGGAACAAAAGCCTGAGAACACCGAAGGGATGATTTTGCTTCAAAAGCAGATTCAAGATATGAGCCGCACGATGGATAATCGTCTTAGTCAGACCGCCGATAAGATGTATGATTCGCTCAAGGATCAAAGCTCACAGAGCCAAAGGCTTATTCAGGACATTAATCGTCAGATGGGTGAACAGCTGCGCGATGTTGTCGAGAAAACGACAGCGGTGGGAGAGAGCTCAAAGCAAGTCTTTGCGGTAGCGGACCAGCTCAAAGAACTTCAGAACATTTTGAAGAACCCAAAGCAGCGCGGCATCTTGGGTGAATATTATCTTGAGACAGTGCTGCAGAATGTGCTACCACCAGATAGTTTCAAAATGCAGTACGCGTTTAATGATGGAGAAATCGTCGACGCGGTTGTGTTTGTAAAAGGGAAGGTGATTCCGATTGACTCCAAGTTCTCGCTCGATAACTACAATCGTTTTGCCGAAGCGGCCGATGGTGCCGATAAAGCACAGTTTGAGAAAGTGTTTGTAAATGACTTGAAGCTTCGTATTACTGAAACCGCAAAGTATATCCGCCCGAGCGAGAAGACCACCGACTTCGCCTTTATGTTTATTCCGCATGAAGGAATTTACTATGACCTGCTTTCTAATAAAGTAGGGGCAGGGGAGGATAATCTTATTCAAAGAGCGGCCGGGAAGCATAAAGTGATTATCGTGTCACCGACTTCATTCCTCGCGTACCTCCAGACCGTACTACAAGGCCTCAAGGCAATGGAGATTGAAGAAAAGGCACAAGACATCATCAAGAACGTTGAGAAGCTATCAGGACATATTGCGCGCTATGAGGACTACTACAACAAACTCGGCAAGACGCTCGAAACTACCGTCAACCACTACAACAACGGCTACAAAGAGCTCGGAAAAATAGACAAGGACATTATGCGCATCACTGGCGAATCGGCCGATGTAGAGGTGCTGTCACTTGATAAACCAAAGGAGAAGGATGAATAAATAAAAAAGCCGAGAGTTAGGGTGGGTAAGGGTGGCTATGTGCCACCCAACCCCTTCTGCCCCCTTCTCTTGGCTGCTTTCTTGCGGAGGGTGTACATCCCTGTTCCGCTGACTGGTTTTCGCTTAAGGGAAAAACCTTTCCCTTTACCGTTCCCTTTACTTTTTTTGCCCAAGTCCCATCTCCTCACTTTTTGGATCGGTGGTTAATATAAGCGCAAATACGTCATTAGTCAAAAAGGTTGCAAAAAAGCCAATATCTTGTATTATAGCGACCACTATGGCAACAGATACAGCAACTAAGCCTTTTGCGGTTATTATGACCGGCGGAAAGCAATATGTCGTTCACGAAGGAGACACACTCAACGTGGAGCTTCTTGGTAATCATACTGAAGGTGACAAGATTGAATTTGACACCGTCCTTATGACCGACAATGGCTCACAAGCAAAGGTTGGTACCCCACACACAGGTACAAAGGTAACCGCGACCTACCTTGGCGAAACAAAAGGTCCAAAGCTTACTATCATTCGATACAAGGCGAAGAGTAACCGTGACCGACGAATCGGTCACCGTCAGCACTACGCTTCTATCAAGATTGAGAAGATCTAAAACGAAAAACTTGCTACTAGGCAAGTTTTTTGTTATCCTGTCAAGTGGGTATGGAACAATTCAAAAGAGAGGCATCAATGATTAACATCGATAGAAACCAGCCGGTGAAGTTGCAGCGCATCGACGAGCTACGTTGGTATGCAGTCAGTGCAGAGTCCAGTGACTTCATGAACGAACTCAGCGACAGAGTCTATGAGTTCGACCAGCAGTTGCAGGCGACGCTTCGCGAGCGCTATGGCGATGAGAATCTTCGCAAAACTGTCCCGGAGTGGCACAAGCTCGTCGGCAGCACACCCGAAGATCACGAGGCCGACCCTCAAGCAAAAGAGTTCATTGCAAAGGAAGTCGAACGCTTCGTTTCCGAGATGGAAACCAAGTGGGGACTAGTCCACTAAAAAACAGCCGACCGGCATGGTCGGCTGTTTTCCTATTTTAATATCGATTCCGAAGTGCGTTTTTGATTGTTTCTGCGTCAGCGTATTCGAGTTCACTTCCGGTCGAGAGTCCGCGACCAAGATGAGAGATTTTAATCGTTGTGTCGGTAAGGAGGGGATTTAGTATTGACTCAACAAAGCGTGCGGTGTTTTCTCCATCGGGATTGATAGAGAAGCCGAGGATAATTTCATTGAGGCCATGCTTGAGACGAGTTTCTACGGTAGCCTTAAGTGCGCCAGCGCGAAGTCGTTCGCTGTCTACAGAACGCAAGAGTGGTACAGTCCCACCTAGTACAAAGTAGAGACCGTTGTATACACCTGCGCGTTCTATTGATTGAATGTCAGAATCTCTTTCTACCACGAGGAGTCGATCATGTTCGCGGTTGCTAGCTGAACAGATTGAACATAGAGAAGCATCGCCACCGTTTTTGGAAAAGAAGCGATGACAGCTATCGCATTCAACCACACTACTTTTAATTTCAGCAATGAGTTTGGAAAGGTCCGAGACATCAGCATCATTCATGGTAAGGACATGAAAAGCAAAGCGCTTGGCCTGGCGAGCGCCGACACCAGGAAAGGATTCAAAAAGAGTTATTAATCGGTCGAGGTTATTCATTTAGTTAAGCAAAGTACGCTGTATTAGGATTCCGGTCTATTAGTTCGTGAGCTTTTTGCATTTCGTCCGGTGTGTTTATGTAGATGATTTTAAACTTACCTGAGGTTTGCTTGTTTATATAATCGTGAGTTACTTCGATGATGTGGACTAGTCCCCAATAAATCCATTTGCCATTACAGTTTTCTACAAGAAAGTTTCGTACCGGCGGGGCATGATAAATGCGAATTGCTGGTTTGGAAGAAAATTCAAAAATTCGGTCCTCGAAGTCTTCAAGAAGATAAGGCTTCACCAAGTGGACTTCAATATCAAGTGTTTCTGGAAACCCCTGCTCCTTCGAGATTTGTAATGTGTCGTTTGTTTCAATTAAGCTACCCATACTGATATTCTATCATTTTTAAATCACCAAAGAGAAATTTCAGAAATGAGCCAGATACGCGGCGCCGAGCCGATAAAATACGAGACGTACTAATTGTACGGTGAGTGTTTTCTCGGTGAAGGCAACAAAGTAGCTGGCCATTTATGGGATTTATCTTAGAAATCGTCACCGCCGCCGGCTGCTGCATGATGCGTATCAAGGTTGAGGAACCTTACGTGCTTGCCGTCGAAGTAGAGCTCGCAAGAACCAACTGCCCCGTTACGGTGCTTCTCCACGAGAATCTCGGCGATGTTTGGTCGTTCTGGTTCTTTGTCTTTATTCATCTTGTCTTCACGGTGAATGAACATCACGACGTCCGCGTCCTGCTCGATAGAACCAGAGTCACGAAGGTCAGAGAGTCGAGGCTTACCTCCGCGTTGCTCTACCGCACGAGAAAGCTGTGAGAGAGCGATGACCGGAATCTCAAGCTCTTTAGCAAGAATCTTAAGTGAGCGAGAGATTTCGGTGATTTGTTGCACCATACTATCGCTGCCTTTACTAAGAGTAGGGGACATGAGCTGGAGGTAGTCGACAATGAGCATATCTAGTCCATACTCGTTCTTCAGACGTCGCGCTGCTGAGCGCATTTTTACAATGTTCATTGCGGCTTCGTCGATGATGTGAATCGGTGCTTTGTGAAGCTTATTCATCGCGTTTTGGAGCGCTTCATATTCGCTGTCGTTGGTGAGTCTTCCGGTACGAAGCTTCCACGAGTCCACGCCAGATTCTGCCGCTAGCATACGGTCTACGAGCTGTTGGTCGCTCATTTCAAGCGAGAAGATACCAACTGAAGCGCCATGCTGCAGCGCAGCGTTGCGGGCGAGGTCGAGCGCAAAAGTAGTCTTACCCATGGAAGGACGTGCAGCGAGAATAATGAGGTCTGATTTTTGAAAACCAGAGAGCACATTATCAAGTGACGTGAAGCCAGAAGGAACGCCACGCTTTAGGTCTGGATTAGCAGAGAGATGCTCAAAACGCTCCCATGCTTCTTTGAGGGACGCGCCGATAGGACGGAACTTCTGCGCACTTGGTGCCTGGGTAGCTTGAAAGATTTTCTTCTCAGCTTGATCGAGGGCTTCGTCGACTGTTTCTGGGTCAGAGTAGCCAATTTCGGCGATGTCATCAGCAGCGTGAATGAGACCACGAAGCGTGGCTTTGTTAATGACCTGCTCGGCGTAGTACATGGCGTTACCGGCGGCGGGTACTGTTTCGATAAGCTCTGCGATGTATGATGCGCCGCCGGTACGATCAAGAGCACTCATGTCCTTGAGCTTGGTTACAACTGATATCGTGTCGATAGGGTCTCCTTTAGAGAAGATGTGTGAAATTGCTTCATAAATAAGGCGATGCTTGTCGGCGAAGAAGCTATCTGGGAATACAGTTACCGACACATCATGAAGCACGTCTGGTTTGAGGATAATTGCACCAAGAAGCGCTTTTTCAGCCTCAACGTTTTGCGGAGGAGTGCGGAGTGAACGATTGAGTTTGCTGTCTGCCATGATGCGTGCATTTTAGCACGCACAGCAAAAGCGCACAGTTGACGGAAGAGGTGGGGAGAGTGTGATTTGTGTGGATAGTAAAAGGACGGTTCAAGCGTTGCTTGAACCGCCCTTTTAAATTAGGAAGCTTTCGTTATCTTTGGTCCTTGTGGACTATCTTCAAGCGTGTAGCCTTTTCTGGTAATGGCTTCTCGTAGGAAATCAGCCTCAGCCCAATTGCGTGCAATACGCGCTGCCTCGCGCTTGTCGATAAGTTCTTGTATCTCGTGAGGAAGTTCCTGTTGACCAACAACACCAAGGAGGCGTCGGCCTTCAGACGGATCTTCTGAGAGTCCAATATCAAGAATTTCATCCATAGCCATGAGAGTGCCGCACTTTGTTTTTTCTTCGAGGTTTGGGTCTTTCATCATCTCCCACAGTACCGCGATAGCTCCTGGGGTATCGAGGTCGTTGGCAAGGCAGGCATCAAACTTTTCCATGTACGCTGCGTCAGGAACATTTGAACGCTGTTTGAATTCTTCATACATGTGTCGCTTGAGGCGGTAGAGGGCTTGTTTGGAGGCCTTGAGCGCATCCCAAGAGAAGTTTACCGGAGAGCGGTAGTGAGCGGTGAGAAGCCAGTAACGATAGTCTTCGCCCGAGAAGCCGCGGTCGCGAAGATGACGAACAGTAATCGAATTTCCAATTGATTTCGCAATCTTGGTGTTATCGATCGTGATAAATGCATTATGCATCCAATACTTCACAAACTGTTTTCCTGTCACTGCTTCAGACTGTGCAATTTCAGCATTATGGTGAGTGTGGATGTGGTCAATACCGCCGGTGTGAATGTCTAGTTGCTTTCCAAGAGTAGCAATCGCCATAGCGGAACACTCAATGTGCCAGCCAGGAAAGCCATTACCAAAGCGGCTTGGCCAGCCAAGCTCGCTTTTCTTCCAGACTGCAAAATCTGCCGGATGACGCTTTTCTGTATTTTCTTCTACTCGAGCACCGCTTTTTAATTGTTCAAGATTAATCTTCCCAAGACGTCCGTAGGTGGGGAATTTAGAAATGTCGAAGTACGCACCGTCAGATGTTTCGTAGGTGTAGCCTTTATCATCGAGTGTCTTCACGAGACTGACTTGCTTGCCGATATAATCGCTAGCTCGTGCCCAGGTGGTGGGTGGCATAATACGTAGCTCTTCAAAATCTTCTACGAACGCTTTGATGTAGATATCTGAAAGTGTCCGCATTGCTTCCTTGGTCACCGGCAAACCTTCACGCTTGAGGCCTCTCATCATTTTGTCCTCTCCAGCATCGGCGTCGTCAGTGAGGTGTCCAAAGTCAGTGAAATTGATGGTGTGTTTTACCAGGTATCCGTTACTGATAAGGGTACGCTTGAGAATGTCACTAAAGATATATGAACGGAAATTTCCAATATGGGCATAGTCATAGACGGTTGGCCCGCAACTGTACATGCCGACTTTGGGAGATTGTAGCGGTTCAAAGGCTTCAAGTGAACCACTCTCGGTATTGAAAAGTCTGATTTCACGATGTGAAATGGGGGTTTTTGCACCAAATAAATTGCCAAACATTCCAAGTAGTGTAGCAAAGGTTTCTCATTCACGGAAATTACTTTCGGCCCTTCCTATATCGTGCGATAATGCTCCCTATGAATGAAGAACAGACTGTTGTAAGAACAACGGACACACTTACTAAAAATCTTATCGGGTATGCACTCTTCGGGGTATTAGCAATTGGGCTATTTATTTCGGGTATTTACATCGGGCACGCAGGAAGTATTTTTGGGCAACCACTTAGTTTCAAGGCTTATCTTCCTGGTTTAGAAGAAGCAGCTCCAAAGGAAGGTGTAAGCATGAGTGAGTTTTGGAATGTTTGGAATCTTCTCGAGGAAAAGTTCAGTTCGGCAAGCAGTACCGCGAGTGTGTCAGATGAGGAGAAGTTGTACGGAGCTATCATGGGGCTAGTCGACTCCTATGGTGACCCGTACACTGTATTTCTTCCACCAGCCGAAGCAGGGCAGTTCGAAGACGACATTTCAGGTAACTTCAGTGGTGTTGGTATGGAGGTGGGACTCCGCGATGGCCTTATTACCGTTATCTCACCACTACCAGGAACGCCTGCCGAAAAGGCTGGTATTCACTCTGGCGACATTTTGGTAAAGATTGACGATAAGAGTACCGAAGGTATGCGTATCGATGAAGCAGTGAAGCTCATTCGTGGCGAAAAGGGCACAGTAGTGAAATTCTCTATCTACCGTGACGGACAGTCAGAGTTTGTCGAGAAGTCAGTCACTCGCGACACTATCGATATTCCAACCGTAAAAACAGAAAAGGTCGGTAACGTCTTTATCGTTTCGCTCTACAGCTTCAACGCTGTCTCAGAATCAAAGATGCAAGAAGCAATGAATGAGTTTGTTTCAAGTAAAGCCGAGAAGCTTGTCATTGATGTGCGGGGTAATCCTGGCGGCTTTTTGCAGAGCGCTGTTGATATCGCGAGCTTCGTACTTCCGTCTGGCAAGGTGGTTGTAAAAGAGCAGGGAGGTATCACTGGCGAAGATAAGGTGTTTCGTACCCGTAACCGACAAGTAAAGGACTTTACTCCACAAAACCTTGTTGTTCTGGTAGACAACGGGTCTGCCTCAGCTTCAGAAATTCTTGCTGGCGCACTCAAGGATCACGGTGTGGCAACAGTTATTGGTATGCCGACATTTGGGAAGGGCTCGGTTCAGGAGCTCGTCCGTCTCGATGATGGTTCGTCACTTAAAGTGACTGTCGCGCGATGGTTTACTCCAAACGGCACTTCAATTTCAGACGGTGGGCTTAGTCCGGACTTTGTCATTAAGCGTTCTTCTGAAGACCGTGAAGCTGGTGTAGATCCCCAAAAAGACGCGGCACTCCGATTCCTCAACGGCGAAACCATTGAAAGTCAAAGTCTTTCTGTCAGTCTAGACGAAGCGATTGGAGGGTAGGGGATTTTCCGGTACAATAGCCCAGTATGAAAGTAATTCTTGTTCGAGATGTGGCTAAAATCGGCCGCCGAAACCAAATTGTAGAGGTCCCAGACGGATACGCCCAAAACCAACTTATTCCAAAGAAGTGGGCTCTCCCAGCGACGCCACATAACCTCAAACGAGTAGAGGCACTTCATGCCGGCGTCGCCGCCTCAAAAGACGCTAAGGAAGGGCAGTTTCTTGCTTCTGTAGAAAAGCTTAAGGGGGCGGCACTCAGCATCAAAGCAGATGCTAACGACCAAGGGCACCTCTTTAAGGCAATTCACGAGAAGGATATTGTCGAGGCAGCAAAAGTGGCCGGGATTACTCTAGACGTTACAGCAATTAAGATCCCAGCACTCATCAAGTCAGTTGGTGATCACGAAGTGAATCTTGTTCACGGGACGCACACAGTACCTTGCATAATTAAAATTGTTAAAAAATAATTCGTATGGAAAACGACATGTTTAAAAAAGCACTACCAACTATCGCACTTCTTGTGCTTTGTAGCGCACTTACGGCTGCAGTTGCAGTGTGGCTTGGCCCAGATGCACCAAAAGAGCCGGTTGTAGAAACATCAGAGAAAACCACAAAAACACTCGAAGCACCACTTAACGCCGAGCAACTTGCTGCGTATGATGTAGCGATGACAAATGATAATAATCCGGTGGCAGTATTTACCACCAATAAAGGAGTAGTAGAAATTGAGCTCTTTGAAGACACGATGCCAATTACAGCTGGCAACTTCAAGAAGCTTGTAGGTGAAGGTTTTTATAATGGCACTAAGTTCCATCGTGTGATTGAAGGCTTTATGATTCAGGGTGGCGATCCAATCAGTAAGACAGAAGAGGTGATGCGCTACGGTACAGGAAATCCAGGCTACGCTATCCCAGATGAACATATCAAGGGCGAGTATCTCACCAACGTCCGCGGTACCATCTCAATGGCTAACAGTGGTCCAAACAGTGGCGGTAGCCAGTTCTTCATTAACTTGGCTGATAACCTCGGTCTCGACTTCGATAAAGAGCCACTTCAGTCAAAGCACCCAGTATTCGGACGAGTAGTGAAGGGAATGGAAGTGGTAGACGCAATCGCACAGGTTGAAACAAATCCACGTGATGTACCGGTAGAGCCAATTGTCG
>JACCDV011220517.1_pt1 | contig 13290 bp, 13 predicted proteins | sample 7446131 | NCBI WGS metagenome assembly JACCDV01 (sample SAMN15323448, study PRJNA562643) | freshwater metagenome | isolation source: river surface water | place: USA:Blue River Watershed | collected 2017-08-17 | reverse complement strand
CTGGCAGCCGCCGCACGACTCGATGTGCCTCCTGTGCATCTGCTGCATGTGCCCGAACCTGTCTATGTCATCGAACGATTCGACCGGCGCTTTGACGCTAAGTCCTTGCTGCCAGAGACAGGCCCGGCGCCGCCGATGGTGGAGCGGGTTCATGTCATCGATGCCTGTCAACTGCTCAACAAGTCCCGCGTCTATAAACACGCCGGGGCCAGCGTGCAGGCACTGAGGGAGGCAGTGCAGGCCTGTGGGGACGAGCTGACTCTGCCCCTGCGGCGCTTTCGCTGGCTTGTCTTCAACCTGCTGGTGGCCAATGACGATTGCCACCTGAAAAACCTGTCCTTTTTGGTCACACCCGGTCGGGTGGAGCTCGCGCCGCACTACGACCTGCTGGCCACTGGCGTCTATCACACGCGAGCTTTTGCCGATGAACACGGCACTTGGCCAGAGGTGCCTTTGGCCGTGCGGCTTTCCAACGCAGTTACCCGGTTCGACCAGGTCACACCTGCGGCGGTACTTGGCGCAGCCCAGGTCCTGGGTGTGCCGCCATCAGTGGCCACGCGTGCAATCCGCGACGTGGTCAACCGCACATTGCGCGAATTCAATGCCATCTACGCGGCCCATTACCCCAATGAGGGGAACCTGCAGCTGCCTCATGTTGGCGATGTACTCGCCGACCCCGACGGGAAGGACAGCGACGGCCTTGACACGGCAGTCACTGCTTCCGCTCAAGAGCAGGCACAGCAGCTGAAAATTCTTCGGGTGTTGCGCTACATGGTGCTGCCCGAGATGACCCAGAGGCTATTGGGTAACTGAGCAGGGTGCCGCCAGCTTACGTGTTGTAGAGACTGTTGAAGAGAACCTACGGAGCCAAACTGCACCTGGGATGGTCGATCGGCGTGGTTGGAACGCTGGCCTCCCACGCCGTCATGTAACAAAGGGAAGAAGATGTCTTTGAAATCTCTGCTGAAGGGCTTTATTGGCGAAGCCATGGGGAGCTTGGCAGGCAAGCTGTTCTTGGACAAAGAAACATATTTCTCGGTCAACAACCTTACCCTACAAACCAACAACGGTACGACCCAAATCGACCACGTCATTGCCTCACGCCACGGGATCTTCGTGGTTGAGACGAAAAACTACCAGGGGTGGATTTTCGGGAGCGAGAAACAGGCGGAATGGACGCAGTCATTGCCCGGTGGAAGGAAGTTTAATTTCCAAAATCCCCTGCGCCAGAACTACCGACACATCAAGGCACTGTCTGAGTTCCTCGGCTTGCCAGAAAACAAATTTCATTCCGTGGTGATGTTCTGGGGCGAGAGCGAATTCAAGACCGAAATGCCCCCGAACGTTATCGCGAGAGGCTACGCCACTTACATTAAGAGCAAGACTGACGTACTGTTCAGTGACGACGAAGTCCGACAACTGGTCGACGCCCTAAAAACTGGACGATTGCCTACAGGGCTATTTCAAGGTTTGGAGACGCGACGACAGCATCTGGACTCCCTGAAGGAACGCCACGACAGCACGACACGCTGTCCGAAGTGCGGTGCCGACCTCGTAGAGCGCCTTGTGAAGTCAGGCGAGCGAGCTGGGCAGAAGTTCCTAGGATGCTCGGCATTTCCGAAGTGCCGTTTTACCAAGCCTATGGCTTAAACGCAGGCCTCAACGCATCAAGCCCGCCCCCTCTGCAGTTGGTCAAAACTTTATTGTTCGCGCCTGAAAGTAACAACGGCCCGCCAGGGTACAACTATTTGTTCGAAGTTGCCCAGCATAGAGCTTATTGTGCCGGGGCAGGACTGCAATGTCTGTAATCAGAACCTCCGGCCTGGGTCAGGGGCTACAATCGGTGACTACAAATGCAATTTTCGTGCCGATGATGAACACCCCCCGCCTTCCCCTGGCGCGCGCCGGCCAGCTGCTGCTTGCAGCGGCCCTGGGGTGCGCCGCGCTGTCGCCCGCACACGCCGAGCGCGCCGACCGCAACGCCCCCATGAACGCCGAGGCCGACGCGCTGCGCTACGACGATGCCCGCCAGACCAGCGTGTTCACTGGCAACGTGGTCATCACCAAAGGGACCATCGTCATCCGGGGCCAGCAGGTGGACGTGCGGCAAGACCCACAGGGCAACCAGTTTGGCACCGTGCTGGGTCAGGGCGACCGCCTGGCGTTCTTCCGCCAGAAGCGCGAAGGGGTCGACGAGTTCATTGAAGGCGAAGCACAGCGCATTGACTACGACAGCCAGGCCGACACGGTGAAGTTCACCGGCCAGGCGGTGCTGCGCCGCTACCGGGGCGCCACCCTGAACGACCAGACCAGCGGCAGCACCATCTTCTACAACAACCGCACCGAGACCTTCACCGTGGACGGTGGCCCGGGCAGCCGCACTGCGGCCAACCCGAGCGGGCGGGTGCGAGCGATGCTGACGCCCAACCCGGCGCCGGGCAGTGCCACCCCTGCGCCGGCCACCCCGCTGCAACCCAGCACCCGGCTGGAGCCTCGACAGTGACCGGAACGCCCCCGGCCGTCAGCCGCCTGGAGGCGCGCGGCCTGCAGAAACGCTATGGCCGCCGCCCGGTGGTCAAAGACGTGTCGCTGTCGGTGAACAGCGGTGAAGTGGTTGGTCTGCTGGGCCCCAATGGCGCCGGGAAAACCACCTCGTTCTACATGATCGTGGGTCTGGTGCGGGCCGACGCGGGCGACATCACGCTCGACGGTCAGCCGATTCAACACCTGCCCATCCACCGCCGCGCGCGCATGGGCCTGGGCTATCTGCCGCAGGAGGCGTCCATCTTCCGCAAACTGACGGTGGAACAGAACGTGCGTGCGGTGCTGGAGCTGCAAACCGACGCCAACGGTCGCGCACTGTCGGCCAGCGCCATCGAGGAACGGCTGGAACGCCTGCTGGAAGACCTGCATGTGACCCACCTGCGGCATTCGCCCGCGCCGGCCCTGTCGGGCGGGGAGCGGCGCCGGGTGGAAATTGCGCGCGCCCTGGCCACAGAACCCCGTTTCGTGCTGCTGGACGAACCCTTTGCCGGCATCGATCCGATCGCGGTGATCGAAATCCAGCGCATCATCGGTTTCCTCAAATCGCGTGGCATCGGCGTGCTGATCACCGACCACAACGTGCGCGAAACACTGGGTATCTGCGACCACGCCTGCATCATCAGCGATGGCAAGGTGCTGGCACAAGGCACCCCGTCCGAGATCGTGGAGAACGCCGACGTGCGCCGGGTCTACCTCGGCGAACACTTCCGCATGTGAGGCGGGGCGCATGAAGCAAGGCCTGTCCCTTCGCGTCTCGCAGCACCTGGCGCTGACGCCGCAGCTGCAACAGTCGATCCGGCTGCTGCAACTGAGCACGCTGGAAATGGCGCAGGAAGTCGAGCAGATGCTCGACGAAAACCCCTTTCTGGAACGCGAACAGGAAGCCGCCGACCGCGAGGCGTTTGGCCTGGAGCAGGCCGACGCCCCAGTGAGTCTGGGCGATCAGGTCAGCGAATGGGCGCAGGACGGCGGGCCGCTGCCGCGCGAGCGCAACGAAACCGCCCCCAGCGACAACGCAAGCAGCGGAGCCACGGGCGACACCCCCGGAGAGCCGCAGGAAGACCGCACCAGTCTGGAAGACAGCTGGGAAGGCGACGGCTCGGTCGAGCTGCGCCCCGACGACAGCGAATGGGGTGGCGAAGCGCCGCCACGCAACGGTGCCCGCGACGACGACGACACCACCAGCGCCGCCGACCTGGCCAGCGAACACCGCAGCCTCGCTGCGCACCTGCACGAGCAGGCGCTGTCGCTGCGCCTGAACAACGACGAACAGGCCGCGCTGTACTTCCTGATCGAGTCCCTCAACGACGACGGCTACCTGGACGACCCGCTGCCCGAACTGGCCGCTGCACTGCTGGCGCAGGAAGAACAGGCCCGGGGCCGCGCCCTGCCAGCGGAGGCGCGGCTGGAACGCGAAGAAGAATGGCTGCAGGTGCTGCAAACCGCGCTGCACTGGCTGCAACACATGGAACCGGCCGGCGTGGGTGCGCGCGGTCTGGCGGAGTGCCTGAAGCTGCAGATTCTGGAGCTGCGCAACACACCCGAAGCGCGGGCGGCACTCGCCATCTGCGAACAACCGCTGGAATGGATGGCCAAGCGCGATGTGAAGCGCCTGGCCCAGTTGTGCGGCACCGCCGAAGACACCATCAAAAGTGCGCTGACCTTGATCGCCCGCCTGGAGCCAAAACCCGGGCGCCGCTTTGCCAACGTGGAGCGCAACATCGTGGTGCCTGACGTCATCGTCACGCCACAGGGCCGTGGCTTCAAGGTGCAGCTCAACCCCGAAGTGATGCCGCGCCTGCGGGTGCAGGACGTGTACGCCAACGCGCTGCGGGGCCAGAAAGGCGACAACGCCCAGGGCATGCAGCAGCGGCTGCAAGAGGCGCGCTGGTTCATCAAGAACATCCAGCAGCGCTTTGACACCATCTTGCGCGTGGCCAGTGCCATCGTGGAACGCCAGCGCAGCTTCTTTTTGCATGGCGAGCTCGCAATGCGCCCGCTGGTGCTGCGGGAAATCGCCGACGAGCTTGGGCTGCACGAATCCACCATCAGCCGCGTGACCACCGCCAAATACATGGCCACGCCGTTCGGCACCTTCGAGCTGAAGTACTTCTTCGGCTCCGCGCTGGGCACCGAAACCGGCGGCAACGCGTCCAGCACCGCGGTGCGTGCGCTCATCAAACAGTTCGTGAGCAGCGAAGACGCGAAAAAGCCCCTGAGCGACAACCAGATTTCCGACATGCTCAAAGAGCAAGGCATCGAGTGCGCGCGGCGCACCGTGGCCAAATACCGCGAAGCCCTGCGCATCGCCCCCGCCAACCTGCGCAAGGCGCTCTGACCCCATGGATGTGAACCTCTTTCTGCCCTGCGCCGCCGGCGTTGAGGGCTTCCTCAGCGACGAAGTGCAGCGCATCACCGGCCTGCCGGCCAGCGAACTGCAGGCCGGGCGCGGCGGCGTCGCCCTGCGCGGCACCTGGCGCAACGCGCTGCAGCTCAACCTGCACAGCCGGCTGGCCCAGCGGGTGCTGGTGCGGCTGGCCCACCAGCCCTACCGCGACGAACACGACGTCTACCGCGTGGCGCAATCGGTGGCGTGGGAGATCTGGTTCACCCCCAACGAAACGCTGAAGGTGGAGATCACCGCCCAGCACAGCCCGCTGAAAAGCCTGAACTTCGCCGCGCTTCGGGTGAAAGACGCGATCTGTGACCGTCTGCGCGACAAGCGCGGCGCCCGCCCCAGCATCGACACCGCCTGGCCCGACGTGCGGGTGTTTGCCCACCTGACGAAGGAGGACGTGACGCTGTACATCGACACCTCGGGTGAGCCGCTCTTCAAACGCGGCTGGCGCGAGGACAAGGGCGACGCGCCGCTGAAGGAAACGCTGGCCGCCGCGATGATTGCCGCCACCGGCTGGACCGGCTGGGACGAGGAAGGCCGGCCGGTACCGCTCTACGACCCCTGCTGCGGCAGCGGCACGGTGCTGATCGAAGCGGCGCTGCTGGCTTTGAACATCGCCCCGGGCAAGCTGCGCCGGTTTGGGTTCGAAAAGCTGATGCCCTATCAGGCCCACGTCTGGCAAAGCCTGAAGCAGCAGGCCCAGGCGGCCGAGAAAGCGCTGCCTGCGGGGCAGGCGCCCTTCATTTTCGGCAGCGATGTGGCCTTCCGCATGGTGGACTTTGCGCGTCGCAACGCCGAACAGGCCGGGGTGGCACACGCCATCGAACTGCGCGGCGGCGATGCATTGCAGCGCATGCCACCTACCGCCACCCCCGGCGTGATGCTGCTGAACCCGCCCTACGGCGAGCGGATTGCGGCCGCCGGCGTGGCCGGGCAACGCGCCGATCAACGCGCCCGCGCTGGAAAACCGATGGGGCGCGAGACCGCCCAGCTGGCTGAGGGTGGCGAGAACACCGACTTTTTCGCCCAGTTGGCCAGCCACTGGAAAAAACACTACAGCGGCTGGTCCGCCTGGTTGCTCACGCCCGACCTGCAGTTGCCCGGCCAGATGCGCTTCAAAGCCTCGCGCCGGGTGCCGATGTGGAACGGCCCGATCGAATGCCGGCTGTTCCGCTTCGACCTGATCGCCGGTTCTGCCCGCACCACGCCCGCCGCACCACCGAACGACGCATGAGCCTGGACGGGTGGGCCGACGTGCCCTGCGTGGTGATCGACACCAACTGGGTGTTGGACCTGTGCGTGTTCCACGACCCGCGCGCTCAAGCCTTGCGCGCAGCACTGGAAGCCGGCCAGGTACGCTGGTTAATGTGCCCTGCCATGACCACCGAATGGGAGCGCGTGCTGGACTACCCCGCGCTGCAAAGGCGCTGGGCGCGCGACCCGCAAGCCCGGGCCACGGCCCAGAGTTGGTTGGCCACACATGCCCAGCGCGTGCCCACCGCGCTCGCCTGCGGCGTCGCCTGCCGGGACCCGGACGACCAGATGTTCCTCAACCTGGCGGCGGCCCACCGCGCGACCCTCCTGAGCAAGGACCACCACGTGCTGGCCTGTCGCAAGCGGTTGGCGACGCTGGGGGTGCTGGTTTCCAGCGATTGGCCCACCGCCGCTATCAAATAAATCAGATAATAATTTTTTAACGAAAAAGTTTGATTTTTGTGTTCGCTGTTTTATACTCACTTCGGGCCATCTATCGATGGCTCCCCGCTTTTCCTCCCTGAGCGGGCGCCTTTGTGTGTGACAGCAAAAAGGCTTCCATCCCGGTCCCTTTAGGACCGGGATTTTTTTTGCCCGCCTCAAACCGCTCGAACCTCAGGGTTTGCGAGGGTGTGCAAAGGGCCCAGATTGGTCTAGAGTAAAGTATTACAAGTCTGATGTTTTGCGTCAGATATTTGTATCGCTTTAAACCCCACTCTCTGGAGACGATGCATGAAACTTCGCGCCCTTGCCGCAGCCCTGGCCCTGATGGGCTCCACCACCGCATTCAGCCAGACGGTTCTCACCGTATCTTCCTGGCTGGCGCCCACGCACACCGCGAGCGTGAGCCAGCAAAAGTGGTGTGAAGCCCTGGAGCGCGAAGCCAAAGGTACCCTGAAGTGCAACATCCTGCCCAAAGGGGTGGTCGCTGCGCCCGGCACTTTTGACGCCGTCCGCGACGGTCTGGCCGACATTTCGTTCACGGTCGACGGTTACACGCCCGGCCGGTTCGTGTTCACACAGGTAGCCGAATTCCCGTTCCTGGGTGACAGCGCCGAGACCACCTCGGTGGCCTACCAGAACATTTACAACAAGTACTTCGCACCCGTGGGTGAACACCGTGGCGTGAAGGTGCTGGGCGTGTTCACCCACGGCCCTGGCGTCATCTTCAACAGCAAGAAGCCGGTCAACTCCTCGGCCGATGTGTCCTCGCTCAAGTTCCGCATTGGTGGCGGCAACATCAACGAACTGTCCAAAGCCATGGGCTGGAACACCACCCTGAAACCGGCGCCAGAATCGTACGAACTGCTGGCCACGGGCGTGATGGACGGCACCTTCTTTCCTGACGAATCGATCGCGTCCTTCAAGCTGAACATGATCAAGCACGCCACCACCTTCCCGGGTGGCCTGTACAACACCAGCTTCGTGTTCATGATGAACCAGGACAAGTACAAGTCTCGGACCGCCGATCAGAAAGCGGCAGTGGACAAACTTTCGGGTGAGTACGTGGCCCGCCTGTTCGGCCAGGGCTGGGACGCACTGGACAAAGCTTCGCGCGACGGGGCACAGAAGAGCCAGGGTGTTCAGCGCCTGCGCGCCAGCGATGCCTTCGTCAACGAGATCAAGGCCAAGCAGACGGTGATCGAAGACAAGTGGGCCGCGGCCGCCGAAGCCAAAGGCCTCAAGAACGCCAAAGGGGTGCTGGCCGAATTCCGCGCCGAGATCGCCAAAGTCAAGTAAGCGGCCCCTGCGCCCTTACACTCGCTCCACCAGCGGTGCCGGCTTGCCGGCCGCCGCTGGTTTTTTTGTTATTTACCCGCTGATCTTGCCATGACCTCCTGGATGGACCGCCTGCTGAAGTGGACCTGCGGCCTGATTTCGGCCCTGGCCCTCTTTGGGATCATGTGGCTGATGTTGTTCGACGTTATTGGCCGCAAATACTTCAACCACTCGATTCCCGGAGCCCTGGAGGTCACGGAAATTCTGATGGTGGTCGTCATCTTCGGCGCATTGCCACTGGTGTCGTGGCGGGGTGAGCACATCGTGTTCGATTCGCTCGACGGTATCATGCCCCGCGCCCTGAAGGGCCTACAGCACCGCGCGGTGCACCTGGTCTGCGCCGGCACGTTTGTGTTCCTCGGGCTCCAGCTGGTCAAGCGCGCCGAACGTTTCGCGGAATACGGGGAAGTCACGGCGCACTTGGCATTGTCGCTCGCTCCGGTGGCCTGGACCATGGTGGTCTTCCTCTGGGCCACCGCGCTGGTACACCTTTTGTTTGTGATCAAGCTGCCGCCTGGTGTCTTGGAACATGTCCCGCACACCCCGGAGTTGCCGGAATGATTGAAGCGTTGTACGGATTTCTGGCCGTTTTTGCGATGGCCTTTTTGCGTGTGCCACTGGCCGTGGCGATGATGATCGCTGGGGTCGCAGGTCTCGGCCTGATGCGTGGCTGGACACCAGCGTTTGCCAGCGTGAGCCAGGTCGTGTTCGAAACCGGGTTCGCCTACGTGCTGTCGGTCATACCGCTGTTCGTGCTGATGGGCAACTTTGTAACGCGTGCGGGCATGGCTCGCGAGCTCTACGCTGCGGCCAACTCTTTCGTGGGACACCGTCCTGGCGGACTGGCCATGGCCAGCATCATCGCCTCGGGCGGCTTTGGAGCGATTTGCGGCTCGTCCATTGCCACTGCGGCGACGATGACGAAAGTTGCGTTCCCTGAAATGCGCAAGCATGGTTACAAAGACTCGCTGGCCACCGGCGCCATCGCAAGCGGCGGCACGCTCGGCATCCTCATCCCACCCTCGACCATCATGGTCATCTACGGCATCATCACCGAGACCAACATCGGGGAGATGTTTGTTGCGGGGATCCTGCCAGGCATCGTCGCCATAGCGATGCTGTGTCTGGCGGTGGTGTTTGTCACCTGGCGTGATCCGGAGGCGGGTCCACCCGCCGAGCGTCACTCATGGAGCGAACGACTGACAGCGTTGCGCAATATCTGGGCGGTGGTGCTGCTGTTTGCGCTGGTCATCGGCGGCATCTATGGTGGGGTGTTCACCGCCACCGAGGGTGCCGGCGTTGGGGCAGCGGGCGCTTTCCTGTTTGCTTTGGTGCGGCGCACACTCACCTTGAAGGTGCTGTTCGAAATTTTGGTGGAGAGTTCGCGAACCACGGCGATGCTGTTCACCATCCTCATCGGGGCGATGATTTTCACGAACTTCATCAACTTCACCAGCATGCCCACAGACCTCCGCGACTGGGTGGTGGGCATCAGCCCGAGCCCGATCGTGGTGATCCTGCTGATGATGGCGATTTATCTCGCACTTGGCATGGTGATGGAGGAACTCGCCATTGTGCTGCTGACGATTCCCGTGTTTTTCCCCATCGTGATAGGGCTGGGCTTTGACCCTGTGTGGTTCGGTATTCTGATCATCACGGTGGTGGAGATTGGGATGATCTCGCCACCCGTGGGCCTGAATCTGTTTGTGATCAATTCACTGCTCAAGGACGTCAAGCTATCCACCATCTACAGAGGCGTGTGGCCCTTTGTGATCGCTGATGTACTGCGCCTGTGCATCCTGATTGCCATCCCTGGTCTGTCACTGTGGCTGCCCCAGATGATGCGGGGTTGAGCGTGGCGGCCTGAACCTGCGGGATGCAGGTTTCAGTGGCGCGGTCTAACTCAAGTTCAGACCGCGCTGCAGCCGATCAGCGCTCGTCAAAGCTGATGACGATCTTGTCGGTCAGGGCCTTGGCCTGGCAGGTCAGCACGTAGCCCTGTGCCATTTCGTCGGCCTCCAGCGTGTAGTTCTTGTCCATCGCCACCTGACCCTGGAGCACTTTGCCACGGCAGGTGCAGCACACGCCCGCTTTGCAGGAATACGGCAGGTCCAGCCCGGCATTGAGTGCTGCGTCCAGCACATGTTCGTCGTGGCTCAACGCCATATCGTGTTGTTTGCCGTCCAGCACCACGGTCAGCTTGATGCCTTTGGCTGCATCCACCTTCTTCGGCTTGGCATCCACATCGGCCTGCACTTTGGCGGCCATGGCGGCGCCGGTGGTGAAGCGTTCGGTGTAAATGCGGTGGGCGGGCACACCGGCTTCCAGCAGGCCTTGTTCGGTGGCTTCGATCATGGCCTCGGGGCCGCAGATGAACACCTCGTCCATGCTGGCTGCAGGCAGCAGAGCAGCCACGATGTCGAGCACCTTCTGCTTGTCAATGCGGCCTTGCAACAGGTCCACCTCCTGGGCTTGGCGCGACAGCACGTGAACCATGGTGAAGCGGTCGGCGTAGCGGTCTTTCAGGTCCTGCAGCGCCTCGTTGAACATCACGCTGCCCATGCGGCGGTTGCCGTAGACCAGGGTGAACTTGGACCCGGGCTGCTCTTCCAGGGTGGTGGCTGCGATGGACAGGATGGGGGTGATGCCGGAGCCCGCCGCAAAGCCGACTCGGTGGATCGCACGCGCCTTTTTGACCGTGAACCGCCCATCCGGCGGCATGACGCTGATGCAGTCGCCCGGCTGGATCGCGGTGGCGGCCCAGTTGGAAAACACACCGCCCTCCACCGGGCGGATGCCCACCTCGAGCTCTCCGCTTTGCTGGAAACGGCTGCGGGGGCTGCTGATGGAGTAGTTGCGGCGCACGTCCTGGCCGTTGACCTGGGCACGCAGCGTCAGGAACTGGCCGGGCTCGAAGGCGAAGGCGTCGCGCTGGTCGGCCGGCACCTCGAAGGTGATGGCCACCGAGCCAGCGGCCTCGGGCGTGACGCGCTTGACGGTGAGCGGGTGAAAGCGGGGAGCAGACATGTCAGTACGGCTTGAAATAGTCGAACGGTTCCTGGCAATCCAGGCACTTGTAGAGGGCCTTGCAGGCGGTGGAGCCGAAGTGCGAGCTTTCGACGGTGTGGCTGGAGCCGCAGCGCGGGCACGGCACGGCGGGCGTTGGCTGCGCCGCCCCGCGCACGAAGCGCAGCACGTTGGTGGCGTCTTGCGCACTGGCCGCGTCGCCGGCACAACGGCCTTGCGGCGGCGCGATGCCGTAGGCGCGCAGCTTGTCTTTGGCGATGTCGGTCATCCAGTCGGTGGTCCAGGCGGGCGCCAGCTGCGTCACGACCCGGCCGGGCACCTGCAGACGGCGCAGCACCTCGCGCACGTCATCCTCGATCTGGCCCATGGCAGGGCAGCCACTGTAGGTGGGGGTAATGACCACCTCCACCGCACCAGGCTCCGTACCGGACGCCCGCACGTCGCGCAGAATGCCCATCTCGCGCAAGGTGACGACCGGGATTTCGGGGTCGGACAGGCTGTCCAGCGCGGCCCACACCCGCTCAATGCCGGACAGACCTGAGGACATGGGCGCGGCGGTGCTCATGGCAACTTGGGGCCTGGGTTCACCACTGGGCGCCCGGGTGGGCGCGGGCCAGGCTCTGCATCTCGGTCAGCAGGTAGCCCAGGTGCTCGGAATGCACACCGTTCTTGCCCTGGGTCACATAACCCACTGCCGACGGGCGACGCAGCGTTGCCTCGGCCAGCGCGTCGTCCACCAGGGTGTCCCATTGATCGCGCAATCCCTTGACGTCCACGCCCAGGCCGGCGTCCACTGCCGCGGCCTCAATGCTGCCATCGGCCCAGAATTCCTGGGTGAAGGGCATGAGGTAGTCCAGCGCGGCCTGCACGCGGGCGTGCGATTCGTCGGTGCCGTCGCCCAGACGCACCAGCCAGTCGCGCGAATGGCGCAGGTGGTAGCGGGTTTCCTTGAGCGACTTGGCGGCGATGGCAGCCAGATCGGCGTCGGGCGAACGTTGCAACGCGTCCCACACCAGCACCATCAAGGCGCTGTACAGGAAGTTGCGCACGATGGTGGTGCCGTAGTCCAGATCGGTTTTGGCGTAGCCGACCAGCGGTCCGGCATGCGGCAATTCCAGCAGCGTGTAGTTGCGGAATTGGTGCGCATCGCGGAAGTAGGCCAGTGCGTCTTCGGTGGCATCACCACCCTGGCGCTGCGCCGCCAGCTGGTACAGCAAACGGGCCTGGCCGATCAGGTCCAGGCTGACGTTGGCCATGGCAATGTCTTCCTCCAGGATGGGGCCGTGGCCGCACCATTCGGAGTTGCGCTGACCCAGCACCACGGCGTTGTCGGCCAGGTGCAGCAGGTAATCCACGGTGACGTCTTGAACGGCGGCGCTCATCACATGTGCCCCACTTCTTCCGGGATGTCGTAGAAGGTCGGATGGCGGTAGATCTTGTCGGCTGCCGGCTCGAAGAATTCGCCTTTCTCGTCGGGAGCGCTGGCGGTAATGGCCTTTGAGGGCACCACCCAGATGCTCACGCCTTCCTGGCGGCGGGTGTAGACGTCGCGGGCCATCTGCAGGGCGTGCTGCGCGTCGGAGGCGTGCAGGCTGCCGCAGTGCTTGTGCTCCAGACCCTGTTTGCTGCGCACAAACACTTCCCACAGGGGCCAGTCTTTCAGGGCGGGCGTGGTGGCGGTCATGCGGCCTCCTTCAGGGCACGTTGCTGTTGTTTGCGGGCGTGAGCCAGGGCGGCATCGCGCACCCAGGCGCCGTCGTTGTGGGCTTTGACGCGGGTTGCCAGGCGCTCCTTGTTCATGGGACCGTTGCCGTTGACGGTGGCCCAGAACTCATCCCAGTCGATCGGGCCATAGTCGTGATGCTGGCGCTCTTCGTTCCACTTCAGGTCGGGGTCGGGCAAGGTCACGCCCAAGACTTGGGCTTGCTGCACGGTGGCGTCGATGAACTTCTGGCGCAGGTCGTCGTTGCTGATGCGCTTGATGCCCCAGCGCATGCCTTGCGCGCTGTTGGGGCTGTCGGTGTCCGGCGGGCCGAACATGGCCAGGCACTTCCACCACCAGCGGTTGACGGCGTCCTGCACCATGTCTTTCTGGGCCTGTGTGCCTTGCATCATCACCAGCAGGGCCTCGTAGCCCTGGCGTTGATGGAAAGACTCTTCCTTGCACACCCGCACCATGGCGCGGGCGTAGGGGCCGTAGCTGCAACGGCACAGTGGGATCTGGTTCATGATGGCTGCGCCGTCCACCAGCCAGCCGATCACGCCCACGTCGGCCCAGTTAAGGGTGG
>JACCDV010005960.1_pt1 | contig 13292 bp, 8 predicted proteins | sample 7446131 | NCBI WGS metagenome assembly JACCDV01 (sample SAMN15323448, study PRJNA562643) | freshwater metagenome | isolation source: river surface water | place: USA:Blue River Watershed | collected 2017-08-17 | reverse complement strand
GCCCGACGGCACGCTCGAGAAGGCCATCATGCCTGACCTCCTGCACCTGAACGCCGCCAGCTACCAGATCTGGGCCGACGCGATCCGCGAGAAGCTCGCTTCGCTCGTCAAGTAAGCCGTCCGCGGTCTCGCTTCCGGGCCGGTCCTCTCGCGAGGGCCGGCCCTTTGCGTGTCCGGCTTACTTGCCCCAGCCGGCCGGCAGGTCGGGCAGCGTGGCCGTCAGGATCTCGTGGATCGCGACGCGTTCGGATTCTTCGAGGTGGCCGAAGGCGGGCGAGGGCGGGAAGGCGCGCAGGCCGGCCGAGAGACGCAGCAGCGTGATCTCGCGGAGCTGGCGGGGCAGGTGCGTGAAGCTCTCGGAGTAGATGAGCGGGCTGCAGCGGTAACGGAAGAGGCGCGTGCGCAGCTCGAGGTCGCGGAGCGAGCGGCCTTTGGCGTCGGCCTTGCGGGTCTTGGAGTAGGCGGCGGCGAAGACGCCGTCGGAGCGCAACGCGTCTGCGGGCCACGGGGCTTCGTCGCGGCAGAGGAGGGCGTCGAGCAGCTTCTCCGCCTGGCTTTCGAAGACCACGACGCAGGAGCCCTGCGGCGGGGCGTCGTCGGGCAGGCCGAGGATCTTGCGCATCGCCGGCCAGCGATGGAGCGCGATGCGCGCGTCCTGGAGCGCGGTGGAGATCACGTTATGGACGTGGACCTGGTGGTCGTGCAGGAGCATCGGGACCACGTCGCTCGTCTTCAGGAGGTAGCGACGGGTATCCACGACGCCTTCGAGCGAGGCGAGGTTGCGGGTCGGTTGGGCCGAGGGGCCCTCGAAGTCCTCGACTTTCCTTCCGGTGAGGTTGCCGCGGTGACGCAGGCCGGGTCCGCCACCGGTGACATACCAGCCGCCCCAGCGTTCTGCGAGCGGGGTGGAAGGAGCGATGTTGGAGCCTCCGGAGCCGGCGAGCGGTTCGCCGCGGCCATCGGGGAAGACCGTGCGGGCGCGCAGCGTGGGCGTGTGTTCGTGGCGGGCGTGGCAGAGCAGGCAGTCGTTGTCCCGTCGCAGCAAGGGCGCCGCGCCGGTCTCATGCGCGTCGAAGACGTAGAAAGTCGCGCCGAGCTGCGGATCGAAGACCGTCACCTCGAACGCCCCGGTCGGCGCCCAGCCGACATAGGCCTCGTCGGAGAAGTAGAGCACGCGCGGCGTCTCCGGGGTGATGAGGTCGCGCTGGAGGCTGGTCTTGCTGAAGACGAAGATCTGGGATTCGACCGGCACCTTGAACTCATCGAGCAGCCACTGCAGGCGCTTCTTCGCCGGCAGGGAGCGGATCGCGTTGGCGCGCGCCTGATGGGCGGCGTTGAGGGCCGTGGCCCGGTCCTTGGCCTCGGTGGCCGAATAACTGATCGGCGGCTCCTCGAACGGCTCTACCTGCTGGGCGGGGAGGTGCGGCGCCAGGAGGCCGGTGAGGCCGAGGAGCAGCAGTCGTGGGAAGGAGGAGGACACGCCGAGATGATGGCGCAACGCTCCCCCCGACACAAGACCCGGCTCAGCGGCGGATGCCGAGGCGCATCTTGCGGAAGGCCTCGGCCTCGATCTGACGGATGCGTTCGCGGGAGACCCCGTGACGGCGGCCGATGGCGTCGAGCGTCTGCTCCTCGCCGTCGAGTCCGGCGCGGGCGCGGATCACCTCGAGCTCGCGGGGCGTGAGCTGGGCCATCACCTCGGCCAGCGCGGCCTGGCGGTCGGCGGCGTCGGCGTAGGCGGCGGGCGTCGACGCTTCCGGGTCGGCGAGCGTGTCGCCGAGGGTCGTCTCGCTGTCCTCGCCGATCGGCGCGTCCAGCGACTGGCCGTGCTGCTGGTAGCAGCGCAGCTCGACGATCTTTTCCGGCGACCAATCCAGGGCGGCGCTCAGCTCTTCCTCGGTCGCTTCGCGTCCGTTCTTCTGGAGAAGCGCGGCTTCGGCCTTGCGCAGCTTGGACATCTGCTCGTGGAGGTTGCGCGGCAGGCGCACCGTGCGGCGCAGGAAGTTGAGCTGGCGGATCACCGCGCTGCGGATGCCCCAGTAGGCATAAGTGCTGAAGCGGTGGCCGAGGTCGGCGTTGAAGGCGCTGGCCGACTCCATGAGCGCGACGTTGCCGGCGGAGATGAGTTCGAGCATCTCCTCGCGGGACACGTTGATCTCCTTCGCGACGTGGTAGGTCAGGCGCAGGTTGCGGTTCACGAGTTCATCGTGCGCGGCCTGGCCGGCCGGGGTGAGGGTGCCGTCGGCGTTCTTGCCCGCCTTGATGCGGTGGCCGAGCGCGAGTTCCTCCTCGGCGCTCAGGCGGGGCCAGCGGGCGGCCTGATTAAGGTAGAGGGTGAGGCCGTCCGCCTCGCCGGAGCGGGCGGGGGTCGTCTCGTGGAGCGTGACCTCGATTTCACCGAGAACGGGGAGGTCGGAGCGGAGGAGGGAGGTGAGGGCGTCGGTCTTGGCGGTGCGTTGCGGGATGTGGTTGATCATGGAAAGAGAAAGGGTCCTGTATATATAGGGCTGAAAATGGGGGGTCCGGGAGGTGTCTTTTTGTAAACACCTTAAAATCAACGAGATAAAGTCGTATTATATTTCAGAGGGGGTACGGCCCAATGGGGGTCGCCGGGGGCGGCAGCAGACGGGAGGCCCCCCATTATGCCCAGGGTCATCGCTTCGTCAAAGGGTGTGGCGGCGGGCTCATGGCGCCTTTGGCAAACGACTGATAATGGCCGATTTTTTGGGTGGGAACGGTCGTTGGAATGGGGAGTCTATAAAGGATGCCCCGCCTATACCCCCTATGCGTCGCCGTGCTCGCTTGCTTCGGCTTGTCGCTGCCGGCGGCCGATCGCCCGAACATCCTGATGATCGTCTCCGACGACCATGCCTGGTTCGATTACGGCTTCATGGGTTCGAAGGCGGTCAGCACGCCGCACCTTGATAAGCTGGCGGCCGAGTCGCGTCTCTTCCCGCGCGGCTACGTCACCAACTCCCTCTGCGGCCCCAGCCTCGCTTCGATGCTGACCGGACGCCATGTGCATCGTCACGGCCTCACCGGCAACGACCCCTTCGTCCCGGCCGGCGCTCCCGGCGCCAAAGGAGCCGCCAAGGCCGCGGCGGCGAGGCAGAAGAACGCCGCCTTCCTCGACGGGCGCACGCAGATGATCAAGCGCTTCCAGGAATCGCCGATCCTGCCCCGCATCCTCGGCGAGCAGGGCTACGTCAGCCTGCAGACGGGCAAGTGGTGGATGGGTCCGTATCAGACCGGCGGCTTCACCGAAGGCATGACCAAGGGCGGACGGCACGGCGACGAAGGCCTCGACATCGGCCGCAAGACCTTGGCGCCCCTCACCGATTTCATCAGCCGCGCGAAGAAGGACGGCAAGCCGTTCTTCGCCTGGTATGCGCCGATGATGCCGCACGACCCGCACACGCCGCCGGAGCGTCTCCTCGCCAAGTATCGCGACAAGTCGCCGACTCCGCAGGCCGCCAGATACCATGCGATGGTGGAATGGTTCGACGAGACGATCGGCGAGATCCGCGCCCACCTCGAGAAGGAAGGCCTCACGCGTGACACGATCATCCTTTATGTCGCCGACAACGGCTGGATCCCGCGTACGGACAAGCCGCAGGTGGACTTCGAGCGTTCGAAGCAGTCGCCTTTCGACGGCGGCGTGCGCACGCCGATCTTCGTCAGCTGGCCCGGCCATATCAAGCCGACCGTCATGACCGAGGCGGCCAGCGCGGTGGACATCATGCCGACGTTGCTGAAGCTGGCCGGCGCGCCGGTCCCGGCCGATGGCGACGGTCTGGACCTCCTCGACGACGCGGCCCTGCGCGCGCGTCCGTTCGTCGCCGGCCAGAACTCGACCCACGACATCCTCGACCTCGCCCGTCCCGCGGCCAGCCTGCGTTACCGCTGGCTCGTCGCCGGCGACCTCAAACTCATCGTCTCCAGCGGACTCAAGACCGGCACGACCCAGCATGGTTCGAGCGACGCCACCGAGCCGCCCCGCCTCTTCGACCTCAAGGCCGACCCGCATGAGCGGCGCGATCTCGCCGCCGAACGCCCCGAGGACGTGAAGCGCCTCATGACCCAGCTCGACGGCTGGTGGGCCGGCCGCAAGTAACCCACGTCTTTCTATCACTCCACGAACACCGCCCGCCTCCGCCTCGCCGCGCTCGCCGCCGCGCTCGTCGGCTGTCAGACTGCCGACACCAACGCTCCCGCTCCTGCGGCCAAGCCCGCCGCCAAGAAGGCCGCGCCGAAGCCCGCGCCCGCCCAGTATGTCTTCTACGTCGGCACCTCCGGCGCCAAGGCCCAGGGCGTGCTCCGCTGCGTGCTCGACGGCAAGACCGGCAAGATCTCCGCGCCGACCGTCGCCGCCGAAGCCAAGTCCGCTTCCTACGTCGCGCTCAGCCCCGACGCGAAGTTCCTCTACGCCACCGCCGAGGCCGCCGAAGGCGCCGTCGCCGCTTACGCCGTCGAAGGCGAGAAGCTGCGCCTGCTGAACACCGAAGCCTCCAAGGGCAAGGGCCCGACGCACCTCGCCGTCGACGCCGCCCGCAAGAACCTGGTCGTCGTGAACTACGGTTCCGGCTCGACCACCGCGCTGCCGATCAAGGCCGACGGCTCCCTCGCCGCCGCGAGCTCCTCGCTCCAGCACGTGGGCACGGGGCCGAACGCCGGCCGTCAGTCCGGTCCGCACGCCCACGGCGTCTACTTCCATCCGAAGAACGGCCGCGCCTACGTCGCCGACCTCGGCACGGACGACATCTTCATCTACAAGCTCGACGCCGAGAAAGGTCTGCTCACGCCGAACAAGCCGAAGTCCGGCCGCGTCACCGCCGGCGAAGGTCCCCGCCACCTCGCCTTCCACCCCAACGGCAAGTTCGCCTACGTGAACACCGAGATGGGCCTCAACGTCGTCGCCTTCTCCGTCGAACGTAACGGCGGCCTGAAGCAGCTGCAGAGCCTCCCGACGCTGCCCGCCGGCGCCGACATCAAGGGCGTCTCCACCGCCGAGATCTTCGTCCGCCCCGACGGCAAGACGCTGTACGTCTCCAACCGCGGCCACGATTCCATCGCCGTCTACTCCATCGGCCAGGACGGCAAGCTCGCCCTCCTTCAGCACGTGCTCGGCACGCCCGCGACGCCGCGCGGCTTCGGTCTCAGCGCCGACGGACGCTGGCTCGTCTGCGCCGGCCAGAAGTCCGGCACGCTCAACGCCTACAAGATCGCCCGCGACGGCAAGCTGATCGACACCAAGCAGTCGGTCGAAGCCCCGGCCGCCGCCGCGATCGTGTTCGTTCCCTGAGGTCTTCTTTCCGATGCGTGGTCCGTTGCTCGCTGGTTTCTTCCTGACGACCGCCCTCGGGGCGGCGCCGGTCGACTTCGCCCATGAGGTGGTGCCGATCCTGCGGAAGCACTGCGGCGAGTGCCACACGGGCGACAAGAAGAAGGGCAGCTTCTCGATGAACACCCGCGCGTCGCTGCTCGAAGGCGGCGAGGGCGGCGTGGTGCTCTTCCCCGGACAGGCGTCGAAGGGACGCCTGCTCGAATCCATCGTCAGCGAAGATCCCGACGAGCGCATGCCGCCGAAAGGACCGCGCGTCACGCCCGCCGAGGTCGCCGTCCTGCGCGCCTGGGTGGAGCAGGGCGCCGTCTGGACCGAAGGCTTCGCCTTCAAGCAGCCGGCCTACGAGCCGCCGTTGCGTCCGCGCAAGCCGGTGCTGCCCGAGGCCAAGCCCGGCCGGGCGCATCCGATCGACCGCGTGCTCGACGGCTGGCTCACGGCCAAGGGCGCGCCGACTCCGCCCCCGGCCGACGACGCCACGTTCCAGCGTCGCGTCATGCTCGACCTCGTCGGCCTGCTGCCTTCCGCCGAGGAGGCCCGCGCCTTCGCGGCCGACACGCGGCCCGACAAGCGCGAGGCGCTCGTCCGCGCGCTGCTCGCCCGCGACATCGACTACGCCGACCACTGGATGGTCTTCTGGAACGACCTGCTCCGCAATGATTACGCCGGCACCGGCTACATCGACGGCGGCCGCAAGCAGATCACCAGCTGGCTCTACCTCTCCCTGCTCACGAACAAGCCGTACGATCGCTTCACGCGCGAGCTCGTGGCGCCTTCCGCCGACAGCGAAGGTTTCGCGAAGGGGATCATCTGGCGCGGCGCGGTGAGCGCGGGTCAGGTCCCCGAGCTGCAGTTCTCGCAGAGCGTCTCGCAGACGTTCCTTGGCATCAACATGAAGTGCGCCTCGTGCCACGACAGCTTCACCGACCGCTGGAAGCTGCGCGACGCCTACGGCCTCGCCGCCATCTACGCGAACCGTCCGATGGAACTCGTCCGCTGCGACATCCCCACCGGCAAGCCGGCCGTCGCCGCCTGGTTGTATCCTGAGCTCGGCCAGGTCGATCCCGCCAAGCCGCGCGAGGAACGCCTCGCCCAGCTCGCCGCGCTCATCACCCATCCGGAGAACGGCCGCTTCCAGCGCACCATCGTCAACCGTCTCTGGCACCGCCTGATGGGCCGCGGCATCGTGCACCCCGTCGACGCGATGCAGACCGAGCCGTGGAACCAGGACCTCCTCGACGTGCTCGCGAACCGCCTCGTCGAGTCGGGCTACGACCTCAAGGCCGTCCTCGCCTTCATCGCCACCTCGCAGGCTTATCAGTCCCGCGCCGAGATCCTCGCGCGTGACGCCGAAGACAAGGCGTACGCCTACCGCGGCCCGCGCGCCAAGCGCCTGACCGCGGAGCAGTTCGTCGACGCCGTCTGGCGTCTGACGGGCACGACTCCTTCGAAGATCGAGCCCAAGGTCCCGCGCGCCGCGCCGACCGCCGCCGCCGTGAAGAAGCCCGTCGTCGAACCGTTGATCGCCTCGCCGATCTGGTCGGGCGACATCGCCGGCGGCCGCGTGCCCGCCGCGGGCGAGACGCGCGCCTTCCGCCGCCAGCTCGTGCTCGACGCCGACGTCGACGCGGCCACGTGCGTCGTCACCTGCGACAACGGCTACGACCTCTTCGTGAACGGCAAGAAGATCGGTTCCGGCGACAACTGGGCCGACCCGCAGAACTTCGACCTCTCCGTCGCGCTCCTGAAGGGCGCCAACCAGATCGTGGTCGTCGGACGCAACGCCGGCGCCGGACCCAATGTCGCCGCGCTCTTCTTCCAGGTGAACGTCACGCTCAAGGGCGGCGCCCGCGTGAAGATGGCGACCGACGCCTCGTGGGAATGGACGACGAGCATGCCCAACGCCCGCGGCGCCTTCGCTGCCGGCAAGGGCAAGCCGAAGGCCGCGGAGCCCGTCTGGCAGCCCGTCGCGCTCGTGAAGGGCGAAGCCTGGCGCAAGGCGCAGGCCCGCATGGCCGAGATGCTCGCCGGCGTCGAAGGCACGAGCAGCCTGCCCGCGCGCGCCGGCCTCGTGAAGTCCGACCTCCTGCAGCGCGCTCTTGGCCGGCCGAACCGCGAGCAGATCGTCTCGATGCGTCCGAACGAGCTCAGCACGCTCGAAGCCATCGACCTTTCCAACGGTCAGGCGCTGACGAACCTCCTCGCCGCGGGCGCCGCCAAGCTGAAGCGCCGCGCCTGGACCTCGCCCGAGGAGTTCGTGCGCTGGCTTTACCTCTCGTCGCTCAGCCGCGAGCCCGCGCCCGCCGAACTCAAGGTCGCCGTGGGCCTCGTCGGCGAAGATTTTTCCGAGCAAGGCATCGCGGACCTCCTCTGGGCCGTCTGCATGCTCCCTGAATTCCAGACCATCCGCTGACCGCCATGTCCTCCCCGCTGCCGCTTGACCCGTCCTTGCCCGAGCCGCTGGCCCGTCGCGAATTCCTCCGCATGCTGGCCGCCGCCGGCGCCGCCACGCTCTCGATGAGCGCCCCGCGCCTCCTCGCCGAAAGCGAGAAGGTCGTCCAGCCGACCGCCACCGCCGATGCCGTCATCCTGATCTGGCTCGCGGGCGGCATGGCCGCGCCCGAGACCTTCGATCCGAAGCGTTACGCGCCTTACGAGAAGGGACTCACCTACGACCGCGTGCTCAGCACGTTCCCGGCGATCCCGACGTCGGTCGACGGCGTGCGCATCTGCGAAGGCCTCGAGCACATCGCGCAGGTCATGGACCGCGGCACGCTGATCCGTTCGGCGGTGCAGCCCGACCTCGGCAGCATCCTGCATTCGCGCCACCAGTTCCACTGGCACACCGGCTACGTCCCGCCGCAGACGGTCGCCTGCCCGCATATCGGCGCCTGGATGGCCCGCGTGCTCGGCCCGCGTAATCCGGTCATGCCCGCCTTCATCAACATCGGCCAGCGCCTCGAAGGCGTCGGCGAGAGCGAAGAGCTGAAGGCCTTCACCACCGCCGGTTTCTTCGGCGGCGAATACGGACCGATGAACCTGCCGTTCCCCGAGGAGGCTGCCGCCGCCGTGCGTCCGCCCAAGGGCATGGACGCCGGTCGCTTCGTGAACCGCGACCGCGAGTTCCGCCGGCTCGTCGACGCGACGCCCGACCGCGACCTCCTCAGCGACCACCAGCACGCGTCGATGCTCCGCTCGATGGACAACGCCTACCGCCTGCTCAGCGCGAAGGAGCGCGCGGCGTTCGACATCTCGCTCGAATCTCCGGAGACGCAGAAGGAATACGACACCGGTCGTTTCGGCCGCGGCTGCCTGCTCGCCCGCCGGCTCGTCGAAAACGGCGCGCGCTTCGTCGAGGTCACCACGGAATACGTCCCGTTCTTCCAGTGGGACACGCACGGCAAGGGTCATGAGACCGTCGCGAAGATGCACGCCGAGATCGACCGTCCGATCGCGCGCCTCATCCGCGACCTCGAAGCGCGCGGACTGCTCGACCGCACCTTGGTCGTCATCGCGAGCGAGTTCAGCCGCGACGCCATGATCGAAGGCCGTCCTGGTTCGCAGGCGAAGGACCAGGCGTTCAACAAGTCCGGCGTCATCACCAGCCCCGACCATTACGGCCTGCACCGTCACTTCACCGGCGGCACGAGCGTCGTCATGTTCGGCGGCGGCGTGAAGAAAGGCCACGTCTACGGCGCCACCGCCGACGAACGTCCGCTGGTCGCGATCAAGGACCCCGTCTCGATCTCGGACATGCACGCCACGATCTTCCGCGCGATGGGCATCAGTCCCAAGACCGCGTTCGACGTCGAAGGCCGTCCGTTCTACGCGACCGTCGACGGCAAGGGCGTGCCGATCCCGATCTTCAGGGGTTGAGCGCGCGGAGCGGCGCGGCGTGCGCCGAAACGGCGGACTCGATCAGCTCGCCCGTGCGGCGCATCGCTTCGTCGAGCGGCATCGACGCGGGCTTGATCCCGATGAGCAGGTCGAACTGCGCGCGCAGGCCGGGCGAGTCGTCGACCGAACCGGCGACGCCGACGATCTTCCTGCCGAGACGACGCGCGAGGCGCGCGACGCCGACGGGGCCTTTGCCTTGCAGGCTCTGTTCGTCGAGACGTCCTTCGCCCGTGATGACGAGATCGGCCGAAGCGACGCGCGCTTCGAGGTCGATCTGCGAGGCGACCATGTCGAAGCCGCTCACCAGGCGTCCGCCGAGGAAAGCCATCAGGCCGAAGCCGAGGCCGCCGGCCGCGCCGGCGCCGGGGACGTCGCGTGGGTCGACGCCGAGGTCGCGACGGGCGAGGTCGGCCAGGTGGCCGAGGCGCTGTTCGAACCAAGCGAAGTCGCGGACCCCCTTCTGGGGGCCGTAGACCCGGGTGGCTCCGCGGGGGCCGAGGAGCGGGTTGTCGACGTCGCAGGCCACGATGAGCTCGCAGGAGGGCAGGGTGGCCGGCTTTTCGATCTGCTCGGCCTCCAGGAGGGTCTCGAGGGTGGGGGAGAAGAGCTGGCCGGCTTTCTTGAACTTATATCCGAGGGCCAGGGCGACCCCCAGGCCCCCGTCGTTGGTGGCGCTGCCGCCGATGCCGATGAGGATGCGGCGGGCTCCCTTGCGGAGGGCGGAATCGATGAGGACTCCCGTACCTAAAGTGCTGGCTTTAAATGGGTTAAGTTCGACATCTTGAACCATCGCCAGGCCGCTGGCCGAGCTCATTTCCATGATGGCCGTGGCTGACCCTGGGACCCAGCCGAAGGGGGCTTGGACCGGCCTTCCATGGGCATCCTGGGTCTGGGCTTTGATCCATTCGCCCGCCAAGGCCGTCGTCATCGCCATCGCCGTGCCCTCCCCGCCGTCGGCGATGGGGCAAAGGTCGAATTCCGCCCCGGGGAAGACCGTTCCGAGGCTATTTTTAATATGAAAACCGGCCTTTTCCGCCGGCAAGGAGCCCTTGAATTTGTCGTTGGCGATCAGGATGCGCATCGTCCGGCCCGGACATATTCGGCTTGGGGTCTTCTCTTTACAACCCGAATGGGGAAGCGCTCTTGATTTCCGGGGGGTCGGACTTACATTCGGAGCAAGGTCGGCTCCCTCCGGGCCGCTTCCCCGTGACCTTAATCCCGCTTTAATAAACACGCCCATGCTGTCGCTCCGTCATTCCACCCTCGCGCTCTCGCTGCTCGCTTCCGCCTTCGCGGTCGCCGCCGACGACGCGCAGCCTTCCAAGGAAGGGCTCGAGTTCTACGAGAAGAACGTCCGCCCGATCCTCATCGACCGCTGCTACGAGTGCCACTCCGCGGAGAAGAACTCCTCGAAGGGCGGCCTCATCCTCGACTCCCGCGACGGCGCCTACAAGGGCGGCGACGAAGGACCTTCCGTCGTTCCCGGCAATCTCGAGAAGTCGCTCCTCATCAAGGCCGTCCAGTACACCGATCCGGAGTTCGCGATGCCTCCCAAGAAGACCGGCGGCAAGCTGCCCGACGACAAGATCGCGATCCTCGAAGAGTGGGTGAAGATGGGCGCTCCGATGCCCGGAGGCGGCGCCGCCAAGCTGACCGGACTCACCGGCAAGGCCCGTGAACACTGGGCTTATCAGCCCGTCAAGAAGTTCCCCGTGCCCGAAGTGAAGAACAAGGCGTGGGTCAAGAATCCCATCGACGCCTTCGTCCTCGCCAAGCTCGAGGAGAAGGGCCTGGTGCCCAATCCCGCCGCCGGTCACGAAACCTACCTGCGTCGCGTCTACTACGATCTGATCGGCCTTCCTCCCACCTCCGAGCAGGTCGAAACCTTCGTGAAGGCCTGCGATAACGCCGCCCTCGCCGACTCCCTCGCCGCCCGCAGCGGTCGTCCGGCCGGCAACCTCGAAGCCGTCTACCAGAAGCAGGTCGACTTCCTCCTCGCCTCTCCGCACTACGGCGAACGCTGGGCCCGCCACTGGCTCGACACCGCGCGCTACTCCGACACGCGCGGCCTGCAGGTCGACCAGGGCGACAGCCTCTTCCGCGACTACCGCTACGCCTACGCGTGGACCTACCGCGACTACGTCATCAACGCGATGAACGAGGACAAGCCCTACGACAAGTTCGTCGTCGAGCAGCTCGCCGCCGACCGCATCCCGGACATCTCGCCCGACGATCCCCGCCTCGCCGCCCTCGGCTTCATCACCATCGGCAAGCGTTTCGAAGACATCCACGACACCATCGACGAGCGCATCGACACCACCACCAAGGCCTTCCTTGGCCTGACCGTCGCCTGCTCGCGTTGCCACGACCACAAGTTCGACCCGATCCCGATCAAGGACTACTACTCCCTGCACGGCATCTTCGCTTCGATCGTCGAGCCCCTTCACCAGACGCCCATCGCGGCCACCGGCAACACCGCCGCCGCCCGCGCCGACTTCCTCAAGCGCCTCAACCAGCTCCAGGACGAACAGGTCGCCGGCTTCTTCCGCTACATGCGTGAGACCCGCGCCCGCTACGACAGCGAGATGGCCGGTCGCCTCATGATCGCCTCCGTCCGCGGCGGCTCCTCCGAAGCCGGCGAGTTTTCCGACCGCTACAAGATCGACCTCCAGTCCGACACGGATTTCGCCGCCATGCGCATCCAGAAGGACTCGCCCATCACCGGTCCCTTCGCCGTCCTGGCCGCCGTGCCGGTCGTCTACTTCCAGGAGCGCGCCCCGATCGTGCTGAAGGAATACCTCGACGATCCGGAGAACAACGTGAACCCGATCATCGCCGCCGGCCTGCGCAACCTGAAGCCCAAGAGCCTTCATGACGTCGCCGCCGCCTACCAGCGTATCTACAACGAGAACAAGGCCGCGATCCTCGCCCACCTCAACCTCCTGGCCAAGCCGGGCGAAGAGTGGAAGAAGACCTCGCCCGCCATCGCCCAGATGACCGGCTATCCGTGGGCCATCCCCTCGTACGACGAGATCTTCGACAACGAAGAGATGATCTCCCTCTTCAGCACGCGTAAGTTCTGCCAGGACTGGCAGAACCGCCCGATCTACGGTGGCATCGGCAACCGCGAGCCGGTCGCCTACTTCCGTCACGCCCAGATCAACGAGCTCCGTCTTTCCCACCCCGGCGTCCCCGGCCACGCGATGGTCGTCCAGGATTCCGAAGGCGCCAAGGACAGCTACGTCTTCAAGCGCGGCGACAAGAACAACAAGGGCGAGATCGTCCCTCGTCAGTTCCTTGAGATCCTGACGGTCGGCGAGCGCCGTCCGTACGTCGACGGCAGCGGCCGCTACGAGTTCGCCCAGTCGATCGTGTCCAAGGACAACCCGATCACCGCCCGCGTGGCCGTGAACCGCACCTGGACCAAGCACTTCGGCGAAGGCTTCGTGAACACGCCCGATGACCTCGGCAACATGTCCGAGAAGCCCTCGCACCCCGAGCTGCTCGACTACCTCGCGACCGACTTCATGGAGAACGGTTGGACGATGAAGCGTCTCCACCGGATGATCGTCCTGAGCAACACCTTCCGCCAGGACTCCGACCCGACCGCCAATCCGCTGGTGGCCAAGAAGGGCGCCATCGATCCGCTCAAGATCGACGCCGCCAACCGCCTCCTCTGGCGCGGCAACCTGCGTCGCCTGGACTTCGAGTCCATCCGTGACTCGATGATCCTGCTCACCGGCAAGTTGAACAACACCGTCGGCGGCCAGCCGGCGAACATCACCGACGAGCCGTTCAGCTACCGTCGCAGCCTCTACGGCTACGTCGATCGCCGCCGCCTCAGCGACACGCTCTCGCAGTTCGACTACGGCGACCCCGACCAGTCGAACACCAAGCGCAACACCACGATCGTCCCCCAGCAGGCCTTGTTCTTCATGAACAACGCCCTGTCGGTCGAGGTCGCCCGCGCCGTCGCCTCCCGCAAGGACGTCGTCAACGCGATGTCCGAGGACCAGCGCATCGTCGCCATGTTCCGCTGCATGTTCCAGCGCCG
>JACCDV010551334.1_pt1 | contig 13300 bp, 16 predicted proteins | sample 7446131 | NCBI WGS metagenome assembly JACCDV01 (sample SAMN15323448, study PRJNA562643) | freshwater metagenome | isolation source: river surface water | place: USA:Blue River Watershed | collected 2017-08-17 | reverse complement strand
GGAGGTGGCCAGTCCGAGCCATTGCATTTTGGCGTTGGGAATACTATAATCTGCAGTACTCTTTTGAAGCAAAAGATCCTTTGCTGGATAAATCTGCTTAAAAAAGATGTCATGTTATGCGGCCATGGTTAAGTGGTATAATGAGTCCTTGCCAAGGATTAGTCGGGGTTTCGATTACCCCTGGCCGCACAGCAAAAGCCCTTCGGGGCTTTTTGTGTGGCCAGGAGAACAGTGCCTGCGCACTGTTCTTGGTAAGCGAAACCGCCGGAGCGATGCCAGAGGCAAGCGAGGCGTGACCCGCGGCACTTGTTAGTTTGTGAGTGAAACGAAACAAACTAACTTAGTGACCGTCAGGTTTCGATAAGGTATATCTAGCAATGATTTACACGCTATCACTCGCCGCGCCGGACTTCCCTCTCACGGTCAAAAGTTATCAACAGATATCAAGGCCCAACGACCGATTGAGTTTAAAGGACACTATCTTCAAAATGTGTACAACTGGGGAAAAGCCGGTGTATAGGTGGATAAGAGACGTCCTTTAGAACGTAATTTAATCAAAATAATGGCTTAAAATAACAAAATCAATATTTTACGTGCCACGTGGAACGTATTTTGATTAGTTAACACCTCTCTCCAAAGGTGTATACTGTTACACATGAAACAAAGTTCTAATACTACCTCTGTAAATAAAGTAATTGGAAATTTAGGTGAGACAATAACAGTAAATTATTTAAAGAATAAATCATTCCAGATTTTGGATCGAAACTATTCCAAAAAGTGGGGTGAAATCGACATTGTTGCACGTGAAAACAACATTGTTCACTTTGTTGAGGTTAAAACAGTTTCATATGAAACAATAACTGATCTAGAATTAAGTGTTTCACGTGGTACTTGGCGTCCAGAAGAAAGAGTTAATGAGGTAAAGTTAAGAAAAATTAATCGTGTTGTTCAGTCTTGGTTAATTGAAAATGATTCGAACGCAGATTGGCAAATTGATGTAGCAGCTGTGAGAGTAGTTACACGTGAAAAGTATGCCACCATTAAATTCTTAGACAACGTTATTCTTGGTTAATTTCACATGAAACAGCAATAGGTGTACCACGTGAAACGTTTGATTTGTGGTTTCATGTGAAATGGCACGACTAGCTATATTGACTACAGGTTTCTCCTGAGTTGCCGCTTAATTGTTCATTTTGTACCATATGTCAAATATTTTTCATTTCCTTATGTTCTATATGAAACAAGAGTTCTTTGCTTAGAATTAGGGTCTCATTATTTCTTTGTGGAGGTTGCGTAGAGTTAAAATTAAGTAATTTTAGTGAAGTGGCGAGTAATGAACTGCGTGACTTGCCATAAATAATAAAACCTGGCTTTAACAGCCAGGTTTTATTAATTTGTCGGGGAGCCGGGAATCGAACCCGGACCACACGGTCCCAAACCGCGTACACTACCACTATGCTACACCCCGAAATATTCTTTTGACCACAAACCTTGGTAAACCTAGATTTGTAGGCAAGATAATACCATCACTTTAGGAAAAATGCGAGTGTTTACACAGTCTTGTATACTATTTTTATATGAAACTCTTTATTGGTGTTAAGGCGTTGATTGTCCATGATGGGAAGGTTCTCTTGTTACGCGAAGCTGTATATGACGAAGGCACTAATGCAGGGAAGTGGGATGTGCCGGGTGGTCGTATCAATGAAGGTGAGTCTGTACTTGAAGGTTTGGCAAGAGAGATGTTTGAAGAAGCGGGACTAAAAAATGTACGTGTAGGTGACGTACTTGGAGTCTACGAAACATTTCCGGTTATAAAGGGAGAGAAGTGTCATATTGTAAGGATATTTTATGCTGCTTATGTCACAAAGATGCCTGGGGTTGTTTTAAGTGCTGATCATGATGCCTATGAGTGGGTGCGGCTATCAGATTGTGCAGATAAGGTATTGGTGAGTAATTTAGAACAGTTATTAGAAAAGGTTTTGGGGTAATGTATAATGAGCACATGTTTGAAGTAGCAACTGCTGATAATGGTGAAGCATTGAGTCTTGAAGCGCTGGAGCGGCAGTTTTTTCAAAATCTCAAGCAATTACCTAGTGAGTTGGCTCAAAAATGGGAAGATGAATTTTACGACTTAGAGTCAGTAACTCCTGAATTTTTTGATAAATTTGAAGCTTTTTTAACAAGTCGAACCAGCGCGCTCTCTAACGTAATTGAGATTGAGCCTGGCTTAAATGAGGAAATTGTAGAAGAGATCCATGAGGCAGAGAGGGTAATTCGCCAGACATTTGGTGACATGCACTATTTTTTAGGTAATGGCCGGGTGGCAGAAGTGTACGAGTTGCCCTTAGCGCCGCACTTGTGTGTAAAGTATGTCAAAGATGGTGAGGCATATAGTGAAGGCAATCATTTAAGGACTGAGTTTGAGTATCTTGAACAGTTACGTGAGTTTTCGGCGGCAGGTGTACGTACGCCGTTGCCGTACTTTGTTCGAATTCATCCGAGTGAGGGGCATTCCTATGGCATGGAGAAGATTGTCGGAAAAAGCCTTTCACAAATTTTGGAGAAGCCGCAAGAATGTGTAGATTTGATAGCGCTTTTAAAACAGGTTGATCGCACGCAGGTAAAAAAGCAACTGATTGAATATATGCAGGCGGTGCACACACTGTTCAAGATAACTCACGGAGACTTATTTAAAAGAAATATTATGGTAGACAACTCGGGTAATTTCTTTGTGATAGATTTTGGCAAGGCAAAAACAGAACAGGTTGGCGAAGATCATGAATCTAGAAGAAGTACTGATATAGCAACCCTCACCTCAGAAATAGGGAAATTCTTCCAAGAGCTTGACAAAATAGACTAAAAATGATATAAAATAAGCCGTTTTGGCACTTTTAGGTAAAGAATTATGGAACTCGCAAAAAACATCGTCGAAGAAGCTCGGAGTCTGCTCAAGAATGGAGTAGAGCTCCCGGCTGAAATTCCGAGCGCTCCGGGGTTTTACCTTGCAACGCACGAAGATTCGTCCGTACATGCTTTTGATGCGATCGAAAACGATGGTCTCTTCTACAAGGTGGGGCCTCAAAAAAATCAAAAAACGCAGTGATGCTCACTGCAAACTCAAATAGTCAGGTAGCTTCGGCACCTGACTTTTTTTATTGGTACTCTCCACAGGTTGCAAAATGAGAGGAGGGGAGGCACAATGACGCCATGATTACTTACTACTTCCGCACCATTAAAGATGAAGAAGTAAAAGAGCTCACTGAGCCCAGAACTGGGGTGTGGGTGAATGTTGTAAACCCAAGTGAGGAAGAGTTGGTAACACTCACCAAGACCTTTTCTCTCAATGAGGACGTGATTGAAGATGCTCGTGACCCATATGAGGTTCCGCGGCTGGAGCGGTCTTTGGGTGCGACCTACTTCTTTACTCGCTATCCACTAAAAGGTGAGCAGCAAGAAAACTCAACCGCCCCACTTCTTATTATTGTCGGAGAGAGCTTTGTGATTACCATTAGTCCGCGCGATCTTCCGCTATTCAAGAAGATGGTCGCCGGTGAAGAGGAGGTGTATACCACCCAGAAAGCCAAGTTTTTTATTAAAATTATGGACACGATAACGCATGCGTTTGATCGTGAGCTTTTGCGTCTCCGTAAAAATGTACACAAAGACAGAGTGCGTATTCAGAGCATTGGTACAAGGGAAATTGAGCGTTTAGTGCAGTATGAGAACGTGCTTAACAATATGATTGATGCGTTATTGCCAACTAATACTGGACTCCAGCAGATTACCTCTGGTAACTACATGCAGCTGTTTAATGAAGACGTGGAAGAGATGCAGGACTTGGTTATTGCTAATGGACAGGTAGTTAACTCAGCTCGTTCAGTGTTGAAGACTATTCAAAACATTCGAAGTTCAACCGAGGCAATTATGACGAGTAAGCTAAACACCTCGCTCAGTGTTCTTACTGTTCTCACTATTCTCCTCACGGTTCCGCTCGTGATTGCCTCGTTGTATGGCATGAATGTTGATCTTCCATTTAAGGATGGTCAGTATACCTTTTACGGTATTTTGGTTTTCAATGTAGTGATTTTGGCTGTGCTCGTCTTTGTATTTAAGAAAAAAGATTGGTTTTAGACTATGAAAAAGCAGGTGTTTTTTATACACGGCGGTGATGCGTATAGTAAGTACGAGGATTATTTTGCTTCCTTGGAGAGGCTGCCGCTCGCTTTACCTGGTGAAGCAAGTGCTGTGCGTTGGACGAAGACATTACCCGAAGTGCTTGGGGAAGACTGTGAGGTGTTTATGCCAACGATGCCTGCCAAGTATAACGCTCAATACGAAGAGTGGGCCTTATGGTTTTCTCGCTACTATCCATACCTGCGCGACGATATTATCTTAATCGGGTGGTCACTTGGAGGAATGTTTTTAGCGAAGTATCTTGCTGAGAATGATTTTCCATTTAAGATTAAACGCATTTATTTGTTGGCGGCACCATGTGGAACTTGTGCGTCCACCGACGGAAATGATTGTGGAAGTTTTCAGTTTGGACCAAAGACGCTTGAAAAGCTTGAAGCTAAAAAGTATCCAATAGAAATTTGGCATTCAAAAGACGACTTTGTGGTGCCCTTTAGTGCTGCTGAGGCATATATACAAGCTTTGCCGCATGCTCGGAGTCGATTTTTCGATAATAAAAATCATTTTTTGGTAAGTGAACTCCCTGAATTAATTACTGAAATAAGAAATCAATAGTGACAAGTGTGCGTGGTTTGTGCTATAAGTGGCGTCTCGTCGTTCTTTAAGAGGAGTATGTATGAGCACTGCTACGTATCAAGCTAATCGCTTTCTGCGATTTCTGGAATTGCTCAAGAAAATCTATATCAACGTTGATCCGTGTGGGTTTCAAATCAAGGGTGGTCCAAGGAATGAACCAGGACAAAATGTCGGTTCGTGTGCTATTTTAGCTCTTGGTGCCATGCTGGATTGGCCAATCTGGCGGGTTGAACTTTACTTTGCAGAGCACGCCAGGCACGTGAGGCAGAACCCTTTTGGTCACGATCATCCGAACCTGCGGGCGCTTTTGCGTCATCATGAAGAGACAAAGGTGTCTCAGGTGGTTAAATTTTTCTAAGGAGTAGTAAACAGAGGCTGGGAAATAATGTTTTTCAGCCTTTTATTGTAATTTCTGGTGGTAAGAATTCGTTAATTGCCGCGTCTACGTATATAATGGTTTCCACATATGCTTGGTCGAGAAAAGACAAAAGTGGCTGCGGAAAGCCAAGAGGAGCGTTTTTTAAAGGCTTTTGATGAGTACAGCGATGCCCTTTTTCGGCATGCTGCACTACGGATAAGTAACCGTGAACGTTCGATTGATATCGTTCATGATACTTTTACAAAAGTCTGGTCATACGTAAAAGCTGGCCACCAAATCGACTCCTATAGATCTTTTTTATATAAAGTACTCAATAACCTCATTATTGACGAGTATCGCAAACATAAGGAACTTTCTTTGGATGCGCTCCTTGAAGAGGATGGGGTTGATGAGGGAGATTTCAGTGAACTATCTGAAAGTACTACCGAGGCACTTGCTGCTACCATTGATGGTCGACAAGCCTTTGGTTTGGTAAAAGAGCTCCCTAAAGAGTATCGAGAAGTAATCGTCTTTCGCTTTGTCGATGGACTTGGTCCTAAGGAAATCGCTGATCTTATCGAAGAGTCAGAAAACGTGGTTTCGGTAAGAATTCACCGAGCACTCAAGATGTTGCGAACAAAAATTGAGAAAGGTCAAGAACGTGCAGAAAGTAAAAGAAAAAAACCCCATGAAACGCTTTAGCCAACAATTTAATACAAAAGCAGAAGCTGTCAAAATGACAGTGGCTGAAAAGCGAGCTTTGCGTGAGCGGGTTGTTTCTTATATGGAGTACCATCCTCTCCCTAAGAATTCTATCCCGACACCATATGCAAACGAGTCTTTGTTTTCTGGTTTTACGCAGAGTAAGTTCTGGCAAGTAGGGCAATTTATGGTGCCGGCAGTTTTTGTGCTTATGCTTGGAGTTTCTAGTGTGGCTGAAAAATCAGTTCCAGGTGATGCTCTGTATGCCGTAAAGCAAGTTAATGAAGATCTTCGCAGTACAATGATGCGAGGTTCGTACGAAAAAGTGGTTTGGGAGACTGAGCTACTAAATCGACGTATGTCAGAAGCCCGAGAGCTGGCTAGTGAAGGTCGTTTGACCGAAGCGGTAGAGATAGAGGTGGCTAAAGCGGTCCAGGAACATTCTGAGAATGCTCGGCGCGAGATAGAGACGCTGAAGGAGATTGACGAGGATGAGGCTACTTTGGCTGCGATTGAGCTGACGACCGCTTTGTCTGTACAGACTACCGCTCTACAAAACCAGAATGCTAAAACGGGCGCTTCAGAAGAGACCGATTTGATTTCTGAGGCTGTACAAGTAGCAGCAGAAGCGCTGGAGCAAGTAACTGAAGATAATGATTTGCCTGCATACGATAAATTGGTGGCAAAAGTCGAAAGTGAGACAACTCGTGCGCGAGAACTCTTACTGAGTATTGCTGATACTGCCACTCCAGAAGAGCGAGGTGATGTTGAAAGAAGGCTTTCTGATATTGATCTTAAAATCACTACCGCACAGGCTGAAGTTGGTACTAATGAAATTAGTGCCCGAGAGAGTTTAGTACTCGTCCTTGAGCAAACTCACAAGCTTATTGTATTTATGACCAATATTGATGTGCGTGAAGCGGTCACTGTAGAAGAGGTGGTGCCGGTGACACTGACAGAGTCTGAGCGTTTAGAAAAAATTGAAACGAATACTCTTGCCACAAACACTATCTTGGCAAAGGTTGAAGAGGTGTTGCTCGCCACAAGTACTACCTCTGTAATAGAGGTTGAGACTTTAGATAAGGCAACTATAGCCGTAACTCTCGCTAAGACAGCTCTCGAGCAAGTGTCTATAGCGCTCGCCCTCGATCCCAAAGATCTAGCTGCAGCCGAGGTGGCAGTCACTGAAGCGTATAGTGTCGTTGAGGATGCTGCACGACTATTGGGAATTCAGCCGGCTGAGATTACTGGTGAGGTTCCACAAGAAATTGTGCCAGCCGTACCAGGTGAGCCACAGAGTGAAGAGGGAGAAGAGGTGGTGCCAGAGATTGTTGAAGCTGAAGTTGAAAGCAGCTCTTCTACTACTGAAGAAACAGCTCAAGAGATTGAGTAGTTCGATTTGAGTAAATAGGTACACTAAAGACTGTGTATTGACACAGTCTTTATTATTTGTTTTAATCTTGCCGAATAGATTTGTCTATCGGGCAGAGGTCTTTATTTGAGATTTCTGCTCGGTTGAGAAAAAACCGAATCAAGCGCCTCCTAAGTAGGAGGTATGAGTACATTTCAGAGGAGTAAAATTTTGATCGTACAACAATCAGTGGGACAAACAGCATACGTTTGCAAAAAATACCCGGCCGCAGACACAAGAGAGACGATGCGCAAAGCAATGGAGTTGGTCAGAAGTGAGGTGGCTAATCCAGCTCTCTTCATGCGTATGGCCATCAAGTGGCGCATTGCACCGAAAACCGAGGTGGTGGAAAAAACCAAAAACACCCACGGTTCACTTTTAGTTTCCCAGTGGTCATTAAGTCGCTCGATGGTCGTGAAATGGTGATTGCGCAGAACGCCAGGGAAGCAGAAAAAGTAACTCGCTCCCTCAAATCTGTTGGCTACCAAGTGCAGGAATATCTGCGTGGGTACACCTTCATGAAAGTTCAAGTGGTGAATGGTTTTGTCAATGAAGGGTATCCCAGTCAGGTGTACGGAGCGGTGCGTCGACTTGTAACCATCCTGTGTTTGCAGGGGTTGCGTGACTTCACGCTGACGGTGGCGACCAACAAAGTTACCACCTATGTCATCGGAGCGAAGCTCAGCTGATGCTCAAAGCAAAAGCCACACGGAATTCCGTGTGGCTTTTTTCTATTTGGTGTTTAAGATCGGGTAAGTTCTTCGCGAAGAAGGTTGATGAGAAACGGAGCCATGGTACCAGTGAAGAGATTAGAGCGGTAGGTGAGGTCGCCGCTTAAGTTGTCACTAAAGGCAAAGCCGGTCTCCTCAAGAATAGTGCGGTGAATGTGTGAAAGTGTTATAGCTCTAAGGCTGCCAGTTCCGTCGATAGTGTCATCGCCTCGAGTGACAATCATGCCAATCACTTGATTGTCTTTATCAAGAATCGGACCGCCTGATGATCCTTCTGCTCCGACACTACTTCCTCGAATTGAAAATACGTCAGCGTAATTAGATCCAAAGGTGTAGAGCTCAGAGATGCTGGTACTTGCAGTGACAGAGTAGAGTGGGCTGTTTGGCCCGTTCCGTAATAGGGAAGTGGCGGGGTAGCCAGCTGCTGTGACAGAGGAATCTTTAATTGATCGAGGAAGTAATTCCGTTCTTACCTCAAGTGCAGGAAATGTTTCAGGGAGAGCCTCGCCACTAATGGTGCTTGTGACATATAAAAGCGCGTAGTCTCTTTCGCCAGTGCCGAGTGGGGCCGTATCGTTGATGAGAGAGGCGTTCTCTTGGACCCAGGTAGGTGGAATGTAGAGCAGATCTGCTTTGTAGCTGGCAACTGCTGGTGTTCCCTGTCTCACAATACATTCAGCGTCACCAAGAACGTCAGTAGCGCCAAGAAGTAGGTATTGGGCGACATGGGCGTTGGTGAGAATAACGCCGTTGCTGTGAACAAAAAAGCCAGTGCCAGTTGTGGTACGAATGGTGTCGCTGCTTGTAAACGTACAAAAAATATTTACAAGGGCAGCTTCAGGATCGGTCGTGTATTTTGATGCTTCATCAAGCGCAGAAATAGCGGTAGCCCGCTGATACTCGCTATTGCGAAGGAGTAGGTCAGGTAAAGCGTTCTTGCTAAATAGCGACGGTAGGGAATTGAGAGCTGTTTCTTCAAGAGCCGGTGTTTCAGGTTCTGCAGTTTCTGTCCCAGGAAGAACTGAAATTATCATGTTTGCCAAAGAGGTGGTGAAGGCAAGGTAGACACTAAGAAAGCCAACTATCAAATCACTTAAAAATTGCATATACCATAAAGTATAGCAGGTGACAGTGGAAATTTTGCCGCAAAGGTGGTAGAATCTCCGGTACTAGATTTTTAGGTCTGGTATAGATGCAAGCAAGAAGTGGTATGGTTTTCCGAGGTGTAAGCAAAGCTTGTACCCGCCGCAATCGAAGTATAAAAAATAAAGAGCAATTAGTATTATGGACTCGCGTGTTGTATCTTCGATATTCCTGCGGCGTTCGGATCATAAAAGAAAGCAAGCTTTCTTTTAGTTCCTCACTTGCGGGTGTAGTTTAGTGGTAAAACGACTGCCTTCCAAGCAGTAGTCGGGAGTTCGATTCTTCTCACCCGCACACATATGTTTCAGAAAAAGCCCTGTTAAGGGGCTTTTTCTTTTGAAACATAGTGTGCAGGTGAAGCAAAGCGCCTGCGCGCTTTGCGTGAAGAATCGAAAACCGCAGCGATGCCATAGGCGAGCGAGCTGGGGTAGCGAGTACTTAGATTTTTATGAGCGAAGAGAAATAAAAAGCTTAGATAAAACTTTCTGGGAGATAGTTTTATCGCGACCGATCTTCTCACCCGCTTTTGCTATAATCATTTGAATGAAAACCCTTATCATAGACAATGGTTCGACTCTCATTGAGAGGTTAATTGCCTTAAGTCCGGGGAGTGAGGAGGTGGTTGATTACAAAAATATTCCAGAAGACATAGCAACTTATTCTTTGATTATATTATCTGGCAGCAGTAAATTTCCGGTCCATGGTAACGAAGATATTTTTAAAGCGGAAATTGAATTAATAAAAAACGCAGAAGTACCGGTGGTAGGTATTTGTCTTGGTCACGAACTCATTGCTCATGCTTTTGGAGCTGAGCTTGTCCACTTAGGAATGAATCATAAGGGTTTATATGATGTGACAGTAAGTCGGGCGCATGAAATTTTTGACGGAAAGGATTTTTTCTCTGTCTATGAAAACCATCAATTTGGAATTACGTCAGTTCCTGAATCGATTGAAGTATTAGCGAAGTCGCCACATTCGATCGCGGTCATTAAACATGTAGATAGGCCTATTTATGGGTTTCAGTTTCACCCAGAACACATGACCGACCAACAGTTTGGTGATGAGGTTTTTCTAAACCTGTTTAAACTACTGACTACGTAAAACCGTTCTCACTTCATCCTGTGGGGCGTAAAATAAGCCGGTCGCCGAAGGCAGGTAATAGAGGTTTTTTATATCTTTGCATCTTTAGAATCTTGTGCTTTACTACCGGTAGATCAACTTTTTTGAAGGAGTCTTGTTCTATGCAAACAAAGTACTTGGTCCTTGCTGGGCCACACTATCCTCCGGCAGTTCACGTTGAGGCGACGGCTGATTTCTGTCTTGTGGCACAGTCTGGCTGTCAGATGACTGTGTTGCTCGCGCGAACTGTTCCGAAGCGCTATGTTGGAAGCTGGCGTACCAGAATGCGTAATCTCAACAAAGGTGAGCTCGACAAGCTCGCCGAGGCACTGGGCGGCAAAGAATCGTCAGCGCTCCTAGTTCAGATCGCCAAGGAGCGCGAGGTGCAAGTAAACTGTCTTCCGAAGGCAAAAGTCACACCACCGAAGGGGTTTTGGCAATCTGGGTGCTGGTGAGTAGGCACTGTCACATGCTCCGGAGCGGACGGATTGACTGGTGTTGCTAGTCTGATCGACTAATCATGCAAAAGACCCTAAGAACAAATTGTTCTTAGGGTCTTTTTTATCTTAGAAAAGTAAAAGCCCCATGGCTGATAGGGCTTTTACAAACAATTGTGATGGGAAATAGCGAGGAATACTCTGTATTTCCACATAGCGTATTACCTCCGCTACCCAAACAGTATATCATGATGTTTTTTGTAACGCCTGTGGAGAATTACACAGGTAATAAAAAACACCACCGCATCAAGCGGTGGTGTTTTAGGAGAGTTTACTTTACAGCGTCCTTAAGTGCCTTTGCAGCGCGGAACTTTGGTACACGCATTGCTGGTACTGTTACAGTCTCGCCAGTTCGTGGGTTACGAGCCTCGCGCTTAGCACGCATCTTTGCTTCGAAAATACCAAAGCCTGCGATTGAAACAGCGGTGCCGTCCTTCATTGCTTCTTCGATACTTCCAAACATTGCGTCTACTGCACGCTCAGCCTCAACCTTAGTCCCACCGAGTACTTCGTGTACCTTACTGATGATGTCTGCTTTATTCATAGAATTAGAAATTAGTCTAAGAGTAATTAAATTGTGGTGAGTGTATGACTCATGCACGCTGCCGTTTAAAATGGCTTCCACCATTATATAGCAAGGTATATCTAATGCCACGTCTTGTTATGTTTATAATTTTGTTGTCTAATGTTTTTGGCAGAAAATAAAAAACTGCTAGTACCTTTATGGTACTAGCAGTTTTTCTTTAGCGAGCGTAGCTCACGACGCGTGTTTCTCGAATGACGTGTACCTTAATTTCTCCTGGGTAACGAAGTTTTGTTTCGATAGTTGTCGCAATTGTGCGAGCGAGCGTGTGAATCTCAAAATCGCTCAGTGATTCAGGATTAACGAGGACTCGCACTTCTCGTCCGGCGGCTATAGCAAAGGCTTTTTCGACTCCCTTAAGAGTGGTAGCAATCGCTTCAAGGTCTGAAAGACGCTTAATGTAGTTCTCGATAGAGTCTCTACGGGCTCCTGGTCGACTCCCTGAAATAGCATCTGCTACTTGAACAATAATTGATTCGGGTGTTTCGTAAGGATACTCTTCGTGGTGTGCGCGCATGGCAAGAATGACCTTGTGATCAACTCCGTATTTTTCAAGTATTCGTATTCCAATTTCGACGTGTGTTCCAGCTACTTCGTGACTTACGGTTTTTCCGATGTCGTGAAGGAGAGCACCTGCTCGAGCAATGGCGACATCGGCTCCAACTTCTTCTGCAATAATTGCAGCCATGTGGGCCATTTCTACCGAGTGCCATAGAACGTTTTGGCCGTAGCTGGTTCGGAAATGTAGTCGTCCAAGGATGCTCACTAGGTCGGGATGAAGGTTTGGTACGCCAGCTTCGTAAGCAGCCTTTTCACCCATTTTGCGGACAGTGGTGGCTACTTCCTTACGAGCAAGGTCTACCGCCTCCTCAATCTTGGCTGGTTGGATGCGCCCGTCTTTTAATAGGGCTTCAAGGGCAACACGGGCAATTTCGCGGCGGATAGGGTCAAATGATGAAAGGACAATGTAGCCAGGTGTTTCGTCAACAAGTACATCAACGCCGGTAGCTCGTTCAAAAGCGCGAACGTTACGACCCTCTTTGCCGATCACTTTACCTTTCAGATCCTCACTCGGAATTTCGACGTGGGCCGTCATTACATTAGAAGGAATGTTATTGCCGACCCGGTGAATGGCTGCTAAGAGCAGGTTTTGTGCTTTGGCTTCAAAGGCTTCCTCATTGCTGCGGTCTAATTTTTCTAGGCGACTACGCAAGTCTTCCGCGTGCTCTTTTTCAGTTTTGCTGAGAAGTTCTTGGTAGGCGGCTTCGCGAGAGAGTCCGGCCACCTCTTCAAGCTTTGTTTCAATCTCGAGTTTGCGTTCATCAAGAAGAGATTTTAGTGATTTAACCTCTGTGATTTTACTCTGAATCATTTCTCTTTGGGAGTCGAGATCGATTTGGCGCCCATCGAGTAGTTCCTCGCGCTTCAAAAGGTGGGCTTCCTTCTGTGATAGTTTCTCTTCAAGATCTTTTCTTTCTTTTTTGGCTTCGTCTATCGTGGCGGTGGCTTTGGTTTCAGCCTTTTCAAGCATCTCTATAACTTTTTTCTCAGCCTCTACCTCACGTTCTTTAATGTCGAGTTCCAGTGAGCGTTTTTTTGAGAGGGCATGGAGATAGCGGAAATAGTATCCTCCGGCTCCGCCAAGCAACAGCATTGCCAAAGCAAGGGCAATTGTTGGTGGCATAGTTCTATTATAATCAAATAAATAATGGTATTTCGTGACTGTCTCTAGCTTTTACCATAGCAAAAGTATACCAGGTTGTAAACGAAAACACCCCAAGCAGGGGTGTTTCTGGTTTACTTGAAGACCTTGTCAACGATACCGTATTCGAGAGCTTGTTCCGCATCCATAAAAAAGTCGCGTTCCACGTCCTTTTCAATTTGCTGGAGCTTTTGGCCGGTGGCTTTGGCGAGCATCTTGTTAAGGCGGTCACGAGTTTTAAGAATGTGACGGGCGGTAATATCGATATCAGTCGCTTGTCCGTACGC
>JACCDV010321843.1_pt1 | contig 13306 bp, 11 predicted proteins | sample 7446131 | NCBI WGS metagenome assembly JACCDV01 (sample SAMN15323448, study PRJNA562643) | freshwater metagenome | isolation source: river surface water | place: USA:Blue River Watershed | collected 2017-08-17 | reverse complement strand
TGAAGGACGATCACTAATCTTTAATTAGTGGTTTCTTTTAGTTAAGAATCCTAAAAACAGGAGTGTCGCAAAAGCGGCACTCCTGTTTGCATTTATAGACTAATCACATGAGCTCAGAAAAGAACGAAAAGTTGGATAAGTACTGGATTAACAATTATCGAATGGGTGGCTATCTGCTATTTGCTTGTGGCCTTATTAACCTTCGTTACCAGTGGGGTGAGTCCGACATTGTTTCTCGCAGCGCATTAATTTTTGGACCAGGTGCAGCAATTCTTGGTGCAACCTTTGTTCCATCATTGGTTACCGTCTTGGCACGCCGTGAGGTTAAAGCATTAATTGCAATAGCCGGTATTGCGATTATCGCCTTTGCCTTCAGTAACTAATTCACTTTCTAAAGGATAGATCTGCCTTTTTCATCTCTGCCGTCAATATGCGGATTGCATTAGGGCCCATGCCGTGCAACTCTTTGACCGCAGCAAGAGATGTCTTGCGAAGATCCGATAACTTAAACAATCCATCATCGATCAAAGCACGACGTGCAGGTGCAGCTAAACCAAGTTCGCGCCAGCTCTGATCTACAGATGCGTAGTACTCAAGATCAACATCATCCTGCAAAGGTGCGGTTTGAGAGTTAAGTTTTTGCAATCTTTTTTCTTCGCGACGCGCAGCCGCCGCCCGCTTAATTTCAGCGGCCTCTTTTTTGATTTTGGCTGGAGATTTCTTTGCCATGGCTACATTTAACTCTCTAAAAAACTAGTGTGCGGGAGGCGGGACTTGAACCCGCACGTCCGAAGACACAGGTTCCTAAGACCTGCGTGTCTGCCATTTCACCACTCCCGCAAATCCTTACCAAAGCGTTACCGCCGAAGTATGGATAGGGGACAAGATTAGAGGTAAGTTAGCAATGTTCCAAAACGGCCCCCTAAAGGGCAGGCTCACAGCGAGAGGCGAGACCACATGACTCTTAATCCAACCCCTGCAGACAAGTTCACCTTCGGCCTCTGGACCGTGGGCTGGCAGGCACGAGATCCCTTTGGTGATGCCACACGTGAAGCGCTCGACCCGGTTCGCACAGTCAATGAGCTGGCGGATCGCGGTGCCTATGGAGTCACCTTTCATGATGATGATCTGATTCCTTTTGGAAGTGATGAGACCGCTCGTCGTGGCCATATCGATCGATTTAAGAAGGCCCTTGCCGAGACCGGCATGAAGGTGCCGATGGCGACTACAAATTTGTTTACCCACCCAGTTTTTAAGGATGGTGCATTTACATCTAATGACAAAGATATTCGCCGTTATGCAATAGCTAAGGTTATGAAAAACATTGAACTTGCTGTTGAACTTGGCGCAACGACATATGTTTGTTGGGGTGGTCGCGAGGGTGCTGAATCAGATGGTGCCAAGGATGCATATGTTGCCCTTGATCGCTTCCGCGAAGCCTTCAATACTCTAGGAGAGTTTGTAACCGACAATGGTTACGACATTAAGTTTGCAATTGAGCCAAAGCCAAATGAGCCACGTGGCGATATCTTCTTGCCAACAATCGGGCACGCGCTTGCATTTATCAATTCACTTGATCGTCCAGAGCTAGTTGGCCTGAACCCTGAGGTCGGACATGAGCAAATGGCTGGACTTAACTTTGTTCACGGAATCGCACAAGCGTTGTGGCATAAGAAGTTGTTCCACATCGATCTTAACGGTCAGCATGGACCAAAGTATGACCAGGATTTAGTTTTCGGCCATGGAGATTTGAAATCAGCATTCTTCTTAGTTGATCTTCTAGAGCGCTATAACTACAGCGGTCCTAAGCACTTTGATTACAAGCCAGCACGTACTGAAAATGACAAGGGCGTTTGGGAGTCGGCATCAGCAAATATGCGCACCTACCTTGCACTGAAAGAACGTGCAGCTGCGTTCCGTTCAGATCCACGTGTTATTGCGGCGATGAAGGAATCAAATATCCCTGGATTAACCGAACCAACACTTGCTGCAGGTGAAACCTGGAGAGATCTTGCAAAGGATTCCTTTGATGTAGAAGCTGCAGGCAAGCGTGGATATGGCTATGAAGCGGTAGATCAGCTCGCTCTAGAGCACTTAATGGGTCTATAGCCCGCTAAGTGGTACTAGATCCTCTGCGAGAGATTGCATCAACTCCTGCAGAGATCAGCAGTACAAGTCCGGTAACGATGAACTTGATACCTGCTGCATAACCCAAAAGACCCATGCCGTTATCAATAACAGCTACAACTAGTCCGCCAAGGATCGCATCCCGAACCTTGCCCTTGCCACCAAAGAGTGAGGTTCCACCAATAACTGCAGCACCAACCGCGTAAAGAAGTGTTGAGCTTCCACCAGTTGTAGGTGAAATAGAGTTTTGACGGGAAGCAAAGATCATTCCTGCGATCGCCGCTAATGACGAACAGATCATGAAGGCAGCGATACGAATCTGCTTCACATTGATACCTGCACGCCGTGCAGCTTCAGCGTTTCCGCCCACTGCATAAATATGGCGACCAAAGGCGGTGCGACCTAAAACAAATGTCCCGATAACAAGTAGCAGCAAGATAACTGGAACAACATAAGGAATTCCCTTGAGGCTTACTAAATCTGGATTGTTACTGCGTTCGAGGTTAAGTGCAAAGACGGCAAGTCCTGTAATTAACAAGAGCCCTGCAGTCTTAATAATCCATAACTTCTTAAGTTCAGTCTTGAGACCAGCTTTTCTGCGAGAGTTCATCGCTGATAGACCGGTGAGTACATATGCCGCTGCAACAACTAAGAAGAAGATCCAGCTGACAGTTGGAGACATATTGGAGTTTTGAACTGCAAGAATCGTTGGATCTTCAACTCGAATAGTTCCACCTTCGCCTGCTAGCAGCAGCAAGATTCCTTGGAAGGCCAAGAAGGCTGCCAAGGTCACAACGAATGAAGGAATTCCTAAACGCGCTACCAATGAACCGAGAAGGAAACCTAGTAATGCGCCGGTTGCAATACTTGCAATTAGGGCGACATACCAAGGCTGACCTTCATTGGTAATCAAAATAACTAGGACCGCACCTGCAACACCTGCTGTATATCCGGCAGATAGATCGATCTCGCCCAGCAAGAGAACAAAGACAAGCCCCATCGCAATAACAATTACCGCAGCAGCCTGCGTAATGAGGTTGGCAAAGTTTCCAGGGGTTAAGAAGACGCTAGACATTGATCCAAAGACCAGGCACAGGACTATTAATCCAAGGACGGCAGGCAATGAACCGATATCGCCAGCCTTTACGCGTGCCCAGTAATCTGCAGCAGCCCCCTTGAGTGTTGGAACCTCTACATCATTTGTCATGCTCATTTGGTTGCTCCTGTGTTTGCAGATGGAGCTTCAACTCCAGCTGTTTTTCCAGTGGTGATTAATTCGATGACCTGGCGAGGGATAACCTCATTTTTGTTGACCTGCGCCGCCATGTTTCCTAAGTACAAAGCTGCAATGTTGTCTGCAACCTCAAATACATCATTGAGATTGTGGCTGATCAAAACAACCGCCAGACCATTATCTGCCAAACGACGTACAAGGTTAAGAACTTGTTCAGTCTGAGCAACGCCTAAAGCAGCGGTTGGTTCATCAAGGATTACAACCTTGCTGTTCCATAACACCGCACGTGCGATTGCAACTGTTTGGCGCTGACCGCCAGAAAGAGATGAAACTGTTTGACGAATAGATTTAACTGTTCGCACACTCAAGCCATCTAAAGTCTTGCGGGCGAGTGCTTCCATTGAGGTTTCATTTAAGACAGGACCGCGCTTTTGCTCGCGACCCAAAAACATATTGTGAACAATGTCCAGGTTGTCGCAGAGCGCTAAATCCTGATACACAATTTCAATTCCAAGTTCGGTCGCATCACGTGGACCACCGATAGAGACCTTGTTACCTTCAAAGTGAAACTCGCCAGCTTCAGGTGTGTAGATACCTGCGATGCATTTGATGAGCGTGCTCTTTCCCGCACCGTTATCGCCAACAAGGGCGGTTACCTGGCCTGCATGCACATCGAAGTTAACATCCTTAAGAACATGAACTGGTCCGAAGGATTTATTGACTCCTCGTAAGGACAGTAGCGGTGTTGTCATGAACTCCTAGTTTCTCTCTAAAGATCTAAATAATTATGAACTCTTTATTAAAGAAGTTGCGGCTCGGAGATAACTCCGAGCCGCAACCTATATCTATTACCTCTTAGCTATCGGAAATTAGATTCCGTTAGCTGTGCAGAGATCTTCGATTCCTTCGCAAACTGCTTCGCGAGTCTGGAATCCATCAGCAATAACATCCTTGACGTTAGCCTTTGTGATACCAGTTGGAACCAATAGAACTGAAGGCACATCTACTGATCCGTTGTTAACTGAACCTGTAGCTGTTGTTGCCTCTTCGCCGCGTAGAAGTGCGATAGCAAGAGTTGCTGCTGCTTCTGCCTCAGCCTTGATTGCCTTGTATACAGTGTTTGACATGTCACCTGTTAGAACTGCACGCAGTCCATCAACAGTTGCATCCTGACCTGATACACAGACCTTGCCGTTTAGCTTGTTCTTCTTTAGAACAGCGATCGCTGCAAGTCCAAGACCTTCGTTAGCTGATACAACTGCATCAAGCTTTCCGCCAGCCTTTGATAGCTGCTGCTCGAAAATTACGCCACCCTTTGCGTTATCCCAATCTGGGACAGCTTGGTCATCGACAAGTGTGTAGTTTCCGCCATCGATTAATGGACGAAGAACTGAGTCGTAACCAGCCTTGAATAGAGTTGCGTTGTTATCTGTTGGTGAACCGTTCAAGTAAACGATACGTGCGTTTGTCTTTCCTGCTGCATCAAGACATGCCTTGATACCTTCACCCTGTAGACGACCAACTGCTTCGTTATCGAATGATACGTAGTATGAAGCTGAACCATTAAGTGTTAGACGGTCGTAGTCGATTGTCTTTACACCCTGTGCTGCAGCCTTGTCCTGAACAGCCTTGGCTGAATCTGAATCTAGGTTTACAAGGATAAGAACCTTTGCACCAGCTGTAAGCATCTGGTCTGCAATTGTTGCGAATTGTTCCTTGTCACCGTTTGCATTTTGAATATCTACTTCTACTCCAGCTGCATCAAATGCTGCTTGTAGGAATCCACGGTCTGCAGTTTCCCAGCGGTTTGATGAAGCAGCATCAGGAAGAATTACACCGACGAAACCATCGCCAGCTGAATCTGATGAGCTTGAGCAACCTGTTAATACGAGAGCGAAAACAGCTACTAGTGCTGTTAACGCGTAGCGAAGCTTCTTCATATATCGAACCTTTCAAAGGTGTTTTGCCCCTGGCCGAGCTATTTCGACCAGATGTGGAGGGCACAACGTGTATAGAAAGTAGTACGCAAGGCGAAAAAGGTCACTAGATTTCCTCAGAAATCTCACCCCTTTATCTAACGATTCGATAACGCCCATGCGGACGCGCGATAACCTTGGCCAATGTCCACACAGGTAGAAGAGCTAGAGGCCGCGATCAAGACAGCCATCGGCCGTGCCCTGGACTCAGGCGCTCTAACTGGGACAGCCCCTGATGCGATCAAGCTCGAACGCCCGAAGGATCGCAGCCATGGAGATTACGCATCTTCCATTGCATTGCAATTGGCAAAGCCTGCAGGGATGAATCCACGTGAGGTCGCACAGATAATTGCCGACCAATTAAATGGTGTCGACGGGATTTCAAAGGTAGATATTGCAGGCCCTGGATTTATTAACATCACTTTGAACCGTGCAAGCCAAGCCGTATTAGTTGAAACGATTTTGAAGGCAACTAAGGATTACGGAAAAGGAAATGCGCTCGCCGGTGTAAAGATCAATCTTGAATTTATTAGTGCAAACCCAACAGGACCTTTGCATCTTGGTCACACACGTTGGGCTGCCGTTGGTGATGCATTAGGTCGTGTTTTGACAGCAGCAGGTGCTCAAGTAACCCGAGAGTTTTATATTAATGATCGCGGAAATCAGATGGATTACTTTGGCCAATCTGTTGAAGCGGTTGCACTTGGCAACCCTGTTCCTGAAAATGGATATCAAGGCGATTACATTAAAGATTTGGCAGCAGATGTTGTTGCGCAGAACTCTGGAATCAAAGATTTACCAGAAGCAGATCGCGTTGTTGCATTCCGTGAAGCTGCATATCAATTACAACTTAAGGATCAACAGCGAGTTCTGGATACCTTCAATACCCATTTTGATGTCTGGTTTTCAGAGCGTTCATTGCATGAACAAGGCTCAGTTGAACGCGGCATGGAAAAACTCCGCGCCCAAGGCCATGTATTTGAGGTAGATGGAGCGGTTTGGCTACGTACAACTGATTTTGGTGATGATAAAGATCGCGTCATGACTAAGAGCGATGGATCACTTACATATTTCGCATCAGATACCGCTTATTACATCAATAAGCGTGATCGTGGCTTTGATATTTGTATATACATGTTGGGGGCTGATCACCATGGATACATTGGTCGTTTAAAGGCAACCGCTGCATGTGCTGGCGATGACCCTGAATACAACATCCATGTATTGATCGGCCAGCTGGTGAAGATTATGGAAGGTGGCGAAGAGGTAAAGCTTTCTAAGCGCGCCGGAACCATCATTACCCTTGAAGAGTTAGTTGAAAAGGTTGGCGTTGATGCCGCCCGCTACACATTGATTCGCTACCCAGTCGATACGCCGATGGTGATGGATCTTGATGTCTTGAAGCGAAACACAAATGAAAATCCTGTTTATTACGTCCAGTATGCACACGCTCGTATCGCGGCGGTTTTGCGTAATGCGCAAGAGTTAGGCGCATCCCTAGAGCTAAAGGATTTTGACCCTTCTCAGCTATCGCATGATCGCGAGAATGAGTTATTGGGTGCATTGGCAGAGTTTCCTCGTGTAGTTGCTAGCGCTGCCGAGTACCGCGAACCACACCGCATCGCTCGTTATCTTGAAGAGTTAGCTGGCACCTATCACGGCTTCTACAACGATTGCCGTGTGCTTCCGATGGGCGAGGAAAAATTAACTGCGATCCACACCGCTCGTCTATTACTGTGTACTGCAACCAAGCAGGTAATTAGTAATGGACTTGATCTGTTGGGTGTTAGCGCACCAGAGAGGATGTAACTCATGTGGTCATCCTCTGTTACAAATGGCGCAGAGCTTTCTATTGCCGGAATTTCAGCTAAAGATTTAGCTAAAGAGTTCGGGACACCAACTTTTTTTATCGATGAAGCTGATTTTCGTGCACGTGCTTTAGCTTGGAATGATGCACTGAAAGAGGCCTTTGGCGACAAAGCCGGCACTGTCTATTACGCATCCAAGGCATTTACCTGCACCGAAGTTGCTCGCTGGATTAAAGATTTAGGCATTGGTATTGATGTCAGCACGGGCGGAGAAATGGCTGTTGCTCTTGCTGGTGGCATTGATCCAAAGAAGATCGAAGTTCATGGAAACAACAAATCAATGGCTGAGATTGAAAAGGCGATCAGTGTTGGCGTAGAAACAATCGTTATTGATTCTATGTACGAGATCGATCGCGTTGCAGCCGCTGCTGCAAAGGCCGGAAAGGTGCAGCGCGTGCTGCTTCGCCTGACTCCTGGCATCGAAGCCCACACCCACGAATCAATTGCAACCGCACATGAAGATGTGAAGTTTGGCTTCTCTATTGCAAGCGGCGCAGCATGGGCTGCGATTACCGCGGTGCAAAACCAAGCATCTCTAGAACTTCGTGGCTTCCATGCACACATCGGATCACAAATCTTTGGCTTTGAATCCTTTGAAATTTTGGCTGAGCGCTTTGTTACCTTCTTGGCTAAATACCGTGATGAGTTTAAGAAAGAGTTGCCCGAATTAGATCTAGGTGGCGGATACGGAATCGCCTACCTTGAAAGTGATGTAACCGTAGTTCCACGGGATGCGATGCAAGCACTGGCAAAGGCGGTAAAGAAGCATTGCGCAGCATTTAATCTGGAGATCCCAACTGTTTCAATCGAACCAGGTCGCGCAATTGTTGGACCAACAATGTTTACCTTGTACGAAGTTGGAACAGTGAAAGATGTGACCTTAGAAAATGGAACACATCGTCGTTACATTTCAGTTGATGGTGGCATGAGCGACAACATTCGCCCTTCACTTTACGGAGCCGAGTACACAACTATTCTTGCTAATCGCACCAGTACAGCTGCAAAGACTTCTAGCCGCTTGGTCGGCAAGCATTGCGAAACCGGTGACATCATTATTCGCGAGATTGATTTACCTGAAGACATTGTGCCGGGGGATTTATTGGCTGTTCCAGCAACAGGTGCATATGGACGCAGCATGGCAAGCAACTACAACCATGTGCCTCGTCCATCAGTTGTTGCAGTAAAGGATGGAAAAGCTCGCGTAATTGTTCGCCGAGAGAGTATTGAAGATCTTTTAGCGTTGGATATTTAACGCCCTTTAACCCATCTGTGAAAGAATAAGGCCATGAACTCGGGCGCTAAGCAACTATCGATTGGCATGCTTGGCTGCGGCGTTGTGGGCAGCCAGGTAGCCCGCCTGCTTCAAGATGATGAGCAAGAGCTCTCAGAGCGCTCAGGTGCGGTTCTTAAACTCACAAAGGTTGGCGTTCGTACCGCAGGTCCCCGCGAAGGTGTTGATCCATCTCTCATCACAACTGATCTTCAATCAATTGTTTCTGATCCCACTATCAATATCGTTATTGAAGTTATGGGTGGAATTGAACCTGCAAAGAGTTTGATTTTAGAAGCGATTAAGAATGGCAAATCTGTCATCACTGCAAATAAGGCTTTGCTTGCAACTCATGGTCACGAACTCTTTAATGCAGCAGATGCTGCCAAAGTAGATTTGTATTACGAAGCTGCTGTTGCAGGTGCGATCCCAATTATTCGTTCAATGCGCGAATCTCTTGCAGGAGATCAAATCACCCGCGTTATGGGAATTGTTAACGGCACAACAAATTACATTCTTACCAAGATGCATGAAGAAGGTCGCGCCTTTGATGAAGTTCTAAAGGAAGCACAAGCACTTGGTTATGCCGAAGCAGATCCAACCGCTGATGTTGAGGGTCATGACGCAGCAGCAAAGGCGGCACTTCTTGCAAGCCTTGCTTTCCATAGCACCGTTGTTATCGATGAGGTGTACTGCGAAGGTATTTCAAAGATTTCATCAGATGATGTTCAAGCTGCAAAGTCAATGAACAGTGTGATCAAACTGCTGGCAATTGCCGAACTAACCGTTAAGGATGAGATCTCAGTCCGAGTTCACCCAGTTATTTTGCCGCTATCCCACCCATTGGCTTCTGTACGTAACGCCTTTAACGCGATCTATGTCGAATCAGAGGCTGCAGGTCAGCTGATGTTCTACGGTCGCGGAGCAGGTGGCGCACCAACTGCATCAGCAATTCTTGGTGATTTAGTTGCAGTTGCTCGTCATGCTGCTTATTCAACTGTTGGGTATGGCGAATCGGATTACGCCGATCTTGATATTGCACCTATTGGCGCAGTTAAATCACAGTTCTTTGTACGCCTACATGTAGCTGATAAATCAGGTGTTTTGGCCTCAATAGCCCAGACCTTTGCCAGTGAAAATGTATCTATCCAGACAGTTCGCCAAGCAGGTTTAGGTGAGGATGCTGAATTGATCGTTGTCACTCACGCAGCATCTGAGGATGCACTTGATGCATGTATTGAGAAGCTAAAGAAGATGGACATCGTAAGCAAGGTTGAAAGCGTGATTCGCGTTGAAGGGGCACAGAACTGATGGCACTTTTTGGAAAAAACTCTGGCCCTCGCAAGAAGGCAGCTGGCGCACATCAGTGGCGCGGAGTTATCGAGGAGTATCGCGATCGTCTTCCAGTAAGTGCAAAGACACCAATCGTTTCATTGCGCGAAGGTGGTACACCTCTTATCTATGCATGCAACCTTTCAGAGCTTCTTGGCAACAATGTTTGGATTAAGTATGAAGGTTTGAACCCAACTGGTTCCTTCAAAGATCGCGGAATGACAATGGCGATTTCGAAGGCTGCAGAAGATGGTGCAAAGGCGGTTATCTGTGCATCAACTGGAAATACATCAGCATCTGCTGCTGCATACGCTGTCAAAGCTGGAATGCGTCCAGCGGTCCTTATTCCTAAGGGCAAGATCGCAATGGGAAAGCTTGCACAAGCTGTTATTCATGATTCAACTATTTTGCAGGTCAACGGAAACTTTGATGATTGCTTAACCCTTGCACGCGAACTTTCTGAAAACTATCCAGTTGCACTTGTTAACTCAGTTAACCCTTTTCGCATTGAAGGACAAAAGACTGCAAGCTTTGAAGTTGTAGATATGTTGGGCGATGCTCCAGATATTCACGCACTTCCAGTTGGTAATGCAGGAAACATCACTGCGTACTGGAAGGGTTACAAGGAGTACAACAAGGATGGCCTAACAACTAAGCTGCCGATGATGTACGGATTCCAAGCAGCAGGTGCTGCCCCAATCGTTAAGGGCAAGGTTGTTAAGAACCCAGAGACGATCGCAACAGCGATTCGTATTGGAAATCCAGCATCTTGGCAGCAAGCAGTTGAAGCGCGCGATACATCAGGTGGTGTGATTGATTCAGTTACCGATCGCGAAATCCTTGCTGCATATCGCTTAATCGCAGCTAAAGAAGGAATCTTTGTCGAGCCATCATCTGCTGCAGGTCTTGCAGGATTGCTCAAGTACAAGAAGGCGGGCAAGTTGCCTAAGGACAAGACAATTGTTATTACTGTGACAGGCCATGGATTAAAGGACATCCCTTACGCACTTGAAGCTGCAAAGAAGCCTGTCGTAGTTCCAGTTAATGCAAAGATCGCAGCTAAAGCTTTGGGACTTGCATAAAAAATGAAGCCAACTTTTAAAGCTCAGCCAATGCAGGTGCAAGTTCCTGCGACAAGTGCAAACTTGGGACCTGGCTTTGACTGCCTTGGTTTAGCTTTGAATATGCATGACCGTTACATGGCGCAGGTGATGGATGAAGCTGGCGTTGATATCGATGTCACCGGTGAAGGCGCAGATGCGGTTCCAACAACTGATAAAAACTTAGTTATCAAAGCGATGTACAAAGGTTTTGATTTCTTAGGTGGACGTCCTCGCGGAATCGCATTACGTCAGCTCAATGTCATTCCTCATGGACGTGGTCTTGGATCATCTGCTGCAGCAATTGTTGGCGGCTTAGCTCTTGCTCGCGCCTTAGTTCTTGGCGGCAATGAGCGTATGTCTCATGAAGATATGTTGAATATCGCAAATGAAATGGAAGGACATCCCGACAATGTCGCAGCTGCAATTTACGGCAGCGCAAATGTTGCATGGCAGGAAAGCCAGCGCGGACATGTAGTTGCACAATCACTTAACATTGAAGTTGATCCACGTATCAGTGTGCTTGCATTTGTTCCATCAACTGAGCTTTCAACATCAAAGGCGCGCAAAATGCTGCCTGAAACAATTCCTCATCAGGATGCGGTTCGAAACTCAATAAATACAGCGGTTTTAGTTCAAGCTTTGCAGCATCGCCCAGATCTTATGTTGAGTGCAACAGAGGATTACCTACACCAGAGCTATCGCAGCGAAGCGATGCCACAGAGCTTTGCTTTGATGACAAAGCTTCGTAAAGCAGGGGTTGCCGCCTTTATTTCAGGTGCAGGTCCAACAGTTTTGGTTCTTCACACTGGTGCAGATGCCGAGGCGGCTGAGCTAGAGCGTGCCGCAGGGGAGAAGTTCCAGATGATTCCTTTGGGTGTTTCACGCACAGGGGTCGCGGTCGTCACAGCGTAATTTTGGGATTTCGGGGTCAATCCTGCTAACCTTCACTCATCTGAACGGCTCTTCTAGTAGCCAGTAACACATCAGATAATCTCAAAAAACAAAAATCCAGGTTCTCAAGGTTGAAAACTTTTAGTCAAAACCCAGAACCAATAGCGAAAAGATATACATGACAACAGAAATTGAACCAGTTCGCTCACAGAGCCCAGAGCTTGCTGCAATGACCCTTCCTAAGTTGAAGACAGTAGCTACACAACTAGGTGTTGAAGGCGCAGCAAAGATGAAGAAGGACGCGCTAGTAGAAGCGATCGCTGATTTACAGGCGAAGAACCGCGAAGCTGCAAAGGCTGAACGCGAAGCACGTCGGGAAGCGCGCAACAACCGCAAGAAGGAGTTAAAGCCTTCAAACAACACACAAGATTCAGATGATGATGGCGATGATGATTCAGCGCCGCAATCAAACAATGATCGTGGAAATGATCGCAACGATCGTGGTGGTCGCTTTGATCGCAACGACCGTAGCCGTGGACGTGACCGCAATCGCGATCGCAACCGTGACCGCGGACACCGCGAAGAGCGTGAGCCAGTCATTAGCGAAGATGATGTTCTAGTTCCAGTAGGTGGACTTCTAGATATTCTCGAAAGCTACGCATTTATCCGCACAGGTGGATACCTGCCAGGCCCTAACGATGTTTATGTTTCATTGCAGCAGGTTCGCAAGAACGGTCTGCGCAAGGGAGATGTTGTTACAGGTCAGGTTCGTCAGCCTCGCGAAGGTGAAACAAAGCAGAAGTTCAACGCTTTGATCACTCTAGAAACCGTTAACGGAATGACTCCTGAAGAGGCACGTAACCGTGTTGAGTTCGGAAAGCTAACTCCGCTTTACCCTCAGGAGCGTTTGCGCCTTGAGACTGAGCCAAACATTCTTACAACTCGTGTGATCGATTTGATCGCACCAATTGGTAAGGGTCAACGTGGTCTCATCGTTTCGCCTCCAAAGGCTGGTAAGACAATGGTTCTGCAATCAATTGCTAACGCGATTACAACTAACAACCCAGAGTGCCACTTAATGGTTGTTCTTGTAGATGAGCGTCCAGAAGAAGTTACAGATATGCAGCGCAGCGTTAAGGGTGAAGTTATTGCTTCAACCTTCGATCGCCCAGCTGATGACCACACAACAATCGCAGAGCTTGCTATCGAGCGCGCAAAGCGTTTAGTTGAACTAGGTCACGATGTTGTTGTTCTTCTTGACTCAATTACACGTCTTGGTCGCGCATACAACATTGCAGCACCTGCATCAGGCCGCATCCTTTCTGGTGGTGTTGATTCAGCTGCGCTGTATCCACCAAAGAAGTTCTTCGGAGCTGCTCGTAACATTGAAGATGGCGGATCACTAACGATTCTTGCAACAGCACTTGTTGATACAGGTTCTCGTATGGATGAAGTTATCTTCGAAGAGTTCAAGGGAACTGGAAACATGGAGCTCATCCTTGATC